>Ga0209039_10000521_pt1 | contig 37321 bp, 38 predicted proteins | sample BogFormECP12_OM1_FD_188238 | JGI IMG/M metagenome (GOLD analysis project Ga0209039, IMG submission 188238) | Bog forest soil microbial communities from Calvert Island, British Columbia, Canada - ECP12_OM1 (SPAdes) (version 2) | ecosystem: Environmental > Aquatic > Freshwater > Wetlands > Bog ...
TGTTCGAGGAATGGGATTGCAATGTGGTGGAGAGCGAACTGGCAAAAGGCGATGTGCTGGTGATTTATACCGACGGCGTTTCTGAAGCGGGAGAGAGCGACATAGGCGACAGCGAGGAGTTCGGCGAAGAGCGTCTGATCGCGGCCATTCGTAAATATCAGCAGCAATCAGCCGGCGAAATTATGGAGGGTATTCTTGGCGACGTGCAGCAGTTCAGCCCCGACGAGCAGGCCGACGATATGACGCTGATTGTGGTGCGAGGAAGGTGACGAAAAGGGCCTCGTGCGGTCGCGAGGCCCTTTCTCGGACTACCAGCTGGTTGTTCCTCCTTCTCAGGCTTGCGCCGGCAGTCCGCCATTCGACATCCAACGCGTGAAGCCTTGCGGCTTTGTTGGCAGCTTGGGAAGTATGTCAAGGTAAATCACAGCGTAACGGAAGGCAATGACGCCCGCAGCGATCAGCAGCACGCTCGAAGCCAGCTCCGTCCACTTCGGCACATAGTGTGTTCCCATTGCCGATTGCAAAGCGTTGATGGAGACGTTGAGCCGATTGACCATGAATCCGGCAACCACAATTGCGCTGGCCCAATAGAGACGCTCGGGATTGGAGCGCACGCTGTCAAGGCTCAACAGCAAGATAGGGACCGCCAGGAACGCCATCTCCAGCCAGAAGTATCCCGCTTCGCTGGTGCGCTGGAAGGCGTAACTCCAAGCCTGGTTCGCTGTCAGGTCGAGCACCTTGAAGAAGGCAAACACGATCAGCAGCAACTGGATCATGCGGCCGCAATCGCTGAGGATGCTGAAATCCACGCGCACATTCAGCGAGCGCATGCTGAGGTAAATGGCCATCACCACCAGCGCCAAACCGGCAGGAATCGCGGAGAGGTAGAACATGGCGTGCATGTATTGCGAGTACCACAGCGGATGCACTTTGCCGCGCGCGATCAGGTACAACCCGCCAAGATAAGACTGGTGCATGGACGACAGTAGCACGCCCGCCATCACAACGCCGATGAGGATCTTGTGATGGAAGTGCAGCACAGTGTCGCGGAAGCGCTTCCACGGAAGCTTCTCGATCACCGCGGGCGCAAACTCGAAGGTCAACACCGTTGTGTAGGTCATGATGCAGACACACACATCGAACAGCACGGATCTGTGGTTCCACATCACGATCGGATGCCAGAAGCGCCACGGCAAACCGATCTCGTACAGGTATCCGACACAAACCGTCATGTAGCCGAGGAACGAGATCAGGATGGAAGCGCGCAGGATCGGCCGATAACGCTCCATTCCCAGCAGGTAAACTGCCGCGCTGATGCCGAAACCAGCAGCCGACAAACCGATTCCGCACAGTGTGCTCAGCCCGACCCACAATCCCCAAGGCATTTGATCGGTCAAGTTCGTGCTCGCCCTGAAGCCCTCGAAGAAGCGGAGATACGTCGCATAAATGCCGGTAATAAAAATGACAGCTACGATGACGCGCCATAAAGTAATTTCCGATTTAATCCGCGCAATCATGGCTAGCTCCTTTCGTCTTTCATCCTGGTGATGGCCGCTTCTTCTTCGGCTTCAGCGAGCGCTACTTCGCGGCGGCGCTGCGTTACCCAATACAGCGCGGAGAGAATGGTTCCGCCCATAATGACGACTTTGGGCGAGTCGCCGAGCGCGCTGGCGGTCAGCGTCGACACCGGTTGCGTGCCTGTAGGCGCGGCCTTGAATCCGAGCTTCTCGAACGGAACATCGGAGACGAAGAACACGCTGGCTCCGCCCGCTTCCTCCACGCCGTAGATATGCGGCACGTAAGAGGAGTCGTCACGAATCCGCTTCCAGGCTTCGGCAATCAACTCTTCGCGATTGCCGAAGACGCTCGCCTGCGAAGGGCAAGCTTCGGTGCAAGCTGGCTGTCCGCCGGCCTTGATCCGATCGGAGCACAAGTCGCACTTCTTGACGAAGGGCGCGAGCTTGGTCCACTGATAACGCGGGACAGAATAAGGACAGGCCAGCATGCAATAGCGGCAACCGATGCATTTGTCGGCATTGTAGAGCACTGGTCCAAGCGCCGACTTGCTGATGGCGCCCACCGGACACGCCGAAGCGCAGGCTGGATCTTCGCAGTGCATACAGATCTTGCGGACGAACTTGTCGCCGCGGGTCTCGACTACCGTGAAAGCGGTGTCGGAGAGTGTTGGTTCAGGGTCGGTGCTGAATCCGTGGAGCTGTTTGCAGGCGGTCTCGCAGCTCAGGCAACCGACGCAGCGTTTGATATCGATGAGCATTGCTTTCTTTGTCGCCATGGTTATCCTCGCTTGGTCTTGGTCTGATCTGCTTTATGTCAGGAATAATTCCTCCGCCAGTTGCTGCTGCACACTGGCGTCAACCTGGAAGAGCAGGCCTTTGATCGGCAGGCCGCCATCCTGCGCGAGAGCGGGAGAAAGTTGCTGTATCCTGGCGCCGAGCCGCGCAATGCTGTTCTGCATCCACGCAGTGACGATGCCGCCTTGCAACAGATTCTTGGTGTTTATTCCCAGTTCCGGAGCCTTGACAACGCAAAGCCAGCCGTTCTTGTAGGGATCTTCGACGATGAGGTTCGGGTCCTTCAGCACCTCGTGGTTCACCGAGACGAGGACACCTTCGACAGGCGAGAGCAGGTTGATGCTGCGACCTTCGCGCTTCACCGTGCAGAGCTTTTGTCCCTGACGGACCCAACGATTCAGTGCAGCCAGTTCGATAGAGTCGATCTTACCGAAGAGATTTCCGGCGAAAGCGTCGATTCCGACGCGAGCGTTCTGATGACCTTCGTCGCGCACCCACGTATGACCTGGGTGAAAACAGTAGTCTTTCGGGACTTCGAAGCCTGTGCCCTTCAGCACGATTGGCGCTGCGAGTCCCTTCGAAGGCGCCACCTGCAGCGTGTCAGATGCTTCCTGCGGACGGCGAAAGTACATGACGGTAAGAATCAGAAGAAATGTAAGTAGGACGAATAAGATTGACACGGGAAGCCTCCTTACTCTTGCCCGCGGTATATGTGCAGCTATCGCGGTCGTACTCACCTTTGCTTGTGCACGCGGAGTGCAAATCGCGTCCCGAAAGAGGCTGTGCTTCTAAAGGACTTAGGCGGTCAGTTCAGAGTGGGGAAAGTTGCAGTACTGCGTTTTGCAGGAGAAGCGTCGCACTTTGCAGTAGCGCAAAATCCGCGAGACCGGCTCCCGAACTCATTGACAGATGCCACTGCAACCTCCTACGCTGAAAGCGAAATGGAAGTACGCCTTGATCCCGATGTGCAGGCCAAGCTGACACGCATTGCCGCGGAACGCGGAAGCAATGCCGAACTGCTCGCACGGGAAGCGATAGAGCGTTTTGTGGACTACGACGAGTGGTTTGTCCGCGAAGTGGAAAAGGGCCTGGCGCAAATCGAGCGCGGCGAGTTGCTGACCCATGAAGAAGTTGGGTCGATAATCGAAAAGCTGCTGACGGAAAAGCAGTCTCGCTAATAAATGGAGCTCCGCTGGACCAAGGGTGCCGCCGACGACCTGCAACGTATCGCGGAATATTTGTTTGACCACGCTCCGGAACGCGCCCCAGACTTGGTGGGTGAAATCTATGACGCTCCCTCCGCCTTATTGAGGTTCCCGTATCGAGGGCGTCCTGGCAAGAAAGAGGGAACGCGGGAACTCACGCTTTTTCCGCTACCATACATCGTGGTTTATCAAGTCAGCGGCGACGTCATCCATATCGCCCGCATCCTGCATGGTGCGCAGAAGTGGCCTTAGGAAGGCCTAGACCAGTTCGTGGGTCTTCTTCAGCCGCCGCAGCAGTGAGGTGGGATGAATGCCGAGAATGCGCGCGGCGTGAGTCTTGTTCTGCCCGGTCGCGTTCAGCACTTCCGCGATGTAGCGGTCTTCCAACTCCCGCAAGCTGACCAACTGGTCGCCCGTCGGGGAAACATCGTAGGACGACATCACCTCAGCGGGCGCCGCTTCCTGGTGATAGTCGCGAATCTCTTCCGGCAATGCCTCTTCATCAACTTCGGTTTCTCTGGAGAGAATCATGGTCCTCTCGATCACGTTACGCAACTCGCGAATGTTGCCTGGCCAGGGATAGTTCTGTAGCAGCTCGGCGGCTGCAGGAGTGAAACCGGCGAAGTTCTTCTTCAGCTCTTTGTTGAAGTGCTGCATGATGTCGAGCGCCAGCGGCAGAATGTCTTCGCGGCGCTCCCGCAGCGGCGGGATGAACAGCGGCAGCACGTTCAGGCGATAGTACAGGTCCTCGCGGAACTCGCCTTTCGTGACCGCTTCCTTCAACACTTTGTTGGTCGCGGTGATGATGCGAACGTCCACCTGGATCGGCTTGGTCCCGCCAAGGCGCAGAAAGTTTCCCTCCTCCAGCACGCGTAGCAGCTTGGCCTGCAGGCTGAAGGACGTGTTGCCGATCTCGTCAAGGAACAGCGTTCCGGCGGACGCCTTCTCGATGAGTCCTTCCTTGCGGCGGCGCGCGTCGGTGAAGGCGCCAGGTTCGAAGCCGAACAATTCGCTTTCCAGCAGAGTGTCGGGCAGTGCCGCGCAGTTGAGGCTGATCATCGGTGCGTGTGCCCGAGGACTGTTGTAATGAATGGCCTTCGCCAGCACTTCCTTGCCGGTGCCGCTTTCGCCCTGGATCAGAATGGTGGTGTGATCGCTCTCAGCTGCGCTGCGCGCCATCTCCAGGACTTCGCGCATGGCCGGGCTTTGCGTAACCACGCGTCCGAAATCATATCGGCCCTTGGCGTTCTGAACGGTGTCGTGCACGCGAACGCGAAACGCCAGCATCTCGGTCGCTCGCTGGATGGTGCGCACCATGTCGGAGATGTGGAAAGGCTTGATGAGATAGTCGTACGCACCCAGCTTCATCGCCTCCACAGCGCGCTCCACCAGGTGATAGGCGCTCATCATGACGACGACTGTCGTGGGAGAAATCTTCTTCACCTGCCGCAGCACCTCGATGCCATTGATGCCGGGCAACACAACGTCGAGCAGCGCCAGATCAGGCCGCTCTTCCGAGATTGTCTTCAGCGCATCTTCGCCGTTGCTGGCGAGAAACACTTCAAAGCCTTCGGCGTCGAGCGCGCGGCCGATGGTGCGCAGAGTAAGGGCTTCGTCGTCAACGATGATGATGGAGTACGCCATATCTAAACGATGACCTCCTCGCTGACCGGAACCGGCTTTCCGGCCTGTTGAATCGGCAGGGTGACGCGAACCGTCGTGCCTGAATCCGGAACGCTTTCCACCTGAATGTCGCCGCCGTGGCTGCGCACGTAATTCTGAGTGATGCTCAACCCAAGCCCTGTGCCTTTGCCGCGCTTGGTAGTGAAGAACGGCTCGAACACGTGAGGCAGGATGTCGGCCGGAATCCCGCATCCGTTATCCCGCACGCGCAGCTCGATCACGTCGGCGAAGCGTACCTTTTCTGCGAGGACCGTGATCGTCCCGCCACTCGGCGTGGCTTCTGCGGCGTTGAGCAGCAGATTCATCAGGATCTGCGAGAGCTGATTGGCGTCGGCGCTGATGTAGGGCAGGTCAGCCGGAATGCAGTTCTGCAAGGTGATTCGCCGGAACATCGGCTGGTGCTCCAGGAACTTCAGGGTCTCAGTTCCCAGCCGGTGCAAGTTGACCTCGCTTAGCTTCAGCGGTCCGGGACGCGCGTAGTCCAGCAGTCCGTGCACCGCGGACGAAATGCGCTTTGCGCCCTCGATGCACTGCTCGATCTCGACTCGCCGTTCTTCACCTGCATCCTTCCATTCCAGCTCGAGGTGCGACAGGATGCCCAGCAAAGGGTTGTTGATCTCGTGGGCCGCACCGAGAGCGAGCTGCGCCAGCGATGCGTACTTCTCAAATTCGGAGAGTTGCGACTCGAATTGCATCTTCTCCTTGGCCAGCTCGCGCTCCTCCTCCAGGCGTCGCACCAGCTCCTGTTGTGCCGCGTTGCGCTCGTACTCCCGATGCCCGGCCAATTCTCTGGCCCGCGCGGCTTCACTCCGCGCCGCCTTGATTTGCAGGAGGGAAACCGTAAGTACGGCAATGAGCAGCAATAGAGCAATTAAGCTGACGATCCAAACGCCACTACCTGAGGGAAAAGGCATCTTCGTCGCGGCGAAAGCAGTCGTCGAAGCAACAAGTGGCAGGATGAGGAACGGCACTACTGCGACGAGGCTGCGAAGGCTCGACGCGCGCCGCCGCGCCGTCAGGAACGGCACAAGATAGAGAGACACGAGGAGCATCTAGCTCTCCTCTATGACATTGGCGCAGTGTGGTCCCAATAGCTGTGACCGTGGTCACGTGGAGAGGTGATGTGTGAGCGCCGAGGGCGAACAGCCGGCCTCTAAATCTGGTAGTCAATCTCAATCGCCTGTTGCAGCTTGTCGGTGCCGTTCGTGGGCGACGGCTCGCGACCCTGCAACTGGCGTACCTCAGCCTTCAGCGCCTTTACCTCCGTGGCCACCGCCGCCAACGCCTCGGAAAGCGGGTCGTTGATCTGCTTGGGATCTGTGATCACGACACGTTTGCCAGCGCGGAAGATAATGTGTCCGGGCACACCGACGACCGTTGAATTGTCGGGAACGTCCCGCAAGACCACCGAGCCCGAACCGATGCGGCAGTTCTCGCCAACGGTAATGTTGCCCAACACCTTCGCTCCTGCGCCGATTACAACGTTGTTGCCGATCGTCGGATGGCGCTTGCCGCTCTCCTTGCCGGTGCCACCGAGGGTCACGCCCTGATACAGCGTTACGTCATCGCCGACGATCGTGGTCTCGCCGATGACTACGCCCATGCCGTGATCGATGAAGAAGCGGCGCCCGATCTGCGCGCCGGGGTGGATCTCAATGCCGGTGATCAGCCGCGCAAGTTGCGAAAGCGCGCGGGCAGGGAATTGCCAGCCATGAATCCAGAGCCAGTGATGGAAGCGGTAGCCCCACAGCGCATGTAATCCGGAGTAGAGCAGGATGATTTCCAGCGAAGACCTCGCCGCAGGATCGCGGTCCTTCACTGCGGCGATGTCTTCACGCATCGATGCAAACATGTTCAAACGCCTTCTGCCACCATTGCCAGCGACTCATCGCGAAGCTGCTCGAAGAGCAGGCTGCTCAGGTAACGCTCGCCAAAAGACGGGATGATGACCACCATCAGTTTTCCGGCGTTCTCCTCACGCCGGGCAACTCGCAGCGCCGCGACCACCGCCGCTCCCGACGAGATGCCGACCAGCAGACCTTCTTCCTTGGCCAGCCGGCGCGCCATCGCCAGCGCGTCTTCGCTCGATACCTGGACGACTTCGTCGATGTAGTCAGTACGCAGAATGCTGGGAATGAAGCCCGCGCCGATGCCTTGGATCTTGTGCGGGCCGGGCTGTCCGCCAGAGAGCACAGGGCTTTCCGCTGGTTCCACCGCGACCGCCTTGAACGACGGCTTCTTTGGCCTGATGTACTCGCAAACGCCGGTCAGCGTTCCGCCGGTGCCGATACCGGAGATCAGGATGTCCACTTTGCCGTCAGTGTCGTTCCAGATTTCCGGACCTGTGGTTTCAAGATGGATCTTGGGATTCGCCGGATTGTCGAACTGCTGCAGCATGTACCCGTCGGGAGTCTTGGCCAGGATCTCGTCGGCCTTGGCGATCGCGCCCTTCATGCCCTTGATTCCCGGCGTCAAGATAATATCCGCGCCAAATGCTTTCAGCAGTACGCGCCGCTCCAGGCTCATGGTGTCGGGCATGGTGAGGATCAGCCTGTAACCTTTCACCGCGGCCACGAACGCTAGTGCGATGCCGGTGTTGCCGCTGGTTGGCTCGATCAGCACCGTGTGGCCGGGAAGAATCTTCCCCGCGCGCTCGGCCTCATTAATCATGCTGACGCCGATGCGGTCCTTCACGCTGCTGCACGGGTTCTGGCTCTCCAGCTTGGCGACCACGGTGGCCTTCACGCCTTCCGTCACTTTGTTCAGTCGCACCAGCGGGGTTTTCCCGATGAGTTCTGTCACGTCTTTCGCGATCTTCATGCTTGCTCCTGCGTATCTGATAGCTACTTGAGGCTATAAGGTTCCGTCCGTAACAGGCAAGTCAACAGCTTGTGACAGCGTTTCGTCCCACTATCACTTGTTCGCGCCGGCACCCGCATGGCACAATCACCGATCAATTTCAACCAAGGACAGAAGATGACAACTTTCCAGACTCGGACGCTGCTGCTCGCGTTGCTTGCAGTTTTGTCGATCAAGTTGCTGGCGCAGTCGAAGCCTGCTGCTTCCGGCGGCGACAGCCCGCTCGCTCCTGTTGAGTGGTTTGTGGGCGGCACGTGGGTGTCTGATGTGAAAGACCCCTCGGACGGATCGGTGACGCACGTCGAAAACCGGATTCGCTGGGCGCCCAACCATCAGGCCATTGAGTTCAATACCGATTTCAACGGCAAGCCGCACTACAACGGTTTCTATGCCTACAATCCCGTGGCGAAAACTCTTGGCTTCTACTACACGAATTCCGAGGGCGAGCTGACCATCGGCACCGCGACTCCTGATCCCGACGGCAAGATGCTGCACCAGAACTTTGACATCATGCACACAAACGGCAAGAGTGGGCATATCCGCTCAACGGTCATGCGCGACGGCAACGACGCCTACTGGTTCACGGTCTTCATGCAGAAGGATGGCGATTGGGCGCAGGTGTTCAAGATTCGCTATGAGCGTAAGTAGAGTAATCCCAGGCTGTTATACTTGCCGAAGAGGATTCTACTGTGCTTGCCATTAATCTTCCCGAAAAAATCGAAGAACGCCTGGAGCGACTTGCCAGGCGCACGGGCCGCACCAAGGCCTATTACATCAGGCAGGCGGTGATCGAGCACCTCCAGGACATAGAAGATGTGGAAGTGGCCGACAAACGACTCGAGAATCTGCGAACGGGAAAGACGCGGACGGTGCCATTGTCACAGCTATTAAAGAAGCACGGGGTCGACCGTGGGCAGTCTCGAACTCTATCCAGCCGGAAACCGCGGAACGGCGCGGAGAACGACTAACGGGCTCCTTTTTGAAGCCACCCGCGCAATGTGGAAAATCGAATTTCTACCAGAAGCCGCTCGCGACCTCGACAAGCTCGACCCGCAACATACAGACCGGATTCTGAAGTTTCTAAACGGCCGAGTTTCAAAGTTGCACGACCCAAGAGCTATCGGAGCGGCCTTGAGGGGTTCGAAATTCGGAGGATACTGGAAGTATCGAGTCGGCGACTACCGGATAATCAGCAAAATCGAAGATGATCGGCTAATAGTTGTCGTAGTGCGAGTCGCTCACCGCCGCGAAGTGTACCGCTGAGCTGCCCGCCCACAGCTGTATAATCGTCGTTTGCGCACTTCATTCCAGCCACACCAGGAACACACGTGAGTCATTCGCATGCACCTATCCCCGGCCAACCGCAGGCCGGCCCGCAGCCCCTTCCGGGCGTCGACAGCATCATCGCCATCGGTTCGGGCAAAGGCGGCGTTGGTAAAACCACGCTGGCGGTGAATTTGGCCATCGCGCTGGCGCGCATGGGCCACAAGGTCGGACTGCTTGATGCCGACGTTTATGGCCCCAACGTTCCGCTGATGCTCGGCACAACGATGGCGCCGAGCGTCGCCGGCGAAGACCGAATTCTGCCGCCGGAGCGTTACGGTCTGAAAGTCATTTCGGTGGGCTTCCTGAGTCCCGGCGATAAGCCGCTGGTCTGGCGCGGGCCGATGCTGCATTCCGTCATCAAGCAATTCCTCAGCCAAGTGGAATGGGGCCTGCTCGACTACCTCATTATCGATCTGCCGCCGGGCACGGGCGATGTGGTGATCTCGCTGGTGCAGACTGTGCCGGTGACGGGCGCAGTGGTGGTGACCACGCCCAGCGATGTCTCGCTGCAGGACGCGCGCAAGGCCATCGAGATGTTTCGGCAGGTGAAAGTGGACATCATCGGCATCGCGGAGAACATGAGCTACTTCGTCTGCCCGCATTGCCATCACGAGATTGACATCTTCTCCAAAGGCGGCGGGGAACGTACCGCCAAGCAGTTCGACGTGCCGTTTCTGGGCAGCATCGAACTCGATCCCGATATTCGCAAAGGTGGCGACAGCGGCCAGCCGATCGTGCTCGAGGGCGACCAGTCGCCGCATGCCAAGTCGCTGTTTGCTTTCACGCGGCGGGTGATCGAGCGCACGAAGGAGCTACGGGAGTCAGCCGGCGGCAGCGTGATCGAGATCCAGTAGGTAGAGCGGGTACTTTACACATAACAGGAAGGCAAAACTTCAGCCGTAAGAAAAGATAATGAGCGCAGCCATAAAATTCACAGTTGCCGTTGTGGCGGTTTTCCTGTTCGTAAGCTTGTACCTGGTTGCGCAAGAGCAATCAATGCCCACGCCCAGTCCGCAGCATCAAAGGATGAGTTACTTCGCCGGCAACTGGACGGCGGAGGGCATGATGAAGCTTAGCCCGAAAGGCAACCCTGCACCTTTCAGCCTGACCGAGACCGGCGAGTGGGTCAGCAACGGCTTCTTCCTCGAGACCCGCACCTCGATGAAGTCGCCGATGGGGCCAATCAATAGCGTGCGGGTCATGGGCTACAACCCTGAGAACGGTCTTTACACGTACAACGTTTACAACAGTCTCGGCGAACACCAGATGGCGACTGGCAAGCTTCAGGGCAACACCTGGACGTGGACGTCAGAGCAGAAGATGAATGGCGTCGTCAGCCAGGCGCGCTACACTATCACCACTGTCACGCCTGATTCCTACATCTTCAAGCAGGAAGTGGCCACACCCGGCGGTGGATGGGCAACGGTGATGGAAGGCAAAGCAAGCCGTGCCCAATAGTTTCCTGAAACCTCTCTAGCGCCGAGCCCCAGAGCCTCCATTTGCTGCATCCAACTTTAGAGAAAGCAACGACCATGATTCGCAAACTAAAATCGGGAGAATACCGGCTCTACTCGCGGAAGAAGGACGCAAAGACAGGCAAGCGGAGCAACCTGGGAACGTTCGCCACACGTGAAAAGGCGGAGGCACACGAGCGCGCGGTGCAGTATTTCAAGCGCCTTGGGTAAGCGCAGTTTCCCGCGCTTTGGACGTGCGGCCATTGTTCGGAGGCGGGTCTCAGGAATCCACCGGCTTCACGTCGTCGAGCAGGAAGAACAGTCCCTCCGCCCACGTGGGATGGATGTACACCGCGCCCTTTAACAGCGTGTACGGTTTGTCAGCCAGCATCAGGGTATAGAGAATCTGGACTGTCTCGCCTCCGTCGCCGGAGAGAACAGTAGCGCCTAGAATACGATCATTGCTGGCATCCACGACAATCTTCATCAGGCCGGCTGTTTCGTCGCGTTCGTAGGCGCGTGCCACGACCGACATCGGTACCTTGCCAATCTTCAGCTTGTATCCCTTGTTACGGGCTTCCTTCTCGGTCAGGCCCACCCCGCCCAACTGCGGATCGGTGAACACGCAGTACGGCACGATGCGTTTGGCAGTCGCGAGGTTCTTGCCCTCAATCAGATTGGCATAGACGATCTGGAAATCGTTGTAGGAGATGTGCGTGAAAGCCGGCCCGCCGTTCACGTCTCCGAGCGCCCAGATGTTGGGCACATTGGTTTCGAGCCTGTCATTGACCTTCACGGACCCGTCTTTGTTGGTTACGACGCCTGCCTTATCAAGGGCCAATTCTTCGGTGTTGGGACGCCGTCCGGTCGCGACCAAAAGGTGGGATCCGGTCACGGTAGATGAGCCCGAGGGTTGCTCGACCGTCAGGGCGATTGCGCCGTCGCGCTTCTCAGCGCTCGTCGTTTTCGCGCTAAGCAAGAACCGAATGCCCTCGGCCTCAAGCGCTCTCTGTAACTCCGCCGAGGCCTCTGGCTCTTCGCGGGGAACGATTCGCTCGTTGGTCTGGATCACTGTCACGCGGCTGCCGAAGCGGGAAAACATCTGACCGAATTCAAGCCCGATATAACCACCGCCGAGGACGACCAGATGCTCCGGCAAGGAGGTTAACTCCATAATGCTTTCGTTGGTCAGGTAGTTCACCGCATCAAGGCCCGGGATGGGCGGGATCCGGCTTCGAGCTCCTGTGTCGATGAAAATGCGGTCGCCCTCGAGCAATTGGTCTCCCACTTTGAGCGTGTGCGGGCCGGTGAACTGGGCCACTCCCCAGTAAAGATGCAGATTTGGACGCTTATTGATCGAGGTCTGCTGATCGTCGCGCTTCCACTGGACCACCTTGTTCTTCTGTGCAACGATGGTCGGCAAGTCCACGCTGACGTTATGCGTTACGACTCCCCAGCGGGCAGCGTTGCGCGCATAGTGCGCTACCAGGGCGCGATGGACCATGGTTTTGGTTGGCGTGCAGCCGGTGTTGATGCAGGTGCCGCCAAGGTGGGTCTTCTCGATAATGGCTACCGCCCATCCGTGGTCAGCGAGTGAGGTCGCCATCGGGTTTCCGGCCTGGCCGCTTCCGATAATGATCGCGTCGTATTTCATGGCAGGGAACTAGCTCTCGGGGAATTGGTTAACCGGACTATCGCGGGGACGCAAGCCAGTACGCGAGTCCGATCGCGACCAGGTCTTCCGGTATGGCGACGAAGATGTCCTTCACGTTCAGACTGTTGACCAACCGCGTACGCACTTGGTAGCCGCCATACGTGCCGATCAAGGCGCCGACCGCGCCGGCTACTGCTCCCACTAGGAGCGATTGACCGCCCGATGCGCAGATGCAAGCGCCGGAGAGACCGCCTGTCACCAGGCGTGCGATCAACTGCTGAGGGACAGTGCGCGCGGGCGTTTTCGGTCGTTGATCGGTAACGTATTCCACAAGCGCCGCTATCGTAAAGATTGCGACCGCAATGGTGGACCCCATGAAGGCCAAAACTGTGCCCTGCAAGTTGAGCCATCCCAAGTGGGCTGCCCACGACAAAGCCGCGGGAGCGGTCAGCGCGCGCAACCCGGCTACGATGCCAATGCCCACGGCAATGAGAAGAAGATAATTGGTGCTCATCCAGGGCCTCCTTTCCTATGCAGCGCAAGCGAGTTGCCAGTTAGATGCAACTAACGGTTGGCAAGTTGCCTCGAGAAAAATTACGGGCTGTCAAACTTTTCTTGCAGGTAAAAGGACTTACCAAGTTCCGAAGCGCAGCACGATGCCAGAGCGGACTTGCACGCCTTGGTTGGCGTTGACTGGATCGACCGCGGCCAGCCAGGAGCGGGAGTACTGAACATCCAGCACGCGCCAGGCGAAGGCGCGTCCGAAGACAGCGTCGAATCCGCCACCCATGGTCATGGCGAATCCGAATTCCTGATATTGGACCATGTAGTCGCTCCGCTTGGGGAAATGTGGATACTCGCCGAGGCCCCATTCCTTCAGTAGTTCTTCTCGCAATCCCGGAGTCTGGATGTCGTGGGTGATTCTTCTTCCCCCAAACATTACTTCAGCGAAGGGCGAGAAGCGACGCGCCGCACGCGGCGTCCAGCGCGGCCCTACGTCGAACATGGTCGAGTCTCCACTTTGGTTCTTCGGCATATTGATGACCAGGCAGCCGTTCACTTCGCTCACGATTTGCCAAGAAGGTTTGATTCGTACCGCCCCTTGCCCACCGCCCCCGATGCAACTTCCTCCACCCAGGAAGGCTCTCATAGACACCGTAGGCATTCAACTCGACGGTAGATTCTTTCGAAGGCGGTCTCTCCACAGTCTTGTTCATGAGGGCCCGCTCCTCGGCCGTATGGGGACCGAAGGGAGCGCTGATTAGTCCCTCCTTGTACTCCTTCACCAGTTCTTTGCGCCGTTGATGGTTTTCGCCGAATATTCCGGGACGAGTCTCCCGGGTCCAGCCCTCCTTGAACGCCATCAGGTTGGCAAAGCTGCGAGCGGGATTCCCCAGGCTGCGGGCCACCAGGATCAAATAGGGATTCGCGGTGCGATTCTCCAGAGGGATGATGAAGTAGCGATCGATCATGTCCTCGCCCATCATCACGAAGACTCCCAGCCCGGGCGCAGTCACCACGTCGATAAAGCCGGGAGAAGCATGCAACTGTACGTTGCCAAACGAAGCCTCGCTAACCGGGCCCAGGGTCCACTGCGTACTTCCGACGGCGGAAAAGCCAACGAGCGCACGAGGCTCATCCAGTAGATGTGTCCGTCGCCCCATTCCACTTGACGAAACAGAGGGTGGTCGTTTTGCCGCTCGATGAAGCCGTAGATAGCGCCATTCAGCGGGTGGCCAACGAATCCGGCATGCCAACCGTCGCCGTCATCCCAGCCGCGGGTTTCGCCGACAGAATGGATCCAGCCCTGGAACCAAGGCCCGTTGCCGATGGCGGCACGCGTGCCTGGCTCATTGGCGAACCGCCAAGCGTCTTGGATTGCGATTTCCAGTGAGTATTGCGCAAAGGCAGGCTTCCACTGGAAACGGTCGGCGGATTCCTTGGGTCTCGGACCAGGGACAAGAGCATTCGCCGGCGCGGGGTCTGGGGGTTGCGCATCGGGGCGGTCATCAGCAATGGCCGAGGTACCGTCGGCCGGAGCTTCGAATTTTGTCACTCTTGTGGGTACCGAAGATGCTGCGTCAATGTCCGCAAACTTCGCGGGCACGGTCTGGCCGGGCAGATTTAGGGCGCGACCCAGCGTCGCCGCCAGAAACAATATCCGGGTGACAGCTATCAAAACGGAGATTCCTTGACGTCAGAATTCCGAGTCGAGAAAATCGGCAAACGCTAACGCTAAACCCAATTTTGTGAATGCATATTTTCGCATCCTCGAAGCCCGGCGTCACGAAAAACTCGTGCCGTTGAACTACTCAGGCGTCACGACTTATGTGGAAGGCGAGCGCTGGTGAACAGCGGGTAACACCTATTTTGCTGGTTTCGTCCACTCACTCACCCAGTCATTCACCGTCTGGTACCACAGGCGGCTGTTCTGGGGCTTCAACACCCAGTGGCCTTCATCTGGGAAGTACAGCATCTTCGAGGGAATCTTGAGCCGCTGCAAGGTGGTGAACAACTGGAAGCCTTCGGAGACGTCAAGGCGGTAATCAAGCTGTCCGTGCACGACCAGCAGCGGCGTCTTGAAGTTCGTCGCGGACAGGTGCGGAGACCACTTGCGGTACATCTCGCGGTTAGTCCACGGCGTGCCTTTGAACTCCCACTCGTTGAACCATAGCTCTTCTGTTGTGCCGAAGGCTGATTCGGTGTTGAACATGCCGTCGTGCGAGACCAGGCACTTGAAGCGAGCGGTGTGTCCCTCGATCCAGTTGATGGCGTAGCCACCGTAGCTGCCGCCCAGCGCACATTCCCGGTGCTTGTCAACGAACGGATAGTTCTTTTCGGCGTAGTCGAGACCCAGCATCAAGTCCTGGAACGGAGCGCCGCCCCAGTCGCCGTTGATGGCGTCAATGAACTTCTGCCCGTAGCCGGTTGAGCCGTGGAAATTGATCATGATGACCACGTAACCGCTGGCGGCGAACAGCTCGGGGTTCCAGCGATACGACCAGTCGTCGCCCCACGCGCCCTGTGGACCGCCGTGAATAAGGAACTTGACGGGATACTTCTTGCTGGCGTCGAAGTTCGGCGGCCTCAATAAGAAACCCTGGACTTTCTCTTTTGCCGCGCCGTTGAACCAGAAGGATTCCAGCGGCTGGATCTGAACCTTCGACATCACGCCTTCGTTCAGCGTGGTGAGCGGTCGCGCCTTGGTGAGCAAGCAGTCCGGGTACTTGTAGGTTCCGGGCGGCACAGCCATGCGGCATTGGGGAAACAGTAACGGCGCGATATAGATTTCGGTTGGAGCCGCAATCGACATTTGATCGAAGACCAGCGTTTTTCCGTCTGGTGTAGGAGTCGGACTGTCGTTGAATCCATCGACCAGTTCCTGCGGCCACGCATTCTGGGCGGTTACATTGAGGGAATAGATCGGCGCTTCACCTTCGTTCTCAGCCGTGAAGTAGATGGTCTTCGAGTCCGGCGACCACGCCATAGAATCCACCCAGCGATCGAAGGTCGGCGTCAGGTCGGTAATCTTGCCGGAGGATCGCTCATAGAGCATCAGGCGAAATCGATCACTCTCATAACCGCCGCGGAGTTGTGAGCGATAGGCGATGTACTTGCCATCGGGCGAATATATCGGCGTTCCGTCGCTGCCGGGATTGGTGGTGATCTTCTTCGCCTCACCGCCTGCAGTGGACACTGTGAAAATGTCGCTGTTGGTGCTGGTAGCCTGTACCTCGTCGATGTTGCTGGTGTAGGCGACCTCTTTGCCATCCGGCGAGAACTGGTACTGGTCCTGCCCGCCCAGGCTGAAGGGGGGCACCTCGTGCGCACCGGGCGTCAGATCGCGCGCGACACCGCCCCCGGCAGAGACGAGAAACAAGTGGCTGTACTTGCCGTCGAAGTAATGGTTCCAGTGGCGAAACATCAGTTGGGTGAAGACCTGCGCTTTGACCTTCGACTTGGCCTGCTCCTCATCGCGCTGCTTGTTGCAGGCATCGTCCTTGCAATCGGGATACACCTCCGAGACGAAGAGAATGCTCTTGCCGTCGGGTGACCAAATCCCGCCCGAAGCTTCAGTGGAAATGCTGGTCACTTTGCCGGGCTCGCCGGTCAGCGTGCCGGTGGAGGAGTCGAAGTCCTGTACCCAGATCTGCGAGCCGCCGTCGCGCGAAGACTCGAACAGGATGCGTTTACCGTCAGGCGAGAAGCGAATGCGGTCCTCTCCGGCACCCGCAGCAGGAGTCAGGCGGTGCGCTTCGCCACCAGCTACGGGAACGATCCACAGGTGAGGCTTGCGCGTGTTCTCGTCAAGATTTACGTCCACTGCGGAGAAGCCTACCCATTTGCCATCGGGAGAAACGATGGGTTCGCCGATGCGCTTGAGCTGCATCATGTCTTCGAAGGTGAAGGGACGCTTGCTCTGCGCGAAACCGCAGAGGCAACAGCAGAAAAGGATGACACAGATGCGACGTAGCATGGCGCCTCCGGACAAAAACGAAGAAGGAAGATTTGCGTCTAAAGACTGGTTAGTCTAAATCACCAGCAGGAATCGACAAAACCGCTTGAAGATCTGGTCCCTATTTCAGCTCGCTTGTTGTCGCATCGAATACAATAGTCATAAGGAACCACCCTTAATGAAGTACCAACCAGCAACTTCGAAGTACCTGACATTTTCTCTGTTGCTGTTGACGTTGTGCCTGGCGCTTCCGGCGCTGGCCAGCGACCGCGGTGAAGGCCCGCTCGATCCCTCGCAGCCGCAGGGCATCACGGTCGACGAGATTGTCCAACGGTTCGCCGCCAAGGAGAAGCAATTCAAGATTGCGCGCGAGCAATACACCTACCGGCAGTCGGTGGCTGTGCAGACGCTCGAGGGCGACACTCCCGATGGCGAGTTCAAGCAGGTGGTGGACGTGTTGTTCGACGATAAAGGCCGCCGCATGGAAGAGGTAGTGTTCGCACCGCAATCCACGCTACAGCGCATCTTGATGACGCGAGAGGACTTTGACGACATCCAACATCGCATGCCATTCGTGCTGACCAGCGATGAGATCCGCGAGTACCAGATTCTCTATGTCGGCAAACAGAAGGAGGATGAACTCGGGACCTATGTGTTCGATGTAGCGCCCAAGCAGATCGAGAAAAACAAGCGTTACTTTCAGGGCCGCATCTGGGTGGACGATCACGATTTCCAAATCGTGAAGACTTACGGCAAGAATGTGCCTGACATCGGCGTGGGCAAACACAAGGGCGGACAGGAAAACCTGTTTCCCAACTTCACCACCTGGCGGCAGCAGGTCGATGGCAAATACTGGTTTCCGGTTTACACGAAAGTTGACGACGAACTGCACTTTTCGACCGGCGATGTCCACGTGCGGCAGATTGTGAAGTACACCAACTACAAGCGCTTCGGAGCCAACGTCAAGATTACTTACGAGGGGCAGGAAGTCTCGAAGGGGCAAGCGCAGCCCACGCAGCAGCCGGGCACGCAGCAAACACCACCGCAACCAAAGCAGTAGCTTCCATCGCGATTAAAGAGCAACCGCTCTCCATGTCAATAGAACAGGTATTTTTGCCACTTCGAATCGGAGCGGCCCATCATGCGCATAATGTGGCGGCTGGTGTGAAGATTGAAGGCGCGAGGCTCGCGCAGCAGCTTCATGCTGGATTCGTGCGGTAACAGATTGCCCTTTCGGCGATTGCAGGTGTGGCAGCAGGCGACCAGGTTCTCCCAGGTTGAGGCGCCGCCGCGCGAGCGCGGGATAACGTGGTCGAGCGTCAGTTCGCCGGCAGCAAGAATCTTGCCGCAGTATTGGCAGGTGTTGCGATCGCGCAGCAGGATATTCTTGCGCGACAGCGCGCGCGTCTGGTGAGGAATGCGGCGGTACTCCAGCAACCGGATGACCGAGGGCACGCGCATGGCGATGCGCGCTGCGTGTAGGTAGTGTCCGTTGGCCTCTTCCATCATGGCCACGCCCTTCAGCACCAGGATAACGGCGCGACGGGCAGCGCACACATTGATGGGCTCGTAGGACGCATTCAATACCAGCACCGGGGCATGCATCGCTGACCACAGGGGCTGCTCATCGCCCGCCACCCGGGCGTGATGCATGCAACCGGCAAGGGACTTGCCATACCTGGACGCTGCGCTATGGGCCGAACTCGACATACGCGTTAGACCGAAGCGGCAACCGCGGCCGCTTCGCGTGCCTCCTCCTCCAAAGGAACCGCGGGTTCACGCTCCGAATGATCGGCATCGCCGTTCGAAGCGCCTTGGAAGGCACGCGCCACGGTCGCTGCCAGAACTTTTTCTGCACCAGCCTTCTTCAGGACGCCAGCGCACTCCGAGAGCGTGGTTCCCGTGGTCATGACGTCATCCACCAAAATGACGATGCGACGCCGAACTCGCTGCCGCTCGCGCACGCGAAATGCGTCGCGAACGTTCTCAATACGCTGTTCGCGTGTCAGTCCTACCTGCGAGATGGTCGCACGCTGTCGAAGCAATACGCCGGTCGCCAACTCCAGGGGCTGTGGTAAACGCTTCACTGCAGCGCGCGCAATCATTTCGGCCTGGTTGAATCCGCGATCGCTGCGCTTGCTCTTGTGCAGTGGAACCGGAACGAGCACCGGCTGCACGTCTCCGCACGAAGGCAGCAGCTCCTGTATCGTATGACCCAGCATGTCGCCCAGCACGGATGCGACCGGGAGCACTGCTTCATACTTTAGTAAATGGATGAGCCCACGCAGGCCGCTTTCGTATTCCCCAAAAGACATGGCGCGAGCGAATTCGGGCTCAAAGTCGCGGCAACTATGGCACCGGCCATCGCCCACCAGCAATTGTGCGCTGGTCAGGCGATCGCCACACACTACGCATTGCGGCGCACGCACCGGTTGAATGGCGTCAAGACATTCGATACAGACAGGAATGCGGGAAATGTTGTCGAGCGGAGTACTACAGAGTTTGCAATCAGAAGGGAAGAGAACAGAGAAAACGCCGCTAGACAGGGTCTTCAAGGGCGCGACGAGGACGGCACGTAGCTCGGCGCGCTGCTCTCGTCGTTTTCGTTCTAGCGTCTCATGACTGCTGAAGACGACCCTCCAACCACCCCACCGCTGGCAAGTCTTGTCGCCGGCGCCGCGGGTAACCGGATGAGGGCTGGTTGGCTTCCTTCCGGTCCCGAAGCACCGTGACACATCAGTATATGAACTTAGAAGTCTGGGTGCAATGCCGAGAAGGATACCCGGCCAGGATTTCACCGACATTTCATCGAGCCGCATGATCCCGGATCGGCTACCGGACCAACAAGAATATGTCATTGAGGCCACACGCCGGGGAGTGGTATATATGGAAGTCGAGGAATAGCGCGGTGCGACTTGCCAGCTATATATTCGCTACTCTTCTGCTAGCGCCGCGCTTGGAAGCCTCCGTTAACCCCGATTTCTCTGGAACCTGGGAAGGCACAGCGAATCATCAGCCCGCAATTACTCTATTCATCCATGAGGATGGAGGAGTGATTCGCGGCGAGATTACTTTCTATACGCAAAGCAGCGACACGGACGGTACTTGGCGAGTGGCCGATAGATTCACGACTCCGATCATTTCTCCCAAGGTCAAGAAAAACAGCCTGATTTTCCATGCACAATATTACAAATCCCGTCGCAATTCCGATCTTGGTGATTTCAGGTTCGAGATGACCCTCGGCGGACCTGGTACCTCTATCTTTCGCAACCTCGAACACAGCCACAAGGCTGTGCCCCTTAAGCTAGAGCGCCAACAAACAGCCATGCGGAAATCAGACTGACCCACTACGCGGGTAGGCCTGCACTTGTAACAAGTGGCGCTAACATGCTAACTTGCGCCGTCGCCTATTTCTGCGCCCTCGAGGCCTCCTAGATGAGTACTACGGTCACCGCACCCCCGAAGAAATTTCGATCCTATGTTCCCGATAACACCGATATGCCGGAGTTCACAGTCCGGGCGGTGCTGCTGGGACTGATTCTCACCGTCATTTTGGGCGCCGCGAATGCCTACCTCGGCCTACGCGCCGGGATGACCATCGCTGCTACTTATCCGGCAGCCGTCATCGGCATGGCGTTGTTGCGCGTGATGCGAGGCTCGCTGCTCGAGGAGAACATCACGCGAACCGTCGGCTCCATCGGTGAGTCGGTGGCGGCGGGCGCCATTTTCACCATTCCTGCTTTCGTGATCTCTGGTGCGTGGCCGGTCTTCGACTTTCAACATGCCTATCTGAAGTCGTCGCTGCTGATGCTGGTGGGCGGCGCGCTGGGCATTCTGTTCGTCACCCTGCTGCGCCGCGTGATGGTGGAAGATCCCGACCTTCCATTCCCGGAGTCTGTGGCGGCGTCGGAAATCCACAAAGCCGGACAACAAGGCAGCCGCGCCGCAAAGATCCTGTTCTCAAACATGGGCTTCGGCGGGCTGGTGTACCTGCTGGGGCAATTCAGCTTATTCAGTGCCAGCCGAGACTTCATCGTTAATGTGGGCGAAATCGGCAAGAGCTTCGTTCGCATGGGACGCTCTGCCACGGCGCCTAAGTTGACTGCCGGTGCGGTTACCACCATGTCTGCGCCCGCCATCAGCCCCGCCTATCTCGGAGTGGGATACATCATCGGCCCGCGTCTGGCGGCGCTGAACTTCTCTGGCGGTGTGATCGCGTGGGGCCTGCTGGTGCCGCTGATCCTGTTCCTCGGAGGCCCGCGGCTCGTCGCCGAGTTTGCTCCGGCGGGAACCACCATTCCTGACGACGCGTTCTGGGCGGGCCAGGCCGGTGCGGTGTGGAGCTTCATCGTGCGGCCGATCGCTGTCGGCGGCATGTTGGTGGGCGCCTGCTACACGCTCTTCCGCATGCGCAAGAGCCTGGCTTCCGGTATGGCGCGCGCGGTTTCTGATCTGAAGAAATCAGCTGCCGCCCACGCCAGCACAGCACGCACTGAGCGCGACTTGAACGGCAAGATCGTTTTCGGCGGGCTGGGTGTGGTGTTTTTGTGCATGGTTGCGCTGTACACGAGCTACGCCGGCGTCCTGCGCGGTGGAATCGTCGCTGCGATCGTGATGATCATCATTGGCTTCTTCTTCGCTGCGGTCTCAGGAAATCTGGTCGGCCTGATCGGCTCCTCGAACAATCCGATTTCCGGTCTGACCCTGGCGACGCTGGTGATATCGGCGCTGCTGATGGTACTCATCGGCGTATCGGGCATGAGCGGCGTGGCCGCCGTGCTGGGAGTTGCGGCCGTGGTCTGCGTTTCGTCGGCGGTTGCGGGCGAGATGCTGCAGGACTTGAAGGTTGGGCACATCCTCGGCGGCACGCCCAGCAAGATGCAGATTGGCGACTTCATGGGGGTGACCGTCGCGAGCTTCTGCCTGTTCCCGGTCCTGATGCTGCTGAACCAGGCGAACATCAATAGCGGCGGCATCGGCTTCGGCGATCGGCAACTGTCGGCGCCGCAGGCCGGACTGATGGCCATGCTGGCGCGCGGCATCGTTGGCGGCGAAATGGCGTGGCCGCTTATCGTCGTCGGTGTGCTGATGGGCCTCGCTCTCATCATGCTGGAAGTGCGCAGCCCCATGCTCTTCGCCGTGGGCATGTACCTGCCGCTGGAGACGACGTTCGCCATCTTTTGTGGAGGCATTATTCGCTGGATCATGGACAGGATCCGCGACAGCAAGGGCTTCAACGACGCCCAGAAGGCCCGCGTCGAGAATGCCGGAGTGCTCACCGCCTCAGGCTTCATTGCGGGTGAAGCGCTGATGGGAATCGTGATTGCCGTCTTTCGCTACAAGGAGTGGCCGCTGCCGGTAATCTTCCAGCACCCCAGCGTGTTTTCTGGATTCATCGTGCTGGTGATTCTGGCGATTGTGATGATCCGCGTGCCGCTAGCGAATGCAGGCGATCCGGATGAACCGGCTCCACCGACGGCAATTATGTAGAGCGTCGTCATTTAGCTTTACTGTCATCCCGAGCGAGGACTTCAGTCCGAGTCGAGGGACCTGCTGTTTGTGCGCGATGACCATCGCCGATAACCTGTCTGCCATCCGAGAGCGCATTGCGCGTGCGGCGCAACGGGCCGGCCGAAATGCAAACGATATTGCGCTCATGGCCGTCACCAAGACCTTTCCTGCTGAAAGAATCCTGGAAGCATACCAAGCTGGCCAGCGCTTGTTCGGCGAGAATCGGGTGCAGGAGTTCGCAGATAAATTCGCCGCTTTGTCAGAGCTGCGCGAGGCCAAGTTCCACATGATCGGCCACCTGCAATCCAACAAGGCGGCGAAGGCAGTTGAAGTCTTTGACGCGATTGATTCTCTCGACTCGGCGAAGCTGGCAGGCCGCCTTAACACTTCAGCCGAAGAGTTGGGCAAGACGCTCGATGTGCTGGTCGAAATCAATGTCGGAGGTGAAGCCACCAAGAGCGGCATCGCGCCGAATTCGGCCGAGCTTGATACCATTCTGGCCGCCGCGTTCTTATGGCGGAACCTGCGAATCCGCGGGCTGATGACCGTGCCTCCGTTTACTGAGGACCCCGAAGGCGCACGCCCATACTTTAGGCAGCTTCGCGAATTGCGTGACCGGCTGGCAGCGCGCAACCTGTCGTCGGTCGGCCTCGATGTCCTCTCGATGGGCATGTCGCACGATTTCGAGGTTGCCATTGAGGAAGGCTCGACCTGTGTGCGGCTGGGCACTGCAATTTTCGGAACGCGCGCAAAACCATGATTCCCATCCGCGACACATCGTCAGGCGCGACCTTTCGGGTCAAGGTACATCCTCGCGCCAAGAAAAATGCCATCACCGGGGAAGTCGGCGCCGCGCTGAAGTTGGCTCTAACCGCTCCTCCGGTGGAGGGTCGAGCCAACGAAGCTTGCATCGCGTTCCTCGCTGAAGTTTTGAATGTGCCCCGCTCGTGGGTTACGATAGCCGCCGGGGAAAGCAGCCGAAACAAAGTCATCTGCGTGCGTGCTCTGTCTGCTGCACAAGTCGAAGAGAAGTTGCAGGCCGCCCTGGGCGGGCTCCCCGCGAGGAAAACATTTTGAGTTTTGTGCAGCGATGGCAAGACATCCGTACAGGCTTCGAGCGGCCTTTCTGGGTTGCCAACCTCAGCGAGTTGTTCGAGCGGCTTTCCTACTACGCGGCCTTTGCTTCGCTGGCGCGCTATCTCCACGAAGTTCTGCATTTCCCCACGGAACAGACTGGCACCCTCACGGGATTTTTTGGCGGGTTGGTATGGTTTCTGCCGGTGTTCGGGGGGACGCTCGCCGACCGCATGGGCTTCCGCCGTGCGCTTTCGCTGGCCTATCTAATCCTGAGCTGTGCCTACTTCCTGTTGGGCTCGCTGGGGGCACCGTGGCTCGCACCTGTCCGCGACACCGTGCCACTGGTTGTCCTGGTGGCATTCGTGTTGGCCCTCCCCGCGCTGGGAGTGGCGCTAGTCAAGCCCAGCGTGGTCGGCACCACCGCTCGCGCCTCGAGGGAAAACGTTCGTTCCATCGGATACTCCATCTACTACACGCTGGTGAATATCGGCGGCGCGGCCGGCCCTTACGTCGCGTCCTACGTGCATCAGCGGCTGCGCGTCGAGAACGTCTTTCGCGTTGCGGCGCTGAGCGTGTTCCTGATGTTCCTTGCCGTTTTGCTGTTCTTCCGGGAGCCGCGCCGCTCCGAAGAAGTTCAGACGGCCAGCCTCTCGCAAGCCGCGCGGAATTTCTGGACCGTCATTACCAATCCACGCTTCATGCTGTTCCTGCTGATTTTCACCGGCTACTGGATCGTCTATTGGCAGGAGTTCATCACCCTGCCGATTTATGTTCATGATTACATCAATCCCCATACCGACACTGAACTCCTGCTGGTAACCGGTCCGCTGGTAGTGATCGCCCTGACCTTGGCGATCAACATTGCCACGCAGAGGATTCGCGCTTTCAGCGCCATCATCATTGGCACGCTGGTTACGGCGCTGGCATGGATCATCCTCATCGTCAGGCCAACTGTAACCGGAGTGATCCTTACGCTCGTTGCCGTTGCCCTCGGCGAAATAACACAATCGCCGCGCTATTACGAATATATTTCCCGGCTCGCACCTTCGGGGCAGCAGGGAACTTACATGGGATTTGCGTTCCTGCCGCTGGGAATCGGCTCGCTTATCGGTGGGAACTTTGGCGGATTTCTCATTCACCACTACGGCGAGGTGAAACACCAGCCGGGAATGATGTGGGTGGTCATCACGGCCATCGGCGTCCTGACCGCGCTGCTGCTGTGGATTTATGACAAGTTCGTGTTGCCAAAGGAGGGACCATGAAGCCTCCAGCGTACATCGCCAAGCACATTCGCACCGTTCTCAAGAACGGCGGCTCAGCGCCGCACACGGTAGAGGTTCAGCGGTTCTTCAAGCATCAGGTGAAATCGCGCGGCTGGTACACCGGCGAGTTGCGCAAGGTTGCGGTGCGCTTTCGGCGGACGATCCTCGCGGAGCATGGCGTGGACTATTTGCTTCAAGTGGCGGATCAGCTCTTTCGAGGCAAGATATTGGAAGAAAAGGTTTTCGCTGTTCTTATGCTCCAGGGATTGGTAGGTGAATTCGGCAAATCTGAATTCAAATTGTTCGAGAACTGGCTGGACCGGGTCAGTTCCTGGGCCGACCACGACGGGCTGGTCCATTACCTCATTGGGCCGATGATCGCCGCCGATGCCTCGCTCCTGTCACGACCGCCGCGGTGGGCCAGGAAGAAGACCGCCGGGCCGTGGCATCAACGAGCCGCCGCCGTGAGCCTCATCCACAGCACCCGCCAGCACAAGAACTTCAGCGATATCCAGCGAATCACCGAGATGTTGCTGACCAGCGATGACGACATGGTGCAGAAGGGGTTGGGATGGTTGCTGCGCGAGGCGGCGAAAGCGAATCCAAGGCAGACGGTGAAATATCTCATGACCATCCGTGAGCGCACGCCGCGGCTGGTACTGCGGACCGCGTGTGAGACGCTGCCGGCCACGACACGCGACCGAGTGCTCAAAACGAAGTCAACCACGGATTCACATGGATCATCGTGGACCAAAAAAGAAGAAAAGGAGTTAGATCCGTGTTCATCCGCACAAATCCGGGGTTCATGTGTTTCTTAGATTCGTCGTTTACAATAGAACACGCATGAATCTTCCCGAGCTTCAGGCTGCGCTGCGCGACAGCCACAACGATTGCTGGCTCTTCTACGACCACCATCACCGCGACCCCATAGCCTACAGCGTGCTTGGCTTGCCCGAGAAAATGATGGTCACGCGTCGCTGGTTCTACGTCGTGCCTGCTGATGGTGAGCCGGTGAAGCTGGTGCACCGCATCGAGAGCCATCACCTCGACTCGCTGGCCGGCAAGAAGCTGGAATATTCCGCCTGGCAGGAATTGTGGCAGAACCTGGAGGCGATGCTCAAGCCGTACCACCGGGTGGTAATGCAGTACTCGCCCAACAATCAGATTCCCTACATCTCGCTGGTGGACGCGGGAATGCTTGAGCTAGTGCGTAGCTTCGACAAAGAGATTGTCAGTTCAGCCAACCTTGTTGCGCGCTTCGAGGCCACACTGACCGAGGCGCAGATGGCCTCGCACTTCAAGGCGCGCGATGCCGTAGATAAAGTTACGGCTGCCTTCTTCCCGGAGGTAGGACGCCGCGTGCGTAACGGCGGCACGCATGAGTTCGAAATGCAGCAATGGGTCATGGAGGCCTTCAGGCGCGAGAACCTGGTTACCGACGACCCGCCGATCGTCGGCGTTAACGCGCATAGCGGTGACCCCCATTATGAGCCTACCTCCGCAACTTCCGCCCCCATGCGCGAAGGCGACTTTGTGCTCCTGGACCTGTGGGCCAAGGTCAACGATCCCGATGGCGTGTATTACGACATCACCTGGACGGGCGTGATCGGTAAGCCGAGCGACAAGCATCGCCAAGTGTTCGAGATCGTGCGCGACGCGCGCAATGTCGGCATCGACACGGTCAAAGAGGCGTTTGATAACAAGCAGAAGATTCAGGGCTGGCAAGTGGACCAGGCAGTGCGCGAGTTCATCACCGGCAAGGGATACGGGCAATACTTCATCCATCGTACCGGACACTCGATTGGCCGCGATATTCACGCCAACGGTGCCAACCTTGACAATCTGGAGACCAAGGACGACCGCGACATCCTGCCCAACACTTGCTTCTCGATTGAGCCGGGAATCTATCTGCCGGAGTTCGGGGTACGCAGCGAAATCAATATGATGATTCACAACGGCAAGGGCGAGGTGACTGGCCGCGTGCAGAACGAGTTGGTGCTCATCTGATGGCGAACCCTCAGAACACAGCCACAGTTAGCCAGCGCTCGGCGAAGGCGGCTCCAGCATCCGCCGGCTCCATGGCGACGATTGCGCCAATCGCCGCTTGGTTTTTTCCCGGCCTTGGACACTTCATTCAACACCGCTATATTCGCGGACTGTTGCTGATGCTGGCGGTGTTCGTGATGTTCTTTGCCGGCCTCGGCATGCAAGGCAAGGTGTACCAGTTCAACACCGGCGACCTGCTCGACATCCTGGGATTTATCGGTGACATCGGCACGGGCCTTTTATACTTTGTTGCCAGATCCATGGACTGGGGCGTGGGCAACATTCATCGTGCCGTGGCGGATTACGGCACTAAGTACATCGTGGTCGCCGGGTTGCTGAACGTCATCGCTGCGGTTGACGCTCACCACATTGCGATCGGCAAGAAATCATGACCTTCGAACTCTCTCACTACAACGCCGCTCTGCTGTTCGCGCTCTGCGCCTCCACCGTCTTTGGCATCACCCAACGCAGCACCCCGAGGGACATGTTCCGCTACGGCGCCTATTGCTTCGTGCTGTTTGCTGGTGGCGTGATCGTGGCGTCATGGGCGATGTGGCTGATCAAACATTAGGGGCTAGGTGTCAGGGGCTAGGGATTAGTTGGTCTATCTCAGGCGAAAAGCAGTTGATAGACGACCTTGCTGAGTGACGCGATGGGGAGGATACCCTGATGCAGGTGAAATGCTATCAGGACTTGATTGCTTGGTAGAAGGCTATTTCGTTGGTCACTGAGACATATGCCGTTACGGCGCAATTTCCGGGGCACGAGATATACGGCCTCATGAGCCAATTGCGGCGGGCGTCCGTATCGATCCCGAGCAACATAGCAGAAGGCCATGGTCGCGCAACAAAGGGAGAATTCATCCAGTTCTTGTGTCACGCGCGCGGCTCGCTATGCGAGGTGCAGACTCAGATCTTCATCGCGAACAGACTGGGATACATAACGCAGGAGCAGGAAGAAGCTGTCATCGCCCGAACCGACGAGCTGGGACGTATACTCAACGGACTGATTACTTCCATCGAACGAAAAAAATTGAACTCTTCTGTTCCTAGCCCCTAGCCCCTAGCCACTGCTTTTCACCCTTCCCACACAAATGCATCAAACACTCGCGTTTGTGCGAATCCCAATTGCCGATAGAGGCCGACGGCGCGATGGTTCGCTTCGGTTACGGTCAGCGACAGGGAAGTGAAATTCCTGTTGCGCAGCGAATTCCAGGTACAGGCGATTAGTTTCTCGCCGATGCCCAGGCGGCGATATTCGGGAACCAGACACACCTGGGTTACGTGTCCGACGTCGTTTCTCACTCGCGAACAAAGAATGAGCCCGATCAGCGCGTTGCTGGAGCGATGGACGGCCACAAACGAAGAGTCCGTATCGAACACCCCGCAGCCGGGGAAGCGCACGATGTTGTTGAGGAATCGCATGGAGCCGGCGTTGGTGCGATATTGATCGTTGATTTCGGAGTCAATGTGCACACGATACGCTGCCGTGATAACGCCCGCTGCAGCCTGGTAGTCCGGCTCAGCCCAGCGGCGAACGAGGATATCCGGCGGTACCGGCACCGAGGTGATCTGCGGAGCGCCGATGCCCTTCAACTGCAAGGTCAGAAACAGGCGGCGGTGGCGTTGGAATCCTGCGGACATGAATGGAGCAGCCAGTTCTCCCGTTGAATGTGTCAACAGTTGCGCCTCGACCCGATGGATGCCCGGTGACTGTTGCAGTGTCTCGAGCATATGCTCCACCATCTGCAGCTCCACCTCGCGCGTATCGCTGCGGCGCGGCGAAACGAATAGGTCCCCCACCACGCCTTTGCTTCCCTCGTAAACGAAGAAGGCGAAGCCGACGATACCTCCGCGCTCCACCGCGGCATAGCCTGGCAGGATCTTGGCATCTACGTAGCGCAAGATCATGTCCGCCGAGCTGCGATAGTCCCACGCAACCAGTCGGCCCCAGGTCTCAACTTCTTCGTCAAGCAGAGGACGCAGGTCGGTGGACGAGAAATGCCGGAGGTCGAGAATCTCCACCGCCCGATGCGGCCGAGTGTAGTCCTCTACGGTTCTGTGAGCCGCGGCCATACGATGAGTCAGTCTATGCGGTTCTCCGGCATCCGGCAAACCGAGGTACAACGATTGCCATTAACTAGGGATGAGCCGGGCCGGGAGGCTTTCCGGAGACCAGGTAAAAGTCCAGATGCTGCCAGACGAAGCCGCCCACCCGGGTGACCAGTCGTCCGGGCAGTCGGTACTCCAACTCCTTCTGGCTGCCACTTTCCGCAACAACGACATGGTCAATATCTGGGATTTCTTGCCGTTCGTAGCTTGGGATGGGCTGGTTGCGATAGAACGCCAAACCGTATTCGACGCTGCGCGGGACGTCGTAAACAGCAACCGTCGGGACCTCTCCGAGTCGGGCGATCGCCGATTGTACGGGACGCGCCGATTGCAGATAGTCGATTATGGGCGCCGTTCCGCGCAGCAGCAGTGAGTAAGCAATGACTACCGCGACCAGTGTGATGAAGCGCAGGACACGGTATCCCTGGGTCAGCAGACTCAACCACAGAGCGAGAACAGCGGCCACTCCCAGCGCAACCGCGACAAAGATCACGTTGCGGGGAAGTGCGAGCTTGAGCAATTTGAATGGAACGATGAGTGCCACAACCAGCACGGCTGCTGAAACAAGAGCATGCGCCAGCGACAGCCACGAGCCCGGCTTCTCCCCCGCCTCCTCGCGCCGCAAAATGAAATCAGCCAGCAGAATCGCGCCTGCCGGAATGGAAGGCAGAATGTAGCCCGGTAGCTTCGACTGGGAGAGCGAAAAGAAAAGGATAGGCAGCAGTAGCCACAACGTCAGAAAGAGGCGCAGATCTTCCGTCCCGGGCGGCTGTTGCGCAGAGAACCGCCAGTCGCGGATGGCATCGATTACCGCTACGACTACAAATACGATCCACGGCACGAGCGCGAGCAGTGCGATGGGCAGGAAGTACCAGAACGGCTGATGATGGCGATAGAGATCAGTGGTGTACCGCGCCAGGTTTTGCTGGAGGAAGAAGACGCGGAAGAATTCCGGATTGGCCCGCTGCACGGCGACGAACCATGGTAATGTGACCGCCAGATAAAGCACGATGCCTGCTGGCCACAGGGTTCGCAGGAGCAGCCGCCAATCACGGCGCAGTGCAGCAAAGGCCACAATGATCAACGCGGCAAGCAGAAGGGCCACCGGCCCTTTGGCGAGAGTTCCCATCCCCAGGAACAGATAGAATCCCAGCAACCAGCCGCGGTCCTGGCTTGAGTACCAGCCATACCAGCACAGCATGGCGGCAGTGAACATCGCTGTCAGCGGCATGTCCGTGGCAGCGCTGCGACCGAAGCCGATGACCATCGCCGACGCTGCGGTGATCAGCGCAGCATCGAGCTGCATGCCACGGCGGAAATGGCGCGTCCACACATAGATGAAGAACACCATCAGTGAGCAAAGGATGGCAGACGGCAAGCGCGCCGCCCAGTCGCTCACACCACCAGCGCCCTTGTAGGCGAGCATGGCACACCAATAGTACAAGGGAGGCTTTTCCAGCCAGGGATGGCCGTAGAGCACCGGCGTGACCCAATCGTGGCGCGCCAGCATTTCGCGTGCGACCTGGGCGTAACGCGGTTCGTCAGCTCCTATGAGTCCGACGAGCTGTATTCCGGCGATGAAGAAAAAACCGCAGAATGCAATGAGAGCAAGGACGTCAATCGAGCGGCGAGCGCGGTCGCTTGGGCGGAGTTTTGATTGCGTCAAGGCTGCATCCGTTCGAGTTTACTGAAGCTACTGCACCTGCGGTTGGTATCCGCCGACGCGCAACTGCGCCAGCAGGCGCTCGGTCGCCGCAGACAATGGGCCATCCATGCCGCAACCGCTGGCGCACTCGTGTCCGCCGCCGCCAAACGCCATCGCCACCGCGGCGACGTTGACCGCTCCCTTGCTACGGAGGCTGACGCGAAACCGCCCGTCCGACTGCTCGCGGAAGAACAATGCCACCTCGACGCCTCCGATGGCCAGCGCATAATTGACCAGCCCTTCACAGTCCTCTTCGCCGGCATGGCAATACTGCATGGCGGCGCGATCCACATGCATCCACACCAGACTGCCATCGCGCTGCAGGGTGCTGAGAGCGGCGCCCAACAAACGCATCTTGGAGAGCGGGTTTGAGAAGTACACGTCATGCGCGATGCGCACTGGGTTTGCGCCGCAATGCACAAGGTCCCGCGCCAGCATGAATGTCCGCTCCGTAGTGCCATGAAAGCAGAAAGAACCGGTATCGGCGAGAACTGCGGTGTACAGGCAAGTCGCCATCTCAGGCGATACATCCACCCCGGCCTTACGAGCGAGGGAGAAAATCATCTCTGCGGTCGAGCAGGCGCCGGGATCGATCCAGTTTACGTCCGCAAACCGCCGCGCTGTCGCGTGGTGATCGATGTTGATGAGGTAGTGCCGGTCGAGGCCGGCGAGGCCCGTACGCTGCACGCTGTCACATTCCAGAATGATGGCGGCTTCCGCGTCGGGAGCTTGTTCAGCAGTGCGCAGCACCGATTCGCTGAATGGGAGTGGCCGGTAAATACCCGGCACACCGTCGCTCAGGACGACATTCGCCTGTTTTCCCATGCTGCGCAGCATCTGGCAGCAGGCCAGCGCTGACCCCACCGCATCGCCGTCCGGCCGCGCGTGGGAGGTGAGAATGAACTTTTGCCTTCTGCCAATCTGATCCAGAACTTCGTCGAGCATCCCTGTGGTCCCGCGTTCGAACCTACCGCTGTCGCTTCTTGATTCGATGCAGCAGTTCTTCAATCCTGCCGCTGTATTCATCCGACTGATCGAGCACGAAAATGATTTCCGGCGCCTGGCGCAGGCCGAGCCGACTCACCAGCTCATGACGGATGTAACCTCCGGCTGCCTTCAAGCCCGCGAGGCTTTCCTCGGCCTCCTCTTCGCTGCCGGCGACGGAAACGAACACCCGCGCCGTCCTTCCGTCTTCGCCCATTTGGACTTCACTGACACTGACCAGTCCAATGCGAGGGTCCCCGAGTTCGCCTTCCACCAGGGCTGCTATCTCTTCCCGCAGGGCTTCCGCCACGCGTCCGCGATGATATTTCTGTCCCCGGTTCTCCATACTGTCCTCTTCAAAACGGGGGGGAACGTTAGAGGATACGCCTATCCGTCGAGTCTGCAGTGATAACCGTCACGGTTCCCCGGTTAAATGGCCGCCGAATTCCGCCTCGCTCAAGAAATCAATATACGAATCTGTGACGTCGCCGCCTGCGTTGTTCGCAACCCGCATGGCGAACTGTTCCACGCTATGCATCAGTCCTTCGAGGTAGTCACGCGAATCTGAAATGCTGACCACGCCGATGGTCGCGCGCTGCCATGCATCGCTGGCCTCCACCTCGGCAACGGCAACGTTGAAGTGCGCCCGCAGTCCGTCTTTGACGCTGCGCACCACCTGGCGTTTGTCCTTGAGTGAATGTGCGCCTTCAATGCGAATCTCGAGCGTGAGATACGCAATCATGAGTTGTCCTGTTGCACGACGTCCCGGAAACCGCCCTCTCCCATGGAGAAATCGGCCCGGGACGACAGTTCGCTAAGTTCTATACGAAGGCTTCCGCCGCTACCTTCTCGGTGACGAAATCCTCGATGATATCCCCGACCTTGATGTCGCCGTAATTGGCGATGGAGATGCCGCATTCCATGCCATGCCGCACTTCGCTGACATCTTCCTTGAAGCGCCGCACCGAGCCAATCTTGCCCTTGAACACGACCACATTGTCCCGCAGCAGGCGAACTTCAGCGTCGCGCTTGACTACGCCATCCGTAACCAAACAGCCGGCGACCGTGCCCACCTTGGGAACGCGGAAGGTGTCGCGCACTTCCGCGCGGCCAAGATAAGTTTCCTTGATGATCGGTTCGAGCAGGCCGGTCATGGCCCGCTTGATCTCGTCCTGCAGCTCGTAAATGATGGAGTGCAAACGGATGTCAACTTTTTCCTGCTCCGCCAGTTCCTGTGCCTTGCGCTCCGGCCGCACATTGAAACCGATGATTACCGCGTTCGATGCGGAAGCCAGCAGCACGTCCGTTTCGGTAATAGCGCCCACGCCACTTAGCAGGATCTTGATTTTCACTCTGTCGTTTGACAGCTTGGTCAGCAAGTCGCTCAAGACTTCCACTGAGCCTTGAACGTCGCCCTTCAGAATGATGGACAGTTCTTTCTGGCCTGCGAACTTCAACTGCTCCGCCAGGCCCTCAAGCGACACTCGCGAACTCTTCGCCAGTTGCGTCTCGCGCGCCTTCTGCTCGCGGTATTCCGAGATGCCACGCGCCTTCTCGCGATCGGCCACCGCGACCAGCTGATCGCCGGCTTGCGGCAATCCTTCCAGACCGAGAATTTCCACCGGAGTTGCCGGCGTGGCGGCCGCCAACGCAGCGCCGCGATCGTTGAGCATGGCGCGCACCTTTCCGAATACGTTGCCGACAACAAAGTTATCGCCCGTCCTGAGAGTGCCGTTCTGCACCAGCACGGTGGCTACTGGACCGCGCCCACGGTCGAGCTTGGCTTCCAGCACTGTGCCGGCGGCAAGACGATCAGGTACGGCTTTCAGGTCTTGCAGGTCGGCAACCAGGCAGATCATTTCCATCAGCAGATTGAGATTGGTTTTCTGCTTGGCCGACACGTCCACGAATACGGTGCTGCCGCCCCACTCTTCAGGCATGAGCCCGCGGTCAGCGAGCTGCTTCTTCACGCGCTCCGGTAGAGCCCCAGGCTTGTCAATCTTATTGACCGCGACAATGATCGGGACCTTCGCCGCCTGCGCGTGGTCGATGGCTTCCAACGTCTGCGGCATTACGCCATCGTCGGCAGCCACAACCAGCACAACGATGTCCGTCACCTTAGACCCGCGAGCACGCATGCGGGTAAAGGCTTCGTGACCCGGCGTGTCGAGGAAAACGATCTCGCGTCCAAACGCGGGTGAGTTTGTATCTGTAATCGCGACCTTGTAAGCGCCGATGTGCTGCGTGATGCCGCCCGCTTCGCCTTCCGCCACATTAGTCGAACGGATGGCGTCGAGCAGACTGGTCTTGCCGTGATCCACGTGGCCCATAATGGTGACCACCGGCGGACGCGGGACGGCTTGGGCTCCGCCCTCTTCGCCAGCGCCTTCGGTCGAAACTGTGTCTTTGGCCAACTGCTCTTCGAAGGTGATGACCGCGGTCTCCGCGCCGAAATGACGGGCCATTTCCGTCGCGAGCTCCGAGTCGAGCGTCTGGTTGACGGTAGCGAAGACACCGCGCGCCAGCAGACGTGCGATCAGGTCCTTAGCGCGTATTTCCAGCTTCTCCGCCAGGTCCTTCACGCTGATGCCCTCAGGAATGGTGATGCTGCGGGTGATCGGCAGCGGCTCGGAAGAAAGCGACAAGCGCGGCGGCGGAACAAAGCCCTTCATCGGGCCTTCCTTCACGCCACGTGGAACATAGCGCTGTCCGGGCCGCGATGGGCGGCCAGCGGGACGCTGTCCCGTGGGCGGCCCAGCAGGCGCAACGCTGGCGCCTGGGCCGAATCCCGGACGCGCGCCTGGCGCGCCGGAGCGCGTGGGATGCGGCCCACGACGTTCGCCGGGACGGACGGGCGGGCGGGTCGCGCCTTGCGGCGGAGCTCCCGGACGTGGGCGCTGGAAAATTGGCTTGCCGCGTTCCGGCATAGCTCCGCGCGGAGCAGCATTGGCCCCGGGACGGGCGGCGGCAGGCGGCGGTGCCGTATATACAGGCCGCGGACCAGTCTGCGGAACGATCAGACGACGAGGCGCCGGTATGCCGACTCCGGGTTGACCTTGACGAGCGAAAGCGCCTGGGCGTACCCCACCTGCCGTGGCCGGCGTCGAGGCGGGTGTGGCGGCATGAGTGGTTGCAGAGGCAGGGGCCTCAGTCCCCGGCTCAGCCGGAACTTCAACTTCAGCGGCTTCGATTTCAGCAACCTCTGTCTCGACTTCGTCCAGGACTGCAACCTGATCTCCGATGGTCGGCTCGGAAGGCCTCGCTACTTCGACGGCGGACGGAGCCTGGGCCTGGGGGACGGCTGGCGGTTTCGGCGGAGGTATGACTGCCGACGGCTGACGCACAAACGTCTGCGGGATAATGAAGCGCGGCGCCGGCTTGGGCGGTTCAAGAGTTGCTGTCGAGGTGCTCGCGGCCGGTACCACGGGCTTGGCAATAGGAAGCGCCGGCTTTGCAGGAACGGCTGACGGAGGCGCCACCGTCTGTCGCGGCGCACCTGGCACGGGTTGGCCTGACAGGACTGACGGACGCGCGGCCGGGGGACTCTGAGTGGCCCGTTGCTCAACCAACTTGCGCACATCACCCGGCTTCGAGATATGCGACAAGTCGATCTTGGGCTTAAACTCGTCCACCGGAGCTGCTGCACGCGAACTGCGTGGGGCGCCGGGCTCGGCATGCTCCGCGAAGTATCTCTTTACGCGCTCCGCTTCATCCACCTCGATCGAGCTGGAGTGCGTTTTCTTTTCTGTTACACCGACCTTGACGAGAGCATCGAGGATTGCTTTGCTCTTTACCTCGAGTTCCCGTGCCAGATCATTGATTCGAATCTTCTGCATGCCGCCCTGTTTCCTCCGTATTGTCGTCCGGTTAGACCTTCATGGCATCCTCACGGTAGATACTTGCCTTCCGCAGCGCGAGCTGCGCAACAGTGAATTCTATTTCTTCTCCCCAGGCAGTTCTTCCTCGGGAATGTTTTCGTCGTCCGTCGCCGGCCGCTCGTGCGTAGTTACTTCGGCCACGTCGGCATCAGGAGCGTTTTCGATGCCATCGACGACCTCGGCTTCGTAGTACTGGCCGGATTCAACTAGGTCTTCGACGCTGTCAGAGGCGTCTTCAGCCTCTTCCGACAGGCCTTCCACGTCGCCAGACTGTCCTGCGGAATCCGGACCCGTGGCACTGTCGTCGCCACCGCCTTCGAGCTCCGCGTCCTCCGGCAGAGGATTTTCTTCGCTACCCGGCAAGCCTTCTGATAAAGCGCTTTCTATGGGTGCGGCTTCTTCCGCCACTTCGTCTTCTGTCAAGCTCTCGGCTGGAGCTGCCTCTTCGGCCGTCGGCACTTCCTCCGCGGTCGCTTCCACTGCGGGAGCTTCGGCCGCCTCTAGGCTGGAGAAATAATTATTGACGGCGATGCTGATTTTTTCCACCGTCTTGGGGCCGATTCCCGGCACTTCTTCGAGCTGCTCCGGAGTCATGTCAGCCACAGCTTCAACGGTTGTAATACCGGCCGCCACCAGCTTCTCGACGATGCCGGGTTCGAGGTCAGGAATGCTCTCCAGCGGAGTGACCGTCTGGTTCATCACCGCACTCATCTGCTCTTCCACTTCCTGGCGCTTCTCTTCTTCGCTCTTGATGTCGATCTTCCAACCCAGCAGCTTGGCGGCGAGACGGACGTTCTGCCCCTTCTTGCCAATCGCCAGCGACAACTGACTGTCGTCAACGATCACCTCAAGATGTTTTTCCTCCCCCTCAAGCACGGTAACGCGGCTGACCTTGGCGGGCTGCAAAGCCTTCTCGGCGAAGACCACGGGCTCTTCGTTGTACTCGATGATGTCGATCTTCTCGCCACGCAATTCGCGGATGATCGATTGCACGCGCATGCCCTTCATGCCTACGCAGGCGCCCACGGGATCGACGTCCTTATCTTTCGACATGACCGCGATCTTGGTGCGCTCACCGGCTTCGCGGGCAATCGCACGAATGACCACGGTGTTGTCGTAGATCTCAGGTACTTCGGTCTGGAACAAGTGTGACACCAGTTCCGGCACGGCACGGGAAACCACCACTTGCGGCCCCTTCGACGCCTTCTCCACGCGGACGATTACTACTCGAGCACGCTCACCGGGAGCGAACGACTCCAAACGCGACTGTTCCTTGCGGGGCATCTTCGCCTCGGCCTTGCCCAGATCGACGATGACGTCCTGGCCTTCCTGGCGTTTGATGGTGGCGTTGATGACTTCTCCGACACGGCCGATGTACTCGTTGTAGATAGTGTCGCGCTCAGCCTCGCGCACCTTTTGAAAGATGACCTGCTTGGCAAGCTGTGCCGCGATCCTTCCCAGTACGTCCGTAGCTTTGTAAGTGCGTAGCTCGCCACCGACCTCGGCAGCGGGATCGACACGCTTGGCCTCATCGAGCGTGATTTGCGCGTTGGAATCCTCGATTTGCTCGGAGTCCTCCACGATCGTGCGCACGGCGTAGGCCCGTATCTGGCCGCTCTCCTTGTCGAGTTCGGCGCGCAGGTTCTCCTGCGTCTTGTAGTACTTTCGGGTGGCCACAACGATGGCATCCTCCACCGCACTCACGACGATCTGCGGATCGATACCTTTTTCCCGGCTCAGAGCGTCGATTACGTTGTACAGTTCACTCGCCATAAAATGTCTGCCACCTCACCTGCAT
>Ga0209039_10000522_pt1 | contig 37297 bp, 38 predicted proteins | sample BogFormECP12_OM1_FD_188238 | JGI IMG/M metagenome (GOLD analysis project Ga0209039, IMG submission 188238) | Bog forest soil microbial communities from Calvert Island, British Columbia, Canada - ECP12_OM1 (SPAdes) (version 2) | ecosystem: Environmental > Aquatic > Freshwater > Wetlands > Bog ...
TTTTAAGGCTCATAGTACTCCATCTTCAAGATCAGCCGTTTAAGCTCGATTAAATAGTCATTGTTAAATATGAGGTTCAGGAGGGCATAGGAGACGAAGCCCATCGCGACTAAAAAGACCAGAAGCTCGATACCGCCCATATTCTTCGCATTGACATAGGCCAGGAAGACGATCAGCGCCATCGTAAGGCTGATCAGGAATTGCGTGATTAGCGTTTTTGCATAATCAGTCCACTTAAGCTCGATCAGGGTATCCATGATGACCTGGAGGAATATGTACTGGATAAAGCTCAGGCATACGAAGGCCCAGGCAAGGGTAATGATGCCATATCCGGCAATAAGGTAGAACGTTATGCTGTTCATGATGGCGACCAGAAGGTTCCACTTAAACCCGAACTCAGCGCCGCCCTTGGCCAGATAGGTGGGGACCGAGGTGATCACCAGCGACTTGATAATGGCCTCGATGGACAGGATCTGGATCAACGGTATGACCGCAATCCACTTCGGCCCCAGTAGGATGGGGACAAAGACGGGGGCCGTGACGATCACCGTTAATAAAATGGGGCAGATGGTGAACGAGATAAACCTCGAGATATAGAGATAGCCCTCCTTGAGCAGGGCGTTAACGTTCTGGAACCTGGAAAAGATGGGGAAGGATACGGTGATGATCACGGTGCTGATCTTCAGGATCGGCGTGATGATGAGCTGGTATGCCATGGAGTACAGCCCGAGCATATTGGCCCCCAGGAACCTGCCGATGATCAGGTTGAGGACGTTAATGGAAAAGAAGGTGACGCTGCGCTCCCCGATCTGGTAGAGGCCGAAGCTGAGGAAGCCTTTAAGGTCAGACCATCGGAAATGGAGCTTAAGCCTCCATCTCCTCCATCCCACGATAAAGAACTGGATGCTCCTGATGCCGTAGAAGGTAAGCTGGCCCCAGACCAGCGCCATCACGCCAAAACCCAGGTACGCCGCGGATACAGCGACCACCAGGCTGATGAAGGACGAGGACATGTCGACCAGGGCAAGTCTCTTGAACTCCAGGTTTTTTTGCATGAGGATCTGGAATATCAGCCCCAGCGGCGTCACCAGGAACGTCAGGCTCGTCAGGGTCATTACACCAGACAGTGCCGGCTCCCTAAAGAATTGGACGGCGAGCGGAGTGATAAGTATCATGGTAAAAAAAAGTATGATGCCCAGGACAACCTGAAGCCAGTAGAGGCTCGAGAGGTTTTCGATGGTCGTGTCCCGGCGCTGTATGATGGCGTTGGATACGCCTATGTCGTTAAAAGCCTGCGCGAACCCGATCACTACCATTGCCATGGCCATGATGCCGAAGGACGTGGGCGATAAAAAAACAGAAAGGGCCGCCACCTGGATGAACTGGAATGCGGACGTGACCAGCGTGGAAAGCCCGTTCCATTCAAAGCCGGCAACAGCTTCCCGCTTAAATATCATCTCCCTTCCCATTATGTTAGAATTTATCCAATTACATATTTTAAATATGAATCACTGATAAGTTGATATATTCCATTGGTTGGCTCCGGTTAACTCATATCATGCCGATGACAGCAGACGTTTTAGCTCCTGGCAATAGTCGCCGTTGAATATCAGGTTTAAAAGAATGGCGACCACGATGAAGGCCAGGATGATGGCCGTAAAGAGCGCTAACTGACCCCAGCCCAACGACCTTCCCAGGAGGCCGGCCCCGTAGAGTATTACGCCAATGGCCATGGTTATTAGAGATTGCCTGGCCATGGAGCCGAGGTATTTGCCCCATCGCAGGCGGATCATGTCCCCGGTGATCGTCTGTATGATGATGAACTGGATAAGGCTCAGTATGGCGAAAGACCAGCATAGCGCCATAATGCCATACCGTGCTGTAGCGTAGAATAGTATGGCACTCACGATGGCTACGAACAGGTTCCAGAAAAATCCCAGGTCGGCATGGCCCTTTGCCAGGTACGTGGGCACGGTGGGTATGCCCAGGGCCTTGAAAAGCCCTACGATACACAATATCTGTATGAGGGGCGCCACGTCCCCCCATGTCGGCCCCAGCACGACCGGCACGAAAACGGGAGCTATGATGAAGATCAGGGCCAGGATGGGAAATATAAAAAAAGAAATGAGCCTGGTCAGGTGTATGTATCCGTTCCTTAAACTGCCATTATCGTCCTGGAACTTCGAAAAAATGGGGAAAGCCACGGTCATCAGCATCGTGCTCACCCTCAGGATCGGGTTAATGATAAGCTGGTATGCCAGGGAATAATGGCCGAGCGCATCCGGCCCTAAGAACCTGCCGATGATGATGTTGATGATGTTGATCGAGAGGTAGGTGACCGTTCGCTCGCCCATCTGGTATAATCCGAAGCTCAGGTAGCCCTTCAGGTCAGACACTCTAAAGTGCAGAAGAGGCTTCCACCTTCTAAGCCCGATGGCCACGAATTGCATGCTCCGGAAGCCATAGAAGATCAACTGGCCGAAGACCAGCGCCATCACCCCGAGGCCGTAGTACGCCGCTACTATCGATAAGGCCACGCTGACCAGCATGGATGATATATCGATCCTGGCCAGCGTCTTGAACTCTAGCTCTTTCTGCATCAATATCTGAAATTGCTGCCCCATCGGGGTGATGAGGAATGCCAGGCTGGTGAACGCCATCACTTCCGTCAGCCGGGGCTCACGGAAGAACATGACGACCGGAGGGGTCAGCAATATCATGATCATGAACAATCCCAGCCCAGCCATGATCTCAAGCCAGTAGAGGCTGGATAAATGATCTTTCGTCGTATCCTGCCGCTGGATGATCGCGTTGGAGATGCCCATATCGGTGTATGACTGGGCCAGCCCGATCACGACAATGGCCATGGCCATTATTCCAAAATCGGATGGCGTTAAAAACTTTGTCAGGACGGCTACCTGAATGTATTGTAGGGCCGACAATATGATCGTGGATATCCCGGTCCACTTTACCCCAACCACGGCCTGGGCCTTAAGTGATGAGCTTTTTGCCATGCTGCCATAAGAAAAACTGAATCACGGTTTTTAAAGGTGAGGCGATTATAATCCAGTTTTAGTACCCGTAGCCACAGCATCTTATCCCGATATTCGCCGGTAACCCGCAAGGCATCATCAGGCCCGTTAGCCTGGAGTACATCGTGATACTCTGCGCCAGTGGATATTCGTACAGCAGATCGTCAACGGGCCTTCCCATCAATATTGGGTGATATACGTCTTGCAGAGGCTTGTTAAAAGTGACACTGCCCGTACTACCCGAGGTTTCGTTAGACTGGTTGCTCGTGTTACTCGCCGAAGCAGAGGTATTGTTATCGGATATGCTGCTGTCGAAACCGATCTTATGGGGCATCGCCAGGGTAACATTGCCTATGCTCGGGATGTTTAGTAAATTGTTACCCGCTGTAGTGTTGCTTTTGTTGCCTGTAGTCGCCGTTTCATTGTCGGTGGTGGCATTGGCGGAAGTGCTACTGGCGCTGCCGGGTATCCCGCCCGGGCTGGTTATCCTGGCCGGGTTCCACGGTGCCATAGAGGCATCCGCCGCCATATAATAGTTAGGGGTACAATTTACGTCCTGGTTGCTTGACCTGTTAAGCGTGTTATAGCTGCCGTCGCCGATGCCGACGTTTCCCATGATCTTCACATTGCTCCAATTAAGCGTATGCGTAATATAATATGGGGCCGTACCAGTCAAATTGTATCCGGAAGGCTCCCAGTCCGTCGGGGGGACCGTGAGAAAAGCCGAAAGGTTGGCGCTCGCATGTACTTTTTCCGGCTGCGTCGTGGTCAATGCCATCAGGAGTAATGCTGCAATAGCTAAAAACAAAGCTACCGATTTTAATAGGGACCCAATACTAACACCCATATTAGGTTACCGTACATACCGTTTTATCTCTATTCACGCAAAAAAACGGAAATCATAATTTTTAATATCGAGATATATCGGCCTATTTCTGATCGCTGATGAACCTCAACACGTAATTCAACGGGTTTTTCGATATAAACTCGGCCCTGGAGCTCGGCTCTATTCCCTGCCCGGCAAAGATGTACACATCGATGCCCCTGGTCAGGGATAACAGCTGGTCGATGGACCTCACGTTGCCATGGCGTAGCGGCTTTCCGATCACGATCTTGGTGATGTTGTTCTCGCTCGCGAACCGGGCTATCTCTTTTGAGACGTCATTGCCCTTGACGATGACGATCTTGATCTGCAGCCTTTCGGCCACTTCCGTGGCGTCCTTAAGCCATTTTTTCTCCTCTGCCCTATACTTTTTATCCCATTCCGTCTCTATGTGGATAGCCATCAGCTCGGCGTTCAGCTCACTCGATAGGACGAAGGCGGACCGGATGATCTGGGGCGCGTACGGGCTAGCGTGCAGGCCGACGAGGACCCTTTCAGAAGCATACCACGGGCCGGAGACGCCGTGCTCTTTCAGGTAACTATACATCTGCTTATCGATGCGGATGGCCACCTGCCTGAGCGCAAGCTGGCGCAGCCCGAGTAAATTATGGCCACCGAAAAACTTTTTAACGGCTTCATGGGCCATGTCCCTGGTATAGACTTTGCCCTCTTTTAGGCGCTTTAAAAGGTCGTTGATGGGCAGGTCAATGAGCTTGACCTCATCGGAGCCCTGGAAGACCGGGTCCGGTATGGTCTCCCGCACTCGTATGCCCGTGATCTTATAGATTATATCGTTCAGGCTTTCCAGGTGCTGTACGTTGAAGGTCGTCCACACATTGATGCCCGCGTCCAGGATCTCCGTTATGTCCTGGTACCTTTTCAAATGCTTCATGCCCGGGGCGTTGGTATGAGCGAGCTCGTCCACGATAGCGATCTCGGGCTTTCTGGCCAGGATACCATCGACGTTCAACTCGCGGGCCTTAATGCCCTTATACTCGATCTCAACGAGCGGAATTTCCTCGAGTCCTTCCACCATGGATTCCGTTTCTTTGCGCCCGTGCGTCTGCACGAAGCCGATGACTATGTCCCTGCCCTCTTGCCTTACCTGGCGGGCGTCGGACAGCATGGAGAAAGTCTTGCCCACGCCGGGCGCGTAGCCGAAGTAGACGGTGAGCTTGCCTCTTTTCTCATCCGTCTCCTCTTTTTTTATGAGCCGGAGAAGCTCATCCGGGTCCGGCCTCTTGTACTCGTCCACCATTTGATCTCGTTATTATTATGGCGATTTTACTATGTATGTTCGTTGCTCGCGGCGTCCAGGGCCATGTTAAGCTTGACGACGTTCACTATTTTATCCCCGGGAGTCCCGACGAAGGGCCCTTCCACATTATCCGTCACGAGCTTTTCCACGGTCGCGTTGTCCACCCCCCGTGCTTTTGCTACGCGGGGGATCTGTATTAGCGCGGCGTCAAGGCTTATGTCCGGGTCCAGGCCGCTCGCCGAGCCCAGGACCAGGTCGGACGGTATCTTATCGGCGCCCGTCACGTTCTTCCAGTATGCCGTGCGGTTCGAGACATCGCTGATGAGCTGCTTGTTAGTGGGCCCATAGTTTGAGCCGCCTGAGGCAAGTGCATTATATGGGTACTGGGCCGTGTACGACGGCCGTGACCAGAAATACCTGGGGTCGGAGAACTGCTGCCCTATCAATGTAGAGCCGGCGACCTGGCTGCCGTTATGTATCAGGCTGCCGTCGGCCTGGTAGGGGAACGCGATCTGTCCGATCACGAACACGACGGCGGGATATACGATCCCCGTTAACAGGAACAATGCTACGAATATGACCACCAGCGGCCTTAGTTGTTTAATTATATCCTTGATCATCATCTATCCCTCCGTCACATGAACATGCCCACGAGCATGTCTATCAGCTTTATTCCGATGAACGGCGCTATGATCCCGCCCACGCCATAGATGAGCAAATTGAAGATGAACAATTTCTCCGTGGCCATGGGCCTATACTTTACTCCCCTGAGCGCCAGCGGTATGAGCAGCACGATGATGATGGCGTTGAATATGACCGCCGAGAGCACCGCGCTCTGCGCCGAATGTAGCTGCATGATGTTGAGAATGCTCAGCTGAGGGTATACGGTATAGAGTGCCGCCGGTATGATGGCGAAGTACTTGGCGATGTCGTTGGCGATGCTGAACGTGGTCAGCGATCCCCTTGTGATGAGGATCTCCTTGCCTATGCGCACTATTTCGACGAGCTTGGAGGGGTCATTGTCGAGGTCGACCATGTTGGCGGCCTCCCTGGCTACCTGTGTGCCGGCGCTCATCGCCACTGCGACATCGGCCTGGGCAAGTGCTGGGGCATCGTTCGTGCCGTCGCCCGTCATCGCCACCATTAAGCCGTCCTTCTGTTGCTCCTTGACTATCCTCAGCTTATCCTCGGGCTTTGCCTGGGCGATGTACTCATCGACCCCGGCCTCCTTTGCGATATGCGCTGCGGTCAACGGGTTGTCGCCCGTGATGAGGATGGTCTTGATGCCCATTTCCCGGACGCGGGCGATCTTATTCGCGATGCCTTCCTTCAGGACGTCCTTCAAGTGTATGACGCCCAGCATGTCGTCGTTTACGCATACCAGGAGCGGCGTTCCGCCGGTGGTCGCGATATTATCGACCTTAGACTCTATGTCCCCGGGGATCTTCCCGCCCTTGCCTTTGATGTAGGCGATCATCGCGTCGGGCGCGCCTTTTCTATAGGAAAGCCCGTTCTCGTCCATGCCGCTCATGCGCGTATGCGGGGAGAATGCTATCTGTTTAGCGTCCGGCGGGACGGTCAGCTGCCCTATCCCGTACTTCTTATGGGCAAGCTCGACCGTGCTTTTTCCTTCGGGCGTATCATCGTTCAACGATGAGAGCAGTGAGGCTTCGGCCACCTCCTTTTCCGAGTGGCCCTCCGCCGGGATGAACTCGACGGCCTGGCGGTTTCCATAGGTGATCGTGCCGGTCTTATCCAGCAGGATCGCGGTGATATCGCCCGCCGCCTCGACGGCCCTGCCCGAAAGTGCGATAACGTTCTTCCGGAAAAGGCGGTCCATGCCCGCGATGCCGATGGCCGGGAGAAGCGCCGCTATGGTCGTTGGCGCCAGGCAAACGAACAATGCCACGAGAACCGCGATGCTTACCGGGCTCCCCTTGCCAATGCTGTTCACGCTGTAGACCGATAACGCCCAGAAGTTCACGACGACGAATACGAAGATCGCCGTCAGCGAGATCAGCAGGATATCGAGTGCTACCTCGTTCGGCGTCTTCGGGCGCTTAGCCGCCTCGATCATCCCGATCATCTTATCGATAAATCCCTCTCCGGGAGATACCGTTATTTGTACGATGATGTTGTTGGAGATGACCTTAGTCCCCGCCACCACGCCCGACCTGTCCCCTCCGGACTCACGTATGACGGGGGCGGATTCGCCGGTCACGGCAGACTCGTTGACCACGGCAGCGCCGGCAACGACCTCGCCGTCCGACGGTATGATGTCCCCTGCATCCGCGAGCACATAATCGCCCTTTTTCAGGATCGACGAGGGCACTACCTCAAATTCGGAGCCGAACTCGGGCTTTTTGAGCTTCTTCGCCGTCACATGTTCCCTCATCTTCCTGAGCTCGTCCGCACGGGCCCTGCCCCGTATCTCGGCCAGCGCCTCGGCGAACGTCGCAAAGATCACGGTCAGCCATAGCCAGACCGATATCAGCGCGAGAAATAGGACGTCGCCTCCGTATACGATGGAGTAGAGCATGTCGATCGTCGTTATGACGCTACCGATCTCCACGGAGAACATCACGGGGTTCTTCCACAATGTGCGCGGGTCCAGCTTTGTCACCGAATTCAATAAAGCTTCCAGCATTAATTTGGGCTCGAAAATTCCGGCCATTAGAACACCCCTCCATGGGTCATTATCAGGTGCTCGATGAAAGGACCGAGCGCCAGCACAGGGAAGAAGGTCAGCGCGCCCACGACAAGTATGACGAAGATAAGCCATAATATGAATGCAGGCTTGTGCGTCGGAAGCGTTTCCGCGATCGTCCTGAAATGTTTTTTACTCGCTATCGAGCCCGCGAACGCCAGCGCGGCAATGGCCGGGGCAAACCTTCCAATGAGCATTGTCACTGCCCCGGTTATGTTATAGAACGGCGTATTACCGCTCAGGCCCGCGAACGCGCTCCCGTTATTGTTCGCCATGGAGGCGAAAGCATAAAAGATCTCCGTCAGGCCATGAGGGCCCTGGTTAGCGATCTGCGATACGCCGATGGGCAGCACCAGGGCAAAAGTCGAAAATAAATGGGCAGCCAGGCCAGACGTGAGCACGATGACGACTGCAGCGGCCATCTCGAGCTGCTCGATCTTCTTTCCCAGATATTCAGGGGTCCTGCCTATCATGAGGCCTGCCACGAATACGGCTATGATAACATAGGCGAGCATGGTGTAGAGCCCCGAGCCCACGCCTCCCGGCGTCACTTCGCTTAACAGGATCAAAAAGAGGGCCACTCCTCCGCCTATGGGAGTGAGAGAGTCGTGCATGGCATTCACGGCGCCGGTGGAGGTGCCCGTGGTCGATGAGGCAAAGAGCACGGACTGGACAATCCCGAACCTGACCTCCTTGCCCTCCATATAGGGGCCGGTGACGCCCAGGTTGGTCACTATCGGGTTCCCGTAGACCTCGGCCGCATACATGACCGCCATGCAGATCAGTAATATTGTCAGTATGGTAACGTAGATGGCCCATCCCTGCCTGGTATCCTTGACCATATAGCCGAACGTGTAGGTTAATGAGAAGGATATGAGCAGCAGGAACGCCACCTCAAGAACATTGGTGACGAGATCAGGGTTCTCATATGGATGTGCCGAGTTCGCGCTGGTAAACCCGCCTCCGTTAGTCCCTAATTCCTTGATGGACTCCTGGGACGCCACGGGGCCCATGGGCAGGGTCTGGCCGGTAACGACCGACCCGTCGGCCGCCGTATAGGGGCTGATCATGGTCGTATTAACGTTAGGGCTGAAGTTCTGTATCACTCCCTGGGACATCAGCACGATGGCGAATATGGTCGCTATGGGCAGCAGGATATAAAGGGTACATCTGACCATGTCTACCCAGAAATTACCTATGGTCTTTTCCTGTCTACGCACGATCCCCCGGATAAAAGCGATGGCTATGCAAATGCCCGTAGCAGCTGAAACGAAGTTCTGGACAGTGAGCCCGGCCATCTGGGTGAAGTAGCTAGCCACCAGCTCACCGCTATAGTTCTGCCAGTTCGTGTTAGTCACGAAGCTGACCGCCGTGTTTAGGGCAAGGTCGAGGGGAAATCCTGGATAATTTTGAGGGTTCAGGGGGAGCCAGCCCTGGAAGACCAGTATCAGGAACAGGACAAGGAAACCAAGGGCGTTGAAGAGTATCATCGAGATCGCATATTGTTTCCAGTCCATCTCCCGGGTAGGGTCTATGCCCGCGTACCGGTAGAAAAGCTCTTCCACGCGTTTGAAGTACTTAATATCGCCCTGAAAGACCTTTGCTATATACAGCCCCATGGGCTTAACCAAAGCCGTCAGAGCCAGTATGAAAATTATTACGAATAATGCGTCTAAGAATACGTCGACCATTTTAAGCTACCTGCCATCGCTGATGCCAGTTACCAATTGAGGTATCCATTATGGACATGTAGTTAAGCTAGTTTTAAATAAGTATTTAAAATTTATCGCACGACCCTAACTTGGTATATTTAAAAATTTCCGTTGAATTATTTTACAAAAAGCTATCGATAGGCGAATAGGGCCTCAATCCTTAAGATGGCCCATGGTCTTGATCATGAGAACGGGGCATGGCGACCCTTTTATTAGCCAGTCTGCCGTCGAGCCGAGCAGGTACTTAAAGAGCATTTGCCGTTCCGTCGCCCCGATCATCATCAGGTCATAGTCCTTATGCGCCTCATCGAGGATAGTTTCGGCCACGGGGCCACTCCTGAGTAATGCACGGTTCCTTATCCCCGACATATTGAGCATGGTTGTGATGGGACGAAAAACTTCGGTCGTGTCGTCATTTTTATTGCCGACATATAAGACCGTGACATCACTGTCATGCCTCTTTGCGAGCACCTCCGCCATGCTGGCCGCCTTGAGGGCATGGTGATATCCGGAAGTGGGCAATAATATCTTTTTGTATGCTATCGGCCGGTCGTCAAAATAGCTTAGGACCGTGGTCTCGACCGTCGACCCCTTGATGACGTCGTCTATCTTGTTGCCGAAGAGATGGTTCGCCCTTTTCCTGTAGTTGGAAGTGGCGAAAAGAATAAGATCGTATCTATCCGGGTCCGCCTCCTCGAGAATGCCTTCGGCGATGGACGATGAGTTCTTTACACTATAATTAACGCGTAGGCCCTTTTCCCCTGACAGCATGTGCGAAGTGGAAATGGCGTTGAGCGCTTTTCGCCACTCGGCCGGCGACACGGGTATGGTATCCGAGAGCACGACGTTCAAGAAAGTGACCGCACCGCCCGTGTTCAGGAAATTATTGACGAACGCCATGATAGACTTCAGGTTAGACGTCCTTGCGATGGGGACTAGAATATGGTCGTACAGGATTCACACTTCCAGGCAATCCATACAATTGTTAAGCCCGATATTTGTACTTTTCATTAAAAATAGAAAACCGTCTCACTTGACATTCATCTGCTTCATGATCTTCTTGAGGTTTTGCTTGCCCGGCCCGCCCTTCATGCCTTTCATGGCCTTCTGCATCGTCTTATGATATTTGAGTAATTCCCTGACATCGTCGGGGCTCCTGCCGGCGCCTCTGGCGATGCGCGTGATGCGGCTGCTTCCGATGAGCTTGGGGTCTTCTTTTTCGGCTTCGGTCATCGAATCCATGATGATCTTATAGCCGCCCAGCTTGTTCTGGGTCATCTTATACATGTCGTCGGTGATGTTGCCGCCCAGACCGCCCAGCGGCAGCATTGACATGATCTGCTTGAGCGGCCCCATCTTGTTGATGGCCTCGAGCTGGGCATACATATCATTCAGCGTAAACCGGCCCGCCATCATCTTTTCGACGTTCACGTCCTGTTTGGAGAGTACCTCGTTGGCCTTCTCCACGAGCGCCTTCAGGTCGCCCATGCCCAGCAGCCGGCTAATAAAACCGTCCGGGTCGAAGCGCTCCAGGTCTTCGGGCGTCTCGCCCACGCCGATGAACGCGATGGAAGTGTTCGTGTCCGATACGGCCGACAGCGCGCCGCCGCCCTTTGCCGTACCGTCGAGCTTGGTGATGATAACTCCCGTGATGCCGACCGCATCGTTGAACGCCTTTGCCTGGTCGCTGGCCTGCTGGCCGATGGCGGCGTCGAGCACGAGGAAGCGCTGATCGAACTTAGTGATGGCGCCGATGTCCTTCATTTCCTGGATCAGGTCAGTCTCCAGGGCATGCCGGCCGGCCGTATCGACGATGCGTACGTCGTATTTTGCCATTTCTTTCAGGCCGTTGCGGACGATCGCCACGGCGTCCCTGTTATCCCGCTCTCCATAGAACGCGACGCCGAGCTTTGCGCATAGCTGGCTCAACTGGTCATAAGCGCCCGGCCTGAACGTATCGGCGCAAATAACTGCGGGCTTCAGGCCTTTTCGTGAGAAGTAGCGGGCCAGCTTGGACGTGGTGGTCGTCTTGCCCGATCCCTGTAAGCCCACCATCATGATGGTCTGGGGCTCGATGGCGATGGTCGTGGCTTTGCCGATGATATTGACGAGCTCGGTGTAGACGATCCGCAGGACGTGCTCCCGGGAATCCATTCCCGGAGGCGGCGACTCGGTCAGGGCCCGGTTCTTTATCTGGTTCGAGAGCTTCATGACTAGCTTGACATTAACGTCCGCCTGGATCATGGCCCTCTGGATGTCCTTGACGACCTCGTCGATTACTTCCTTATCGATCTTGCCCGCGTTGGCGATCTTTTTCAAGGCGTCCTTTAGCGAAGTCCCGAGATTATCTAGCACCATACTTTCCATTCCTGAAAAATTCAGCTACATTCTAGCCGTCTTCTTAATAAATGTTATGTAGTAATTCGGCCGGTCCCGTTATATATTTTATCGTGTTAAAGCGCCGCTCTTTAGGCACTTTACCGACAGCGAACGGCTTAAGTACTCCAAAGTCTTTGTATCCAGGGGATTGGATCATGCGTTGCTTGATGTGTGAACGTCAGTACAGCGAAGAGAAGGGCGATGTGGCCGAGGGTTTTTGTAGCATATCGTGCCGTAGGGTATACGAGCATATCTACGGGCCGAATGAGCTGATGGGCGAAGCCTCCGAAAAGTCCCGCGCTTGATAAGAGCTCTAAGATTTTTTAAGCCCTCGAAGCTTAAGCGCACTAAGCCAATGAAGTGCACGAATACTTTTTAAGCACAAAGACCTCGAAGGCATGCGCCAAGAGGCACGAAGGGCCAATTTTATTAATGACTGGCATTTTTCACTCTTTTTAAAGCGGTAGTTATGGCATCTTTTTGATCGTTGTTAATTAAATATCCGGGCATGCCGCTATCCTGCGTTACTTTTTCGATTAGCCCTTTCTCCAATAGCTCCTTGGTATACCGGCTTGTTGCACTTACTTTTATGCCTAAGGTACTAGAAATTTGTGCGTTCGTAAGCCCCGGCTTATTCAATAATAAGCTTAATACCTTTTTTATACCTTCACGCCTGGCGAAAGATATGACTATTTGCTCATTTTTCGTAAATGATCCCGAGTTCGTGAAATAACGCACGAACTTATCGTTGAACTTAGAAGAGACGATGCGGTGATTTAATCCAAGGATAAACAAATGATACCGGATCGTCCCGAGGTTCATTTCCAGGCTATGGGCCAGGTCATGAAGCGTGACTCCGGGGTTATCTGCTATGAATTTGAATAGGTCGTTGCGGTTCTTGTTCTTATCAAGCCTGCCGCTCGCCCTGGTGACGGCGCCGATCCCAAAGAATTTAAAGAACATATACGCACAGGATACGACGGCTGCCCCTCCCGCGGTGACTTCGACCGCACTTTTGACCGGTATATTTGGCACGTTATTACTTGCTGGCAATGTACTTGTATTAGCAGTTATCGTTGCTGTTGGCTGAATCGCTTCCCTATTACCGGGCTCGATATAAATTTCCATGTAAGGCAAACTACTGGTTAAATTATAATAATCCAATGTCCATTCCGGTATTACTTCGATACGCTGAGTCTCGGAAGTATATATTAGCTGATATTCCTTGTGAGTCGCATATATATCGTAATAGCCTGCAGGCACATGGAACATGAAGAAGTCGCGATCATTTGATGCATTGAAGCTCTCATGATATTGGGCCGTACCGTTAAGGCTGACCAGGTATATGTCGCCGCTGATCTTTTCCCCGAACGGAGTATCATTTGTAAGTAATATGCCTCTTAGATAACCCTCGGGAGAAGGCGGATAATCGCGAAACTGCGTATCGCTTGCATTTACGATGATATTCCCGCGTGCTATATAAAATAAGGCATAGTAATACGGGACATAATACGTCTTATTGCCATCATTATAGGACACGCGGACGGACACGGATTCTGTATTATCAGCTAATAGGTCATTGAATTCATAGTTACCCGTAACATTTGTCTGTGTAGATGCTAACGTCTTTTCATCCCAATCAATTAAAGTTACGTTAGCGCCATTAACAGGATTACCATGAACATCCGTGACGATCCCCGAGACGGAATAGGGGTTTCCATCTGCTAAGACCGGTAGAGCCATTAAAAGCACTATACCGATAGAGATCGCCATAACATCCATTATTCGCATGTCATACCACTGACTAACCCAAAGAATTAAAATTATATATAGGTTATATCAGGATATGTGAACGCTAAAAAATGATAATCTTCTGGAAAAAAAGTTTTTGTGCCTCTTGGTGCATACCTTTGAGCGCTTTGTGCTTAAAAAGTATTCGTGCACTTCATTGGCTTAGTGCGCTTAAGCTTGGAGAGCTTAATACCTTTTTGAGCGCTTATTTTGATCTTATTCGCATGACTAGCAGCACTGCCGCACATGCGATGCCCGCTCCGCCCAGTAATAGCAGCCCCTGCTGGCTTCCCGGCTGTGCCGGCGCCGGCGTGGGCGTTGCCAAAGCGGCCACGTCTACCGTGATGTATGCCGTCGAATTCAAGCCGCCATCATCGGTGACCTTCAGGTCCACCTTATATTTATCGGGCCTGTCGAACACATGCGCCACAACGGCTCCCTGCCCGAACGTGCCGTCGCCGAAGCTCCATTCATAGTTGATTATCCTGCCGTCCGGGTCGTACGAGGCGCTGCCGTTCAGGCTCACGGTCTCTCCCACCGTGGCATTAATGTTCTCGCCGGGGAGCGATACCGGAGGGGTATTGCTGACTATCACGGTCAAATAGGCGGAGCGCTGGCCGCCATCGTTATCCGTGACCGTAAGCTTGACCGAGTACCTACCCGCATCCGCATAAGCGTGCTGTGTCGCATATCCATGATCGGTGCTGCCATCCCCGAAGTCCCATTGATATGACACGATATTGCCATCGGGATCATAGGAGCTGCCCGCGTCGAAGCTGACCGGCTCGTGTTTTGCCGCATGTTTCCACGACGTGTTGATCTGGATGACCGGGTATAAATTATGTGTATTCGGGGTATAACTTCCCTGTGTATTAGACTGGTCCCCACCGGTGTAGGGGGGCGGGGTCGGTGTTACAGTCACCGGTTTGGGCGAGGGGCTATTTGTTGGTCCGGGAGTAGGGGACGGTGAGGGAGAAGGGGACGGTGAGGGAGAAGGGGACGGTGAGGGAGAAGGGGACGGTGAGGGAGCCGGATATAAAGAGAAGGGTAGTGTGAGTGTAGGGATAGGGTCAGGAACTGTTATCGATTCCGAATTGGGCGCTTTACCATTATAACTTGACTGAAGCATGAATGGGCCTTCAGGAAGGGAAATGGTGTAGCCGCCATCGGATCCCGTATTAACATGATCTAATAGTGTGGACCCATTATATATCCACACATCGGCGTTAGAGATCGGGTTATGATCCTGGTCGATTATGTACCCTGTCATGCTATACGTGGGGGAATCCCCCAGAGATACCACCATTGTTACGGCGAAAATACAGCAAAGCGCCATTATGCACATGACCGCTTGAATGATCAACGACGACCTTCTACTGAGCTTCATAAGATGACCCGAGCTTAAATTATACACGACTTCATATATTGTAATAATTATTTTAATTGCTTGCACGGATTAAGCGGTTTTCAGGCTTATACATGGCAATAAAGCGGTTGCTCCAATCAGTAATGCTTTAGCATGAAGAGCGCATATGTTCGAACATATCCGGAGCTTATGCATTGAAGACAGTCGCGGTCGATATATCGGGCAGACATAAAATGGAGGACGGTCGCTACCACCTGGTGTGCGTGGCCATATCCGCCGTGCTGTCGCCGTTCGAGATCCAGAAGATCGAGGACATGAAGATCACGAGAACGGTGACGGACGACATTTCGGTTGATTCTATTGCCGAGGTCATCAAGAGCGCCTGTTCCCGCTTCCGGGGCGCCATCGTGACCGAGCCGGGCGAGTTTTATAATTACCAGGAGTGGCGCGTGGAGGCCATTCTCGGGAGAAAGTTCAAATACGCGGAGAGCGTGGGCGAAAGAAAGGCCATCGAGGTGGCACACCACGTTTCGCTGGCCGTCCACAGGATGCTGAATGAATAACATCGACGTAAAAGGCGTTATACTGGTAAAAAGGCTGGATCCCGGCAAAGATGAGAGCCTGGATGAGCTCGAGGAGCTGGCCCACTCGGCGGGCTATGAAGTGCTTGACCGGGTCATACAGAGAAGATCGCCGGACAAATCCTATGGCGTAGGCCGGGGCAAAGCCGAGGAGATCGGGGTCCTGGTACGAGAGAAAAAGCCCGAAAAGGTCGTCTTCGACGAGAAGCTCAATGCCGTCCAGATCTACAATTTATCGAAGATATGTAAAGTTGAGGTCATCGATCGCTTCAACCTGATCCTGGAAATTTTCGCCAGCCGGGCTAAGACACGGGAGGCGAAGCTCCAGGTCGAGCTGGCCCAGCTGGTATATGAGAGGCCCAAGGCCCGCATGAAGGTGACAATGGCGAAGCGGGGCGAACAGCCGGGCTTCAAGGGGCTGGGAAAGTACGCGGCCGATATTTATGAGAGCGAGATCACGGGCCACATCGCGAAAATCGAGGCGGAGCTGGAAATAATCAGAAAACGCCAGCATAATACGAGAAAGCGGCGTAAGGACAGGGGCTTCAACCTCGTCGCCCTGGCCGGGTACACCAATGCCGGTAAGAGCACACTGATGAATACGCTGGTCGGCGAATCCGTCGTCACCCGGGACCAGCTCTTCACCACGCTGGTGCCGACCACGAGGCTTCTCGAAGTCGGGGAGCGTAAGGTGCTGCTGACCGATACGGTCGGCTTCATCCGGCAGCTTCCTCATTTCATGGTCGAGGCATTCCGCTCCACGCTGGAGGAGATCTACCTGGCGGACATTATCATCCTGGTAGTCGACATCAGCGAGCCCGCTGCCGATATCGTCGAAAAGCTCGTGACCTGCCACGACACAATGTGGGGCGAGATCGGGTCCATACCGGTCATCACGGCCCTTAATAAGGCGGATCTTGTGACTGAGGAAGAGCTTGAAGAGCGTAAGCAGGCTATTGTCCATCTGGCCCCTAACCCGGTGGCCATTTCGGCGAAGACCGGCGAAGGGCTGGACGGGCTGATGGGCAAGATCGGTAAATTCCTGCCCAGGTGGGCTTCCGCCGAAGTAAGCCTTCCCCATACGGAAGAAGGCATATCGACGCTCTCCTGGCTCTATGAGTCCGCCATCGTGCACCATGTGGAATACGAAAACCAGCGCATTAAAGTGAACCTGGAGGCCAGGGAAAGTATCCTGAGCCAGCTGGACAGTCGCCTGGCTAGGCTGAATAACGAGGCCGTAAATACTTAATAGCGCCTGCCGCATTTTATATAGCATGAAGATCACGGTCATCGGCGCAGGCGCGCTGGGTACTTTTTATAGCGCCATGCTCTCGGCATCGGGGCAGGATGTGACGCTGGTCTGCCGGGAGAAGGACGCTGAGGCGTTAAAAAAAGGCATCCACGTCACGGGCCATGTAGAAAAGTCCGCCCACCCCAAGATTGCCACAAGCCCGCCTGCCTCGGATATTATTTTTGTCACCGTTAAAGCGTATGACGTCGTATCAGCCGTCGGGAACATTCCCCCGAAGCCCGAAACGCTTGTGGTCATCATTCATAACGGGCTCGGGAGCGACGAGGCGGCCGCCGCCATATTAGGCAAAGGCCACGTCGCCGTGGGCGTATCATATAGCGGCGTGACATTTCTCGAGCCGGGCAAAGTTAAGCTGGCAGGATATACAGAAACAGTGCTCGGCTCCATTGAGCCCAAAGTCCAGGAAAAGCTGGGCCCGGCTCTGGACGTACTGGTGACGGCAGGCCTGAAAGCGAGTCTCTCCCATGACATCCGGGCATCCCAGTGGGAAAAGCTGTACGCTAACATCGCCATAAATCCTGTAACGGCGATCACCGGGCTGAACAACGGCATGCTTCTCGAAGTGCCCGAGCTAAAAACGCTGGTCGCCGAAATGGTCACGGAAGCGGCATGCGTCTCGACAGCGATCGGCATCCGCACGAACGTCGACCCGGTTGAGAATGCATACAAGGTCATCCGGGACACGTATAACAACCGCTCGTCCATGCTCCAGGACGTCACCCGGGGTAAGCGTACGGAGATAGACGCCCTGAACGGTAAAATTTCGGAGCTAGGGCGTAGATCGGGCGTGCCTACGCCGTATAATGACACGATCACATCACTGGTCAAGGGTATCGAAAAACGAATGGGCAGGCTATAGCTTTTTATATTTTGTTAGCCACAAGTACCCGGTACAAAGGAGCTATCATGACAGGCTTATTGACATATTGTGGCTGCTGCTGCATCGCGGCCTTTATTTTCATCATCGCCATGGCCATATACACGATGGCCCGGGGCGGCATGGCCGTAAGGTTCGGCAACTATCGCATGAGGCCTGCCTCCGGTAATACCAGCCCGTACGATCCCAACGTTAAAAAACTGGAAACCATCCGTAACAACGAGAAAGTCCTCTGTGATAAGTGCGGCGCCTGGGCCGACGCCTACGACAGCTTTTGCCCCTACTGTGGTACTCCGATCGCAAAAAATAATTAATACCCATCTATTATAGCGTTAATAAAGCAAAGAGGACGCCAGGATCGGCAGCGTCCTGATAATAAAATCAGTGTAACCTTTGTGAGGCCAGCTTAATGTCCTCTTCCTTAACAGTCTTGCGGCCCGCATGCTTGCAGAGCTTGATGGCTTCCACGGACACTTTCATGCCATAATCCTCGAGAATAGCGGCCAGCGCCTCTTTAGCATCTTCACTGACCCGGTCGGCACCCGCATTTCTTATTATCCTATCAACGGAAGCAACGGGAAGTTCTTTCATCATATTCCACCTCCTATATCGAAAACAGGGGATATTTTGAATATATACTGATTAAAAACCGCTCTATATATAACTTCTGCTAAATAAAAGATTCAGAGGGCCTTAAAATGGTTATATAATATTATGCGAGCTTCTTAGGGCACATGTATGAAAATTTGGGCATCAATGGGCTCTATCATCGATTTTTATGTGCTATATTTTTTTAAAAGCATTATAAAGGCCATACTATTTTTAATCTAGCTGGAGAAGATTTATGCGTCATGGCTCACAATATATCAGGGAAATCGAGGCGGAATGATGGTAAATTCGACTAGAGCGACGAAAGTAACAAAGTCCGGGAAAACGAAGGCAACTGTGACAAAAAAAGCTAAGGCGCTGCCAGCTAAGGCCGGTGTTAAGGCGCAGAAAAAGTCCGACAAGATCAATCTGGACGATATGTTCCATGCGGCCGTGGCCGGAAACGAGTCCTTCCAGATAAGCGAGACCGATAATTATGATATAGCCATCGAGCATTTCAACAGGGTCATACGGCTATTGGACGCCATCATCGCCATCGACCCGAACTATCGGGACGCTATAAATTATAAGGGCATGATGCTCGTGGGATGCGGCAATAATAAAGACGGCGTCGCATGCTTTAACGCCATCCTGAAGCTGAACCCCACGGATAAAGAGGCGCTGAATAATAAGGGCATTGCACTGTATGGCCTTGGCAAGGATAAGGAAGCGCTCAAATGCGTCGAAAGCGCCATAGCCCTGGATAGCCGATATCCCGACGCGTACATGAATAAGGCCGTTATCCTCCACGGGATGAACCGCCTTGAGGAAGCCGATAAGTGCGTCCGGAAGGCGAGGGCCCTCGACATTATCGTCGGATAAGCTATTTAACTTTTTTATAAATTTTTTCACCTATAGCTGTGCAGCCCCGGTATGAGGTACGATACGCCGAAGTAGGTGAACAGCACCGCTATGAAGCCCAGGATCGATACGAACGCGGCGTCCTCTCCCTTCATGCCGGCCTTCCGGGCGATCAGGTAGATGGCATAGATCACGGCCGTGATAAGGGACCAGGTCTCCTTGGGGTCCCAGGTCCAGTAAGCGCCCCACGCGGCCTTAGCCCATATGGCCCCCATGATGACGCCCAGCACCAGCAGGACGAGGCCGGCGGCGATAAATGTATACGATATGTGATCTAGCCTTTCTAAAGTCCGGTCATCGCCCTTCTTTTTGATCCGGAAGGCTATATAGGCCACGGAAGCGGCGAACGCGACGGTGAACATGCCATAGGAAAGGACCACCACGGGCACATGGATGAGGAGCCATCCACTGTTGAGCTCGGGCGATAGCGCCGGATTAGACTCCCAGGAGACGGCCGAGAAAACGAGCAGGAGCACGGTGACGGCGGCCAGCGGCAGGTACAGGGCGGGAGTCTCCCTTCGCCGGTAGCTATAGGCCGAGGCAAGCCCCGTCACAAGCGCGAGCATGGCAGATGTTTCATAAAGCGTAGCCCATGGCGGCCGGCCCGCATCATACCAGCGCAAAAGCAGCGCGGCGATAATGAGCACGCAGCCCGTGAACGATACGTAGGACGCCCATCTTGCGCTGCGCAACAGCCATGCCATTAAAATAAATAAGCAAAACGCCGCCGCCCCTGCAAACAGTAACCATTGTTCCATTGACTCCCTCTCAAAAGTTATATATCCTGTCCCTAGATTATAGTCGATTACATAAAAAACCATTGTCAATTCGAACCAATAACGGTGATGCACGATGGCGCCCAAGTACTACTTTTCCACGAGGGATCTACTCACGATCGCCATCCTGGCCTCGCTGGGCGGCGTGATGTCGACGTACGTAGGCTACCTGGCCAACGTCATAAACCACCTGGTCGGCGTGCCCTTCGGCGCCGGGCAGGCGGTCGCAGGCCTGCACATACTGTGGCTGGTATTAATATTAGCGATCACGAATAAGAAAGGCTCGGGCGCGATCGGTGGCCTACTTAAAGGGTTCGTTGAATTTATTTCGGGCAGCCATTTGGGCATATTCGTCATATTCTTCTCGCTCGTCGAGGGCATTTTCGCTGAGATCGGCTTTTGGCCCTTTAAAAAATACAAAAATCTCTCCTATCTTGTGAGCGGCAGCCTGGGAGCGTTCGGCTATGTGCTGACCACCCAGCTGGCTTACCAGGTATACGATAATGTATACCTCTTCGGCGCCGTCAGCCTGCTTGCCATCGTCTCGGGCGCAATATTCGCCGGCTACTTCGGCCGGGGCATCATGGATAACCTGGAGGAAGCGGGCATCGTACGCGCCGGGAAACCGCAAAAGAAGATCTTTACCTTTACCCTGACCAGGGTCCTGGCGCTCGTATTCGTCCTGGCCGTCGCCTTTTCGGCCATATACTATTTCGCCCTCGTGCAGCTAAAGGGCGACCCGCTCCAGTTCACCATTTCGGGCGACGTCGCTTATACGAAGGATTACTATCAGCCCGCCTACTCATCGCAGTTCGTCACCATCAATGCAAAGCTGGACGGAGCCGTAACCCACTTGCCTGCGCAGAATTATACAGGCCTGCCCATGCAGTACGTTCTCAGGGACGCCCGCATCGGGAAAAACGCAACCCTGGTCGATTTTATCGGCGCCGACGGCTACAGCCAGACGTTCAACGTCTCGCAGATAACGGGCAATGACGACCTGATCATCGTACAGGAGGGGAACATGCTCCGGCTGGTGGCCAGGGGATATCCAGGGCAGCTATGGGTGAGCCAGTTAAAGTTAATAAAGATCCATTGAGGTTGTTATATGAGAAAAATAGGTATGGCAATAATATTCGCATTGCTGGTCGTATCGGCCATGACACTGGGGTGTACGACCCAGAAAGCGGTGACGTTCGAAGTAAAGGGGCAGGTGGACAGGCCCGGGACGTTCGACCTGAACAATTATAAGGATAAGTTCGTGACCATCAACGCCAAGCTGGATGGCAAGGTCACGCACCTTCCGGCACAAAACTATACCGGCGTCCCCCTGAGGACGATACTGTCCGACGCAGGCGTTAAAAGCGGCGCCACCAATGTTACCATCTCCGCATCCGATGGATACGTGCAAACGTTCGACCTTTCGAACGTGACGGCCAGCGATAACGTCATCCTCATCGACGATAACGATACGGTGCACGTCATCGCGAACGGTTATGCCGGCGGGATGTGGGTGGAAAAGGTAACGACGCTCGAGGTCACATAAATTTTTATGATATCTATAAAAAACCTATCCTTCTCTTTTTTTAATTCGGATAGGAAAGCGCTCGACGACATCAGCCTGGAGATACCGGATAGCCAATTTATTGCCATCACCGGCCCGTCGGGGTGCGGAAAGTCGACGCTGGCGCTCGCCATCGGCGGGTATATCCCTCACGTCTTTGAAGGCCGGATAAAGGGCACGGTGACCATCGGCGGCAGGCGAACCACCGACTCGGAGCTTTCGGAGCTCGCCGCCCTGGTCGCCATCGTTCAGCAGGATCCCGAGTCCCAGCTGTGCACCCTGAATGTCCTGGATGAAGTGGCGTTCGGCCCCGAAAATTTGAATTTAAGCGTCGATGAGGTCGAGAAACGGGTTGACGAGTCGCTGGCCATGGTGAAAGCCTCCTACCTGAAAGGCCGCCAGGTATACGGGCTTTCGGGCGGCGAAACGCAGCGGGTGGCCATCGCGTCCATGCTGGCGATGCACCCCGACGTGCTCATACTCGACGAGCCCACCTCGAATTTGGATCCGACCGGCGCATCGGATGTACTCGCGGCGATCGAGCGCTTAAAGATGGACTCGGGGATGACCATCATCGTCATCGAGCATAAGCTCGACCGGCTCATGGGCCTGGCCGACCGGCTGGTCGTCATGGACGCCGGCAGGATCGCCTTCGATGGCAAGCCGGCCGAGGTCCTGGAGAAGTACCACGAGAGGATCAAGGCCATAGGCATCCGGATGCCGGGCCTCACTTGCCCGACATTTGCGACCGATGGCGGCCGGAGCACGAAAAAGCCACTGGTCGACGTCCGGGGGCTTCGGGCGTCCTATGAAGGTAAAGAAGTGCTCCATGGCATCGATCTAAAGGCCTATCCATCGGAGATCGTCGGCATCATCGGCCCCAACGGCTCCGGAAAGACCACGTTCTTGAACATACTGATGGGCCTACACCGCCCGGATTCAGGGAAGGCCACCGTGCGGGACATGGACGTGGCGAAAGTGAGGACTTCGGAGCTCGCCAGGCGCTCAGGCTTCGTGTTCCAGAACCCCAATCACCAGATCTTCGAAAAGACCGTCTACGATGAGGCCGCGTTCGCCTGCCGGAACTTCGGTTTCAGCGAGGGCGATATACAGGCATCTGTGCAACCGGCACTGGAAAATTATGGGCTTGCCGTATATGAGAAAAAGCACCCGCTGGGTATCAGCTTCGGGGAAAAACGCCGCCTTAATCTTTGCTCCATTTTACCGCACGGCCCTTCGCTTATCCTGCTGGACGAGCCTTTCGTCGGCCAGGACTATGCGAACGTGACGCGCATGTGCGCCGGGCTATTGAAGTTAAAAAGCGAAGGCAAGGCCATCATACTGGTCTCCCATGACGTGGACATGGTTTACAAGTATTGCGACCGGGTGACGCTGTTCAAGGACGGCAGGGTCCTGGTCGACGATACGCCCGGCGAGGCCATGAGGCAGATAAAAACACTAAAGATGCGGGACTACCTGCCGGAGGGCTGCCAGGATGAAAATTAAGTACGAGAAAGGCGACACATTCCTGCACCGGCTCAACCCGCTGACCAGGCTGCTGGTGCTGGTCGCCTACAGCATAGCCATCTTTACCTTCGACAGCCTGGAGATAGAATTGATCTGTTTCCTCGCCTTGCTTTTAATAATGGCGCTGCTCCGGTCGAAAGCCCTGCTCTCGCTCGTCGTCTCTAAATATCTGCTCTCATTCGTCCTTCTCATCTTCCTGGTACAGGTCATATTTACGCGAGGCGACGAACTCATCTTCACTATTCCCCTGGTGCTCTTCAACATCGAAGTGACGACCGGGGGCATCCTGATCGGGCTCATCATCGCGTTCCGTTTTCTCACCATCATCCTGGGCAGCGCCGTGTTCGTATTCACCACCGACCCCAACGAGCTGGCCTACGCGCTGATGAAGGCGGGCCTTCCTTATCGTTTCGGCTTCATGCTGGTCACGGCGATCCGTTTTATACCCATTTTCGAGTCCGAGGCGGGCACGGTCAGGAACGCACAGGCCGCCCGGGGCCTGGAGATCGATCAGGGCGGGGCCAGGGGCATCCTGAAAACGGTGCGGTACACGCTCATGCCTCTAATCGTCTCGGCGCTCTCGAAGGTGGACGTGCTGGTCATTTCCATGGAAGGCCGGGCCTTCGGCCTTACGGCCTCCCGCAGCTTCTTACGCCCGGTCCGTTTCGGAGCAGCGGACTCCATTATCTCCCTGACGACAATAATAACATTAACGCTATTAGTGGCGAACGTTTGGCTGGGCTTCTTCACCCTTCCGCACCTTATCCTATATTATTAAAAATAGCTTCAATTTTAACCGCCACAAGGTAACTACTTACGGTTGCATTATGTTTAATATATTAGAACTGGTTATTACATTACTTACTCAACAAAGGATTACTGGTGAACGGTTTATGAGGCAATGGAAAATGACTGCGATACTGCTCACGGCGGCATTACTCGCAGTGACCCTGGTTTCGGGCTGCACTTCGAGCAGCCCCGCAACAAATGACCTGAAAGCCGGGCTGCCCGACAGCCTTGATTACTCTATAACTGTTACTGGCGGCACGAACTCGCCACTGACGCTATCCTATGCCGATCTCAAGGCCATGGATTTCACGGAACTAAATAATGCCACTACGGTCAACTCGGCTGGCACCAGGACTACCGGCGACTACGTCGGCGTCCCCATGATGAGCATCATAAATAAGGCAGGGCTGCCGCAGGGCAACATCACGTATCAGGTGACCGCCATCGATGGGTACACAAAGATATACTCGGCGGACCAGATGAAGGTGTCCATTCTCGGGCTAAAGGAGAACGGCACGGCCATGACCACCGATATAAACGACAAGATAAAGTCCATCAGGATGATCGATCCGGGGGAGACCAACGACATGTGGATAAAGATGCCCTCGAAAATAGAGATCATCAAGGCTTAAAAGTTAATTAAAAAGATCACGATCATAAACGAATTGATTCAAAATATAGGAGAAATGCAGATGAAACAAATGAAAATATCAATGATAATTTCGATAGTACTTGTATTGCTCGCCATCATGGCGGTATCCGGGTGTACGACCACCAGCCCTGCTGCGACCCCTACGCCGACTACCGCGCCAACGCCCGCCCCGACAGCGGCCCCGGCGACTGCGGCGCTTAGCATCAGCGGCATGGTGGACAACCCGCTGAACCTCTCAATGGCCGGCCTGATGGCATACACGAACCAGACCATCACGACGCCGGGCAGGAACAACACTACCCTGACGTTCACGGGCATATCCCTTAACAAGCTGCTCGACGATGCAAAGCTCCAGAACGGCACGTCCGCGGCAAAATTCACAGGATCCGACGGCTACTCAGCCAGCATCAACATTACGGACATAAGGGCTTCCCCCAACGCCGTCATCGCCTTCATGAGCGATGGGACCCTTAAGGACGTCGTCCCCGGGCTTGAACAAAAGGTCTGGGTAGGCAACCTGACCACCATACAGGTCTCTTAAAATAAAGCTAAAAACGGTGCCACATATGGAGCGAGCATATAAGTTCCTCATAGCAGGGCTGGCGATAGGCCTGGTAGTTGCGGCTGCAGCTACCCTCGCCTATACCTCCATGAGCAGCCAGCCACAGCTGGACTGCAAGCAGTGCCACCAGGGCCACGGCAGCGTCGTCGCGCCTAACGTTAACGTAAATGGCACCATCCTGCTCACGGGCGATACCCCGCAGGACGAGTACGTGGCGGTCGACGACATTTTTAAGCTGAAGCAGATCGACATCGGTACCATCAAGTCCCAGACGCAGGACCTACAGGGTATCCCGTCCAGGGGCGTTCCGGTATACGAATTCCTGCAGGCACACGGCGTCACCGATTTCGATCAGATCGTCGTGTATGCGGATGATTTCACGGTGACCATGAACCGGAGCGATATCACGAATGAGACCATCATCGTCCCCATGGAGTTCTCGATACGCATTTTAGGCAGCAACATGCCCGTGAATGTCTGGGCAAAGAACGTGCGGTCGATCGATGTCATCGGCGGTAACGCCGGGGACTCCCTGACCATTAACGGAAAAGAGGTCTCCTATGGCCAGATGCTCGATAATGGCATGCAGACCGAGTCATATAGCAATAAGCCCACGATGTACACCACGGTCGATAACCAGGTATACCAGTTCAATTCGGGGTTCATGGCCACGGGCATAAGCCTCAGAGACCTTCTCTTTAAGGAGGGCTACACTGACTTCTCGAGCGTGACCATCACGGCCCCGGGCATCGAAAAGACTTACTCCAGGGCCGATATCTTGGGCGGCGACCTCTTTGTGACGAGGTACCAGGGCAAGATCATGATCGCTATCCCGGAGAAGCTCCCGCAAAACTGGCTGGACGTGGAGTCTATCACGGTGGCATGATGGCGGCTAAGAGCGCGCTTTTAGCCCTCATATTTCTTTTTTTAATTGCCGTAACCCTTTCCGGATGCGTGAGCCATGGCCAGGGATGGACGCTTATCATCAATGGAGACTCAAATAAGACCATCGATGGCGCCCTTTATGGTACGCTGAAGAACGACAGCGAGACCATCGATGGGGCTACCGGCATACCACTGGAGATCTTCCTTTATTATTACGGCGTTTTCCCGGTCACCTCCGTCTCGTATGATGGAGCGACCTACGATTGGGAAACCGTCGCCTACAATGCGGATAAGGATATACCAATGCTCGTAGAGCCCGACGGCTCCCTCTATTATTCCGGGAAAACGGCCCGCGTAACCGACATAAATGTCACAGTGGCGGAAAAGCCGAACGTTTCGACGCTTGACATCGAGCCTTCAGTGCTATATGCCCTGGGCGCCGGCGGCAGGGAAGACCTGATCGATAATAAGACCGATAAAGTGGTCCTGTTCTATGTAGATGCAATGGGCTACCAGCGATACATGGACGCTCTGCAGAAGGGTCTCGTCGATAATATGTCCGCTCTCGGCGAGCCGATCAAGGCCGTATGCGTTTACCCTTCCGTTTCCCAGACCAACGCTAAGGCGATGGCGACCGGGCTGGCGCCCGACCTTGTCCGTGGCGACTTCAGGTCGTATCTGCCCTATAATGATACGATGCTCGACATCCTGGATAAAAAAGGCATGCGCGCGGTCTGGGTGGATGGCGACACGGCTCCTGTTAAGCTGAACGATACCGTTTATAACCTGGATACGAACAAGGACGGAAGCGAGGACGACGAAGTGGCTGACTCGGCCATTCAGCAATACCAGATGGGAGCGAACCTCACCATAGTCCACTTTAGCGACACGGACATCCAGATGCACCTGCACGGGCCGGACTCCCCGGAAGCGCAGGGAGCGCTCAAGATGGCGGACTCGCTCATCGGTAAGATCGTAAAAAATCTCGATAACGGCACGGTTGTGATCGTCTACGCCGACCATGGCTGCCACATGATAATTACCGGCGGTAACCACGGGACGCTGCTTCCCGACGACATGTACATACCGATCATCATCGGTCGTGTGTAAAAGGCCGGTCAGCCTCGATCTCCGCCGCCTTTTTTATAAGGAACTCGGGGGACCGCCGAAACTCGGAGGCTTCCCGGAGGGAGCGGGCGATGCTTTCCTCTATATTTTGCAGTACAAAGCCGGACTCCTTTTCATAGCGCTCTATGAACGACCGGCCCAAACCGAACTTATCCGCGGTGAACATGGGGTCCGTGTCCAGCAGGTATGCCAGCGCTTCGCCGATGTCCTCCTCCGGCCGGCCAATGCGGGATAGCTCGAAGTCGAGGCCATGGATGCGGTCGGAGACGATGAAGTTCCGAAAGATCGCATCGGACTTTAACCGGACCAGATCTCCATGCCCGAACGCCGTATGAAAACCGGCAAGCCAGTCGGCCACTCCGAGCGCCATCTCTTCCATGCCCCCGGTCTCCAGGTAATCGTTGGCCGATCTACCGGGGATGAACTCCATGAGGATCGCCTTTTCCCGCATTTCCACGATCTGGGGCACTGCGATGCCTGCCTTTGCCGCCTCTCGCAGTACGTCGGCCTCGACATTCCACCGGTCATTCTCATATAGCTTCAGCACAAGGCGCCGATTGTCTCTTTCAACGAGGTAGACGGCATTTTTTCGGCTCTGGAACTTTTTAATAAAAACAAGCCCATTGAAGGTATTTTCAAGCGTCAAATCCTCAACCCACCTTCGGCCAGCAGCACGTACAGGTCCGTAACTTTATTGCGGTCGACCCGGGAGAGGTTCAGGTAGCAGAACGGGCAATATGTGACGATCTTCCCGGGGGTTTCCTCGAATATCCTTCCCGCCCTCGCCTCCGCCAGCATGCGGTCAAATGACATGACGCCGCCGCCTGCACCGCAGCAAGCCCCCGTGCCCTCTTCCCTCGAGCCCTGGAGCACTTTGCGGGCCACCTCGGATTTTTCCTTAGCGTGGCAGGGGTCGTGGACGGTCACGCCCTTCGCTGGCACCCGGGCGTCCTTTAGCAGGTCGAGCGCCAGGACGACCTCGGCGTTAAACCCTTTCCGGCCTTTATAGTATTTGTTAAAGGCCGAGTAGCAGCCGGGGCAAATGGTGATGATGCGCTTCACGCCCGCCGAATTAAAGGCATCGATATTCTTATCGACCGCCTTGTACGCCGTATCGATGTCGCCTAAATTAAATAACGTATAGCCGCAGCAGGACTCGCCGGTCATGAGCTTGTAGGAAACTCCTTTTTTGTCCAGAAGCATCCTGGCAGACCGGAGTATTTCCGGCGCCCTCATCCGGGCGGTACATCCCATGAAGAGGACTGTGTCCGAGCCATTGTCATCGGGGACGCCGCCATCGGCGGCCATAGCGATGCCATAGGGATTGCCATATTTGGCGATGGAATCTTTAATTGATAAAAGGTGAACCGGATATATGCCGTTTTTGACGGCCATGGCCCGGGTGCTCCGGTTGAAGGCTGAAAGCCAGCATCCATTACAAAGCGTGCACCGGTAAAGCCGGCGCACGTCCTCGTCGCTGAGCTTTCCCGTGAGCGCCATTTTCAGGTATCTCAGGATCAACCGGTCGGGCGCATGGCCCGAGTCGAGCTCCTTTTCGAGGACCGGGCACCGACACCGCATGAGCACCAGGAACGGGCATACGATGAAGCCCATAAGCGCGACGAGGGCCAATCCCAACAGGATTATGGTGCTCAGGGGCGCCACAGGGTCGAGTGTGGTCCAACCCATGAGGTCCGTATATCCCACGTTCACCGGCAGGATGGTCAAGACGGCAAGCAATACGAGTACACCGGCCGCCAGCGAACGGTATTCCCGGCCCCAGCGCTCGAACTTGATCCTGAAGCTCGTCAAAAAGATGGCGGCCGCGATGATGACCAGAATGAGCGTGCTGAAGGGGGCGAACGAGCAGATCGAGATATAGCCCATATAATTATACCGGTAAAGGAGATGGCTGGCAGGATATTGCGCCTCATGGCAGGTATGGCACGACGGGCTCCCAATGAACCACGAGATGGGAACCATGGTGGCCAGCCCGGCCACGAGCAATAACAGGGATACGAATAGCGCCAGCTTCCTCGAGGTATCCAGGGCCATGCGATTACAGTCTATTACGCCCTATATTAAAAGTTTATCATAATCGGTTAATTTACGGAGTAATTTGTGCCGGGATAAGCTTAATGCGCCATGCGGCCGTATGTTTACTCTAAATGATCGATACGCATACCCACGTGGATACCCGTCCCTACGAGGACTTCGAGATGATGGCGTTGGCCGGCATTACGGACGTATTGACGCTAGCCCATGATCCTTTTAAAATGAGCGCGAGCGTGGTCTTTAGGGACCATTTCGAGCGGCTCTTCGCCGAAAAAGAACGGGTCGAGAAGAACGGCCCGAAACTGCACGTCTGCCTGGGCCTCCATCCCCGGGTCAAGCCCGAAGACCCCGACGCCTGCCTGGAACTACTAGAGTCTTATATCAAGAGCACGGACCACAAGGTCATCGCGCTGGGCGAGACGGGACTGGAGACGGGAAGCGCCTTCGAGGTGAATTTACTGGAGCGCCAGCTCGAGCTATCCATAAAATATCGACTGCCAATTATTATCCACACCCCCCGCTCCAACAAGGCATCGGTCACGCGGGACATTTTAGGGATCTTATCCACTTTTTCGATAAACAAGCGGGAGGTGGTCATCGACCATGCCGACGCCGGCACCGCGAAATTAATCCTGGACCGGGGCTACAACGCCGGGCTCACGGTCCAGCCGTCCAAGCTTACCCCGGCGCAGGCCGTCGATATAGTCAAACAAAACGATGCCACCATGATAGTCCTCAATACGGACGCGTCCTCCAATCCGACTGACGTTTTGGGCGTCCCCCGTGCTGTTCATATACTCAGGATAGACCACATTAACGAGGATAAAATAAAAATGGTCGGCGAGATGAACGCCAGGAAGATCTTCGGCATGGATTGATAATTCAACTAATGACTTCGTCAATATTTTTTACTATGACCCAGTCCCCCGGGCTGCCGTGGACATCCTCGGAGAGCGAGAACGGCACGATAGGACCGGCTTTCTCCAGCTCGATGAGGATGACGTAGCGCTTATTCACCAATTCCGCCAGCGGCCCCGGGGCGAGCATCTGGCCATATTGCTTTCGAATGCCGGACGAAAGATCCTTCTCCATCCGTGAGCTCAGGGCACTTTTTACCCTGGCCATGGCCTTTATCTTCGAATTGAAACCGTTCGTGAAAAAAAGCATATCGCCGACGCTAACCTTATCGTAGGGGCGCTTCTTGCCCATCGAGGCCCGGGCCATCACGGTTTTTTCTCCGCTCAATAATTGATCCATTTCCCGGGATGAATTTAGGTAAACGATATGGTCCATGGTACGGCTCCATTTTTAGAGGCACTTGTTTTTACGGCAATGATAATAAACTTTCGTCTCCACTTATAAAAAAGACTAAAGAGCTGCCCGAAAATATTCTATTTACTGGTAATTTCCGCGGGCGTATGCCATCGCTCTTCCATATCGTCGATCATGGACTTATACTCGTCGTGGAACAGCGCGCTGTCGAACTCGCCGAAGGCGCGGAGCATCTCATCCTTTTCCTCCGCCGATAAATAGCTCATGGCGGGCATGAAAAAATGCTTATCCTCTTTTTCAATGTGCCCGGGATAGAGCTCGATCAGGCTGTTCAGGCTCATTATGATCTCCGCTTTCGCCTCGGGCTTACCCTGCACGTAGTTCTCCATGGCCCTGACCAGATCATTGGTAAGCTTCCTCATCAGCACGTGTTCCTGGATGAGGTCGTCCATGAGGCTCTTAAGCCCGTCCGGCATGGGTTTCACATATAGCTCCCCGAAGAGGATGTTCTCCTCTTTGCCATGGTGGCTAACGTCGGCAAACGCCTTCATGAAGCTCACGACCGAATCCATAAAATCCACGTCGGCCCTGCCGTACGTGCCTATCCTGTCCATCTCCACCTTCATAAGGCGGATCATGTGCTCGATGAGCCTGTGTTCATTCATCAAAGGGCCGATAGGTAACATGCGCCGCTGCACTTGAGCCATGTTAAACATCTACGAGCCCCGTTTTTATATTCCTTTTCGAATTTGTTATCCACAAGAAACAAAGATTTTCGTATAAGTGCCGGGAAATAAAAAATGACGAGCCCAATCGGGCGCAAAAATAAGATCGAAATTATTTCTTCTTGGGTGCAGCCTTCTTTGCCTTTGCCGCTGTCTTGGGCTTGGTGCTGCTACCACATCCACATCCTGCCATCCTTGCTCACCTCTTTAAAAATTGTATATTAGTATTTTAACACTCATTATACAAATACTTAGTTCTCCAATAACAGGTCTGCTAATGCTTCTATGCCTACTCCTTTGCGGAGATTTGTCTTAAGTATCCGGATGTTCGAGTTATGGCGCCGCATGTCGCGCTCCATGCGCTCGACGCTCGCCCCTACGGCCTCCGCCAGGTCCACCTTGTTGATGATCCCGATCTGGCATTCGCGGAAAATGGCCGGGTGCTTGTTGACCACGTCATCGCCCTCGGTCACGCTCACGATGACGACGCGTTTGTGGCTGCCGACGGGGAAATCCGTAGGGCATACCATGTTGCCGACGTTCTCGATGAACAGGAAGTTGATATCATCGAGCGGCAGCTTATGTAAAGCATGGTGTACCATATGGGCGTCCAGGTGGCACTCGGTGCCGGTGTTGAGGTTTTGGGTCGGTATGTGCAGCGCATTTATGCGCTGGTAATCGTCGTCCCCGTAGCAGTCCCCGACGATCGCGCCTACTTTGACGCCTCTCTTCTGTAATAGCGGCGTCAGCTTCTCGATGAGCATGGTCTTTCCTGAACCTACTGCCCCCAGGATGTCCACTGACTTGATGTGGTGTTCGTCCAGGTGTTCCTGGTTTTCCTCCGCTTCCCTGCGGTTGGCCTCTGTAACATTCACCCCTACGTTCACTTCAACCTTGTGCAAAAGTCTCACCTATGATTATAAGAGATAAGCATAGTTCAAGGTCGTGTAATAAATATTTTCCGACCGCTCATGTGAACCTTTATATCTGAAAATCGCCTTGTATAGACAAAAAACGTTGAATAGTTTAGTTCATCTATGTGAATAATAATCTTAATGGTGTTGATCATGATGAAGGGCGAGGCGTTATACAGCGGGAAGGCGAAAACGGTCTATGCAACGACCGATCCCAAACGCTATATCGTAAAGTTCAGGGACGACGTCACGGCGGGCGACGGGGCGAAAAAGGCCAACATGAAGGGCAAGGGATATTACAATGCGCAGATATCTGCGAAGCTCTTCAAGCTGCTCGCCGATAACGGGATCAGCACCCATTACATCAAAATGGTATCGGAGGACGAAATGCTCGTCCACGCCTGCAGCATGATCAAGATCGAGGTCATACCCAGGAACATCGCTGCCGGCTCCATCGTTAAGCGCTACCAGATCGCCGAGGGCATGAAGTTCAGTCCTCCGATCCTGGTCATGGACTATAAGAACGATGACGCTCACGATCCGATGCTTAACGACGATATCGCCATACAGCTCGGGCTTGCGACCGATAAGGAGCTACGGAAGATAAAAAAGATATCGCTGAGGGTCAACGAGATCCTGCAGCAATACTTCGATGAGCGGGGGCTGCAATTACCGGACTTTAAGCTGGAGTTCGGGAAGGTGGACAAAAAGATCGTGGTCGCCGACGAGATATCGCCCGACACCATGAGGCTGTGGAAAAAGGGCACCAACCAGAGCCTGGACAAGGACGTGTTCAGGTTCGACAAGGGCGACCTGATGACGGCCTACGAAGAGGCTGCCCGGCTCATAGCGCCGGAAATATTCAAATGAAATTTTATCTTAATATTTTTAAAAGTTCTATGCCTTCTTCGGACCCGAAAAGGGGCGGGTCCCATAGCTCTTCGATCTTCGCCCGCTCGACGACCACTTTTTTCTTCCGGACGGGATCGTAGCCTTCCTTCTCCACAGCCTTCTTGTGGATAAAAACGCCTTTCCTCTGCCACGCCGGCGTCTCGCCCAGGTTAATGCCCCGCTGCCACATCATCTCGTGGATGCTATCGAACTTCATGCCCCGCATCATTTTCGCGGCCGCCCGCTCTGTAATGCCTTCTTTAATAAGCGTGTAAAAACCGTAGGACTGCATGTGGTTACGCCATGCCTCAGCCTGTCGCCATTGTAAATATCCGGCGACGTCCTCATGGTGGAGCGGGACGACCCTGGAATCGAAGGCCAGCGGCTCATCGGCGCCCAGGGCAAGGGCCAGCGCGCTGGCCAGGAACGACGGTACCACCGAATCGATCTTTTCAATCCGGCCATCGAAAGGCAGTTCGGTGAAAAATAAGTTTATCTCGTCGGAGAACGTGTACGCCCATTCAACCGCGAGCCCGCTATTCTCGATAAACGAGCGGGCTGCCGAAACCATGGCTTTCTCCAGCTTCAGGTCATAGGGCTTCTCAAATCCCAGCCTGGCCAGTGTCTCCTTAAAGTTACGGCCGTCGACCCGGACAATGGCCGGCGGTAGCGCCTTGATATCCTTGTAAATTTCCCTGGCCTTGTATCGCTCTTCCTTATTTACCATGCGGCACCTGACTAACATTATATATTTAACCCATATGGTATATTACCATTTTTCATCCGTGCCCAAGGGCTGAATATCGAATGATAAAAGCCCGGGGGACAGCAAGAAAGCTATATAAAAAAGATGCTCAGAGTCTGACGACTCTGGTAATATTTATACTTCTTCGGCTTCGTCTTTCTCGCCGAGCGAGACGTTCGGCTGCCGGATAATGATGATATCCCCTGCCGCGAGGACCCACCTGTACGGGATTATGACTCCCTTCGTCTCGACATCGAACATATCCTTATTAATATTGGCCAGCGCCAGGCCGGAGATCTTCCTCTCGTTAGCCTCGAGCTGGACGTCCTGCACCTTCCCCACGTATTTACCCTTATCAGTATAAACATTCAGGTCGAATAAAGAGGTAATATCAGCAATCATCAAGACTCCTCTCCCCTAATTATGGTCCTTGAGTGATATATACTTTATTGAGGGGGAAGGGGCTGGTTTCGCCTATGGGCGTAAAATAGGGCTCTGTAAAGCGGTGGAAATAACAATATATACTTTATTGAATAATATCATAACGATGGAATCGTCTCTTAAGATCGGGAGCGTTATGGGCATTCCCATAAAGCTGCATATAACGTTTTTACTTATACTGCCATTTATCGCCTTTGCCTTCGCGACGTCGCCCGCGCCTCTGGGCTTCAATAATGTTCCAAATGTGTGGTTGTGCGCCGGCCTTAGCCTGTTAGGGGCTATTTTCCTGTTCGCCTGCGTGCTCATTCACGAGATCGCCCATTGCTATGTCGCGGTAAATAATGGCATCAAGATCGGCGGCATCACGCTCTTCTTATTCGGCGGCGTCTCAGAGATGGAGGACATCCCAAGGGACCCGAAAGTAGAAATGGTCATGGCCTTCGTCGGGCCGGCCGTCAGCGTCGTCCTGGGAATCATCTTCGCGGCCATCTACTTTTTAATCCCGGCGCTCAGGGATGTTAATAATTATATTGGTACCATGGTCGCACTGTTGGCTTACATGAACATCGCGCTGGGCATCTTCAACATCATACCGGCGTTCCCCATGGACGGGGGCCGTGTGCTACGGGGATTCCTGGCAGAGCGCATGCCCTATATAAAGGCCACCCGCATTGCCGTGAGCATAGGCAAATTATTCGCCTACGTCATCGCTCTCTTAGGCATTATCCTATGGTCGTACGGGGGCTTGTGGTTCATTGTCATCGCCCTGTTCATCTATATGGCGGCGAGTGGGGAGGAAAGCTCCACCACACAGTCGCTAGCGCTGGAGGGCATCAAGGTCAGGGATATCATGACGAAGGACGTCCATACGCTCGACGGCAGCACGTCCGTCGCGCAATGCATCGATACGATGTTCAAGCTAAAACACCTTGGCTATCCGGTTACCGAAATCGGTAAAATGGCCGGGATCATCACATTAACTGACGTGTCCAGGGTTCCCGTGGACGCCAGGGCTACGATGCCTATAAAAAACGTCATGACCAGAAACGTTATAACCCTGAAGCCCGATGATGATGCGTTCACGGCACTGCAAAAGCTGTCGACACACAAGATCGGGCGCCTCGTCATCATGGACGGCGATCGCATCGCCGGCATCATATCCCGCACGGATATGCTCAAGGCGCTGGAACTCTACGAGGTAGCAAGGAGCCCTTCGCCGAAAGTCCCACCTAACGCTTAAATACTAGAGCGTACGATTAATAAATTAAAGCGATAAAAATATTATGTAATATATTTATATTACACAATGTTCATTATCATCGGTCGTGAAATGTTGATCGAAGGACAGGCCAATACAGAATATCACGTATCTTCTAATCCTCTGGAAAACATCATGCTCGTGGGCACGGCCCACGTATCCGAGAAGAGCGTCAAAGAGGTAGAGGAGGCTATCGAGGCCTACAAGCCTGACGTCGTCGCAGTCGAACTCGACGCACGCCGATACCAGGCATTAAGAGAGGGCAACCAGGAAAAAAAGGAGATCCCCATCAAAGAACTTTTAAAGGGCAACAACCTGGCTATTTTTTTAATACAGACCATGCTGGCGTTCGTCCAGCGTAAAGTAGGGGCCGAGATGGGCGTAAAGCCCGGCTCCGAGATGATCGCCGCCATCGACCTGGCGCAGAAAAAAGGCATCGAGGTCGCCCTCATAGACAGGGACCTTGGCATCACCCTGGCCAGGTTCTGGGCGAAGATGAAGCTGAGCGAAAAGCTCAAGATGCTCTACTCGCTGGTGCTCGCGGCGCTGGGCTTCGGCACCAAGGACATCGACATCGACCAGATGACGAACGAGGCCGTCGTATCCGATCTCATCGAGGAGCTCAGGGAATTCACCCCCTCGGTCGCGGAAGTCCTTGTGGATGAACGGGACGCGTACCTGGCGAATAACCTATTGAACATTGGTCGGACAAAGCGGGTCGTCGGCGTCGTGGGCGCAGGCCACCGGGAAGGCATTAAAAAGTACCTGGAGCACCCGGAGACGATACCGTCGATCGAGTCCATATCCGTCGTGCCGAAGAAGCGCAAGATACCCTGGCTGAAGATCGTTAGCTCACTCATTATCCTATCGGTCGTCCTTGTCTTTGTATTGCTCATACTATCCGGCATTCCCCTGGAACAGCTCGCTATCGCCCTCGCAGTGCTATTCATCATGCAGGGCATCATATCCGCATTATTCGTCGCCCTGGTGGGCGGCCACTGGAAGTCCATCCTCACGGCATTCGCCCTGGCATGGTACGCTTTCCTGAACCCGGTCCTGGCCATCGGCTGGCTGGCCGGCGTCGTTGAGGCGACCCAGCGTCCTCCGACCATGGAGGACCTGACGACGCTGCTGGGCAACGAGGACGACAGCATGATAGACACGCTCAAAGGTATGCTCCATAATAAGCTGTTCAGGGCCATCGCCGTCGCGGCTGTTGCGAACATCGGCAGCATGATCGGCACCTTTGTCGGTGCGGCCATCCTGGTATACTATTTCCATCTCACGGACCCAGTGCACCTGCTACAGTCGGGCTTAGGAAACGGATACCATACTATCACCACGTGGTTTGCCACAATACGTCTGTAATAAACTAAAAAAGAGCCCGACTTTCTTGGGCTTTTTATACCTTTTTGGTTCTTCCGCACTTTTGGGATTGTTTATTCCAGAAGATTTTTTGTAGTTTATTTCGTATGGATTATTAAGGTAATGGGTCTCGATTGTCTTGCCCTGAGAGACATGTTTATTATGCCGTTTGCCATTTCCTCCTGTCGGGTATCAGAGAGACACAGACTCTTTTTATGATAGAGAACACAGAGGTCACAGAGGACTCATTTTTCGTTTTTCTGAGACACAGAGTTTTATTAGAGACAGGGCTGATTAAAAATGGTCCACTACGATCATTGACAATTTCATCATAGTACATT
>Ga0209039_10000523_pt1 | contig 37294 bp, 38 predicted proteins | sample BogFormECP12_OM1_FD_188238 | JGI IMG/M metagenome (GOLD analysis project Ga0209039, IMG submission 188238) | Bog forest soil microbial communities from Calvert Island, British Columbia, Canada - ECP12_OM1 (SPAdes) (version 2) | ecosystem: Environmental > Aquatic > Freshwater > Wetlands > Bog ...
AAGATGCCATCAAGGACAAGGGGCAGGCCGAGGCGATGAAGGCCCTGGACATCGCTGAGGTGGTGGTACGGGGTTTGTAGGAGCGGAAGAACGCGTAGTACGTACGGCGCGCTCTAAGAGAGGATGGACGGCTTCCATCCTCTTCTGCTATCGCACGAGGGATATTACTCCTGGAGGACGATGGCCTCAACGGGACATTCTTCCACACATGCCCCACATTCCGTGCAAGCTTCGGCATCAACCTTTGCTGAGTCCTCGACGGTAATGGCATCTACGGGGCAGACCTCGGCACAAGCGCCACATGCAGTGCAAGTTTCTTCGTCAATTTTCGCGGGCATACTTCTTACCTCCTTGTAGTAGGAATTACCGGTACGTATAGATATTGCAAGACTGCAAATGAATGTCAATAGAAAAATAATAAAATTTTTTTTGTAAATTTTTTTCTTGACAGACAGCCTTTTTCTTAGTTAAATGAAAAAAACGCCGGGGTCGGATTGTGGGGAAGAGTCTACGGTTAGTTGTATTTATTTTTCTTACGCTGGTTTTGGGGTCCGGTTACGCCCTTTCTGCGGCCACCTACAAAGTAAAGAACGGTGATACCCTCTCCGGTGTCTCAAGGAAATGTAAAGTCTCTGTTACCAAGCTCAAGAGTTTAAACGGGCTCACCTCCAATAAGCTTAAGGTAGGGCAGACACTTATTGTAAGCTCAGACACAGGTTCTTCCGCAGGACAGAACACAGGGAAAAAGGAAAAAACCTGGGGACCGGCCAATAAGCGCCAGCGAACCTTGACGACAACCGCCAGGAACGAGGCAGAGGGCGAGTTCATTCAATACAAAGTAGAGAAGGGAGATACACTCGAAAGCCTCGCCGAGAAGTTTGATCTTGAGAAAGATGATATCCTCGACCTTAATAATCTGAAGAAGAAACGGTTAACGCCTGGACGGGTCATCAGGCTGCCAAAACCTGAAGGGGCAAATGATGACGAGATCGTTGCTCTTGCACCTGAGGTGGGCGGCAGCTACGCCCTGAAGAAGTGGAAGAGCGAGGATGAGCGCGGCATGCTCGTGAAGGTTGCGAAGAGCTTCGCCGGGGCTCCCTATCGCTACGGTGGAGATTCAGTCAGAGGTCTGGACTGTTCAGCCTTCGTGAAAAAGATCTATGAGATTTTTGAGGTGCAGCTCCCGAGAAGCGCTCACGAACAGTATTATGCGGGAGCAAAAGTACCCCAGAACGACCTGACCACGGGCGACCTCGTTTTCTTCAGAACGAGGAAGCAATGCACCTATCCCACCCATGTTGGCATTTACATCGGCGACGGCAGATTCATCCACGCGTCATCGTACTGCAGGCAAGGAGTGAGAATAAGCAATCTCTCGGAAGATTATTATGCCAGGAGATTTATCGGCGGGGTGCGGGTAAAAACGCTGCAACCGGAGTCATCAGAGTCAGGCCATACGCCTCCAAAAGAGCCCAGCAACAGTTAGTACCAATTTGCCGAAGTGAGCCTCCCTTTAATTGTATTCTTTACTGCCGCTCTTGTTCACGTGTCTGGCTATGTGTTGCTGGCGCGTCGCATCGAACCGTTCATGTACAATTTTTACGTCGTGGCCTGGTGGTCCTACATTGCCCTGGCCGATGCGACTCTGGCACTGAGAAGCAAACGGTTCCTCATTTTTAACCGTGACTTACCCTTTCTTGTAGCAATTTCTTCCGCCTTCTGGTGCGTTTTTGAACTGATCAATCTGCGCATCCAGAACTGGTACTATATAAATATCCCCTCCATTGGGCTCATTAGATTCGTCGGCTACCTGTTCGCTTATGGTACAGTCATTCCAGGCATATATATCACCAAGGAGATTTTCTCCGTTCTCCTGGGCAGCATTCGGGTGGGCTCCCTTTCCTTCCGGTTTCGTCCTGCGTCCTGTATCGCTCTCGGCCTTCTTCTGTTTGCCCTGCTCATGCTCTTTCCCTCTCGATGCTTCTTTCTCGCATGGGTCTTCTTGATCCCGATCATCGAGGGATATAATTACGCCACCGGCCATTGGTGCTTCACGAGGGATCTGGAGCGAGGCGAGGCTGGCAGCCTCATCGCCTCAGCGCTGTCAGGCCTCGTCTGCGGGCTGCTATGGGAGACGTGGAATTATTGGGCCATTTCAAAATGGGTTTACAGCGTTCCTGCCTTTGAGAGGTTCAAGCTTTTTGAGATGCCGATATTGGGCTATTTTGGCTTCGTCTTCTTTTCCTTCGAAACAATACTGTTCGTAGCTCTCATTCGTGACAGCCTGTTGGTAAAAAGAGATCGCCTGTTGACAGCCGTAATCGCCCTCGCATTCTCTCTCGCGTCCTTCGCGGCGATCGACCGATATACCGTTTTTTCGTACACCGCCACTGTTGACCAACTCAGCTTCCTTTCTCAGGACAAACGCAAAGAACTGAAGCGAGAAGGGATTAAAACAAGCTTCGCGATAGATCCGCAGCAACTCGATCAGGAAGAAAAAGCATATCTCGCGCTCCTTCACCTCAAGGGGCTGGGGCCGGCAAACCTTAAGAAGTTACGGCAGCGAGGCATTAAATCAGTGCCGGAGCTGGCACGCATGACCGAAACAGAGCTGTCCGATGCTATTGGCGAAAAGAACAAACGGCGGCTGAGAGTCTACTTGAAGGCCGCGCGGCAGTACCAGCCTCCTGCTTCGTATTGACTTCACGGCCTCTATATGCTGGAATACTGACGATGGAAGGCTAAGGCTAAGGCTAAGGCTGAGGCTGAGGTTAAGGTTAAGATAAAAACTGACCGAATAAAACAAGAAGAGAATCGCGAGAATTATGACGAAAAGGAAAGTAAAAGAAGAGCTCAAGAAACCTGACTTCATGCTCGTGACGCTGGGGCGCGCCACAACATTTGTAAAGGAGCATCTGAGGCTTTGTATCATCGGTGTGTCGGCGCTGGTCGTGATCGGACTTGCACTAACCGCGTATAGGATGTACGAGGCCAGGGAGAATGACAAACTGCAATATCAGCTGCAAGAGGGCATCACCGCCTACCAGGAATACACGACAAACGGGAGTGGCCAGGCTTTGCAGAAGGCCGAGTCGATGTTCAAGAGTGTGTCAGCTTCGGGCCAGAGGAACCTGGATGAAATCGCAAAACTCTACCTGGCAAAAATCTATTATTCACAAGGGAAGAGTGAGGATGCCAGATCCCTCTACCTCGAGGTAAAGAGCCGAACTTCGAACAGCATTCTCAGGAAACTTGCGGAAACCGCCCTGCAGCGTATCGGACAACCGACAAAATAGCCTGCAGACTATACCCTGTTCTACTTCTTTATAGGAAAAACAGCAAATAGCAGATCAAAGAGGTATACGGCAGCCACCAGCGCAAGGACTCCGGCGGCCACGATATACAGCCTCTTATCCGTGCCAGAACCCTTCAAGGCCCTCTTGATCCTGCTCTTGAGGCTCCGTTTCCTCCTGCGGCGCACCCGTCTGACACGGGGCGGATGGTGAACCGCCTGCTGTTCATCGCTCATGGGTGATCACCTATCCGAGAACAAATCAGTCCTTAGCATCGCGGATTTACCTGCAAAGCACGTACCGTATACGGCCAGTTTCGTCTCGTCGGTTCTGTTCCATGGATTTCGCCTGGCGGTCAGAAACTGTCTTGATCCTCCCCAGGACGCTGCGCATCGTATACCTATTCTGTCGGTTAATTCTTTCGCGGCAAAGGGCTCAGCAACCACTGTGTCGAACTTCTGTTCCTTAAGGATCGACCTGGTCCGTTCTGCCTCATGTAAAGAGGTCCAGTCTGTCCAGCTCACGATATCTTTAGCGACGAAGGGGCGGGGCATCAACGCGTGTGACCGTAACGTGCTCAGCACAACAGCATCTTTCGGAAGCTCGTCGTCAAGCCAGCGCATGATCGCATACTGATGTGCGGTTTCTATCATGACATGATCGCGCATCGCGGTCGTGAGCGAACCCGGGAAGAGCCTGGCTGCTCCGAATCCCGTCAAAATCAGCATCGCCGTAGTTTGTACCGCAAAGAGCGCATACACGATTTTCTTGCAGGTATTCCATTGGACAGAAGCAGCAGCTATACAGAGCCACAGGTAAGGCTCAAGATAGTAGCCTGACGAGCGAGCACCAGCGCAATAATTGATGGCGATCACCGCAAAGGCTGCCGTTATAAGCACGATCGAATTTCTCGCATTGAAAAGCGCAACAGCGCATGCGAGAACCCCAAGTCCCAGCACTGAGCTCAGCCTTCCCACCGAATCCGGCAGGATAATACCGAGGGGAAAAGGCAGCGTCGACATGCTGTAGTGACGGATATATTGCGCAAATCTCGTGACGGCAGCATCACCATGCTGCCTGAACCCCTCAAGCATGGGAGAAATCGGGTCGCCGTAGAAGAGAAATTTTTGCAGCTCCATGGGAAAAATCATCACTAAGTAAAGCACCAGGGCAAGGGTGACGGCCACGGCAAGACGTCGTGAGTGGTACGCCGCAACCATGCCCGTGATCAGCACAATACCGCCTGACAACAGGAAGGAATATTTGCATGACATCGCAAAGAAACAACACCCGAAAGCCAGAACAAGTGATCTTGCATCAAGGGAGCGGAAACGCTCCGAGATGATCAGGAGCGCTAACGTCGTTGCCACAACAGGTAAAAGGAACGGCTTCTGATTGGGCACGAGAAAGAGCAAGAACGGGCAGCTCATCACGGAACTCAGGACGAACAGTCTGTTCCTGCTCGTCCGGCACCGAGAGATACCCGTACGTGCAAGGGCAAAGAGGCCAGCCAGAGATAACGTGGCACCCAGAATATCAGTGCCTCCTGCGAGGCCGAGCATGTTGAGCACTTCTCCTGAGCCTATGAGCCGCGCGTGAAACCAGTCATACCGAGGATAGGCTGCTCCTTTGCGGAGAAACTCAAGAGGCACTCCCAGATGATAATCGAGCGAGTCTGCGTCCGTGGGGGGTGAGAGCGCCAGAAGCACGAGGCAGGCGGAGATGGCCAGTAAAAAGAGCATTGTAGCCCGGTCCAGGATTGGCTGTCCGGAAAGAAAGGAGACGAGCCTTCTCCACGGATGGGGGTTCCTGTTCCTGACACCGTACATGAGCCACAACTCCAGGAGGCCCAGGGCAGCGAGTGCCCATGCCGAACACCTCAGGAGTTGAACGGGCACCTTCCAGAAAACCAGTACCGCCTGCAACGCAGCCGCAACAACGGCGATAGTCAGTATAAAACTTGTAGCAGCGTTCAAGGGCTCCCGTGAACCACGAAACAAGAGCCGGTGTAGCCGGTCACCCAGATACTTGAACCCGAGCGCCATGAGGATGGCAAGGATGGCAGGCAGCGGCGGCCGGGCGATCCAGTCGTTCAGTGACAAGAAAGGGCTGTTCACATTACAGACTGTATCAAGATTCGTGCCGCAAATGATAAACGGGACGCGAATAACTTACCAAAACGCGCTTGACCACCGGCTGCCGCACTGACTGTGGCGGCAACCCGCAGGGAGAGACCTGTGGGGGCGGGAGATGCGTGGGCTATAGTGACTGCAGTTGCTCGGGAGGGTAGTAGTCCCATTGCCTGGTTCAGGCGCATCTCCTGGAGGAAATGGCCTGCACATCGTTCATTAAGACATCAGCGGGTCAATCGATCGCAAATCGGCATGAGGTAAAGCAGAAAAAAGTGCCGGGATGCGGAATCGAACCACAGACACGGGGATTTTCAGTCCCCTGCTCTACCGACTGAGCTACCCCGGCACGCGCTTGTATTTTAAGCATAACACCTCGAAGCAGTCAAGAAATTCCGCGAAGCCAGGGGACTGGGCCTGCGGCCCTTAAGGACCGCTACCTCGGGCAACTCAAGGACCGGCTCTGATGAGCCTTGAGGACCGGGAGCTGTGCTCCCTTGAGAAGCGTCACCTTCGGCGACTTGAGGCAACTACCTTGAAGCCGAAGGCCGGTCCTCAAGCGCAGCGATCGGCCGTTGCATTGAGCTCCTGGATGTGACATAGTATGGCTCGCATGCTTATCTGTACGCACCACACAGGCGAGCCGCACGGAATACTGGGCGCTCAAGTGGCAGCTACCTATTTTTCGAGACGACTCGCCATTCCATCCATTGTCGTCGGCCTTAAGAGAGATTTCCACAAAGAGAAATTTCTCGCGTTTGCGCAAGACCATTACCAAGGGAAAGAGCGGATAATCGGTTTCTCTCACCTGAGTGGACGAAAAGAGATCTTTCAATTGATCGCCATGCTGCACGAGATGGGTTTCACCACCATACTGGGTGGGCCGCAGGCGCTGCAGGATTACGCAGGCGAGCCTGATGCTGACAGGTTTCCGCACCGGTTTCAGGGCCTCAAGGACCGTGTAGACATTGCCATCCAAGGACCCGTCGATGGCGTGCGACAGAAATACTTGAAGGAAAAGAATCGGACGTTTCAATCTGGATGGGCGACCGACATTTATCTTGAAGTCGACTGGTCAAACCTGTACACGTTCTCCGAGAAGCTCGAACCGTTGGAGATACAGGTAGCACAGGTACTTGCTGCCATCGGCTGTCCGTATGCCAGGAAAGAATCCGCGGCGCTGCTCGATCCTCCTGTTTCCCTCGCCGACAAAGTGCCGAAGATAACGATACGGAGCTACGGCTGCATCTTCTGCGATGTCGCGTGGGACAAGGGTTTCCAGGGTCACGTGAACAGGGCATCGCTCATGGCGCAGATCAAAGGACTGCCTGACAAGGCCGGCAGAAAAATCCCATTTGAGCTGATCGACGAATACCCCATCACAACACTACAGGCGCTTCTCGATGAAACACAAGAAGAGGGCATCGACCTGTCACAGGTGAACCTTGTCTGCAGAGTCGATGCTGTCACGAAGCATGCTGAGGCGCTCACAAAGATACTGAGTACAGCGCGCGAACGAGCCATCCGCATCATGTTCTCGTCCATCGGTTTCGAGTCCTTCAGCGAAAAGATCCTCGCCCATTTCAACAAGGGAGTGACGGTTGCGGAGATCACTGAGTGTGTCGAATTATTGCGGCGGCTGAAGGATGAATTCGGCGATACCCTACTCTATCGGAGGGACGAAGGAGCCACGCACGGTTTCATACATCCCACACCCTGGGATGACGGCGAAACATTTCCGGAGATGGACAGAAACATCTTCATACACGGGCTTTTCGACGATATACTCCCGGATCATAGCACGCCCCTCATCATCCACCACGGTTCTGCGCTGGGTGAATGGCTCAGACAGATCGAAGAGTCGACAAACGTCGTTTTTGGGCGGGATAGTACCTGGATCGAATGGTGGAACCACACTTAGTACAAAAGCTGAAGCGAGGAAGCGAAAGAACGGAAACAAATTTCGTATTACCGCTTCTACGCTTCATCGCTTCCTCGCATTCACTACGTGGAGGCGGGCCGCGGAGTGAGGAGTGGCGCCGGCAACGAAGCTATACGCTTGAAGGCAAATCGGCACTAGCCGCCTGAGAGGAAGACGAGTATGGCCACCTCATCCCCGTCTTTCAGGGGATAGGCCAGTTCGAGCGGAACCGTGGGCTGTGTGTTGACCAGAATCTCTATATAGCCATGCAGTTTTTCAGGCTTTGCAAAGAGCTTAGCCTGCATGGCCGGAAAGCGTGCCACGAGATTCTTGATGCACTCTCCGACGGTCTTCCCTTCCAACTCAACCTGCACCTCGCCCCCTTCAGTCAGATAAGGGTGAAGGATGACTTTCACGCTCATATATCTCCACCTTCACCCTGTATCATTTTTTCTTTGCTGTCTCTCAACCTTAACCTTCTTTATCTTTTTCCTGCTTTTCCTGCGCCTACATTTCCGCTTCCAGCTCTGCTGCCTTCTTCTGCGCTGACGTGAGTCTGAGTGCGGCATCCCTCTTTTTGGAGATCGATACCTTTGCAGCGTCCACATAGTCCACGGCCTTTATGTCACAGAACCGGACGCACTGCGGGTCGCCATCGCACAGGTCACACTTGATCACTTTCTTGTCGATCGTGTTAAAGTTCATCGCGCCAAACGGGCAGACCGCCACGCAGGAACGGCATCCGATGCACTTGTCGTAATCGACCATGACGCGGGCCAGGTCCTCTTCTCTGGAGATGGCCTTCACCGGGCAGACGTTCATACAGGGCGCATCCTGGCAGTGCTGGCAGATCATCGGAACATAGAGACCCTCGTGCTCCCATTTCTCTATCTTTATGCGTGCTCTCATCGGGTTGATCACGCCGTCATGCTTGACCGTGCAGACAGACTCGCAGAGCCGGCAACCCGTGCACCGCTCCTGGTTCACTACAAGTGTTTTTGCCATAGCTTCCATCTATCATTTCCTCCTTTCGATCTCTATCACAGTAAGTGAGACGGTTCGTTCTCGAGACCGAGTCGTTTCAGGGTCTCCGGTGTGGGTATGCCGTTCTCATCGCAGCCTTTGTGCTTATAGAACTCAGCCCGCATTCCCTTGAACTTCTCGCGGTCGATTGTGGCACCGATAACATCGGGTGCGCCGCGCTTCGCCGGTTCATTGTGATACCGGTCGACGAGCACGTCGCCCTTGTGCGGGTCGTCCCTCTTGAAGCCTTCCCGTATATTGACCAGTTTCTCGAGCATGTTGCACCGTTCGGCAGCCGTCCAGATATCCGTCGGAGTGAGCTCCAGGCCGGTGTTGTAGTGAAGGACTCTTGCCCAGTCTTCGAAGTTAGGGAGCGTCGCACCGAGGAACGTCGTGTGATATTTGCAGATGCCCATGCAGTCCACACCCATGAAGCAGTTTTCCTGCCAGAATACCTGCCACGCCTTTCCTTCGTAGGACCTGTGGTCTGAACTGAGATCCCCCTCGAAGGGCACCGGGCTTGAATATATCCTTTTCATGACATCCTTCGGCAGGTGGTAGAGGTCGATCGCGGGCCGGCTTCTCAAGTGGTCGGATCCCCTTGAAGAGACCGCGATGTTGAGTGCGAGACCGGGTGTTGCGCGCTCGTCGGAGTGCAGGTTGCTCATGCCCTTCACGTGCACGAGGTACTTCTCCGAATCTCTGCCTATCTTCTGCGCTGCCCGGATCGGGCCTTCAGCCAGCGCTTCGCCCAGCCAGGTCTTCCTCTGGCAGATGCGGTGGATCATTTCAAGCACAGCCTCGCCGTTGCCGAATCTCAGGTCGACGCCATCCGTGTCCTTGCTGGTCAGGATGCCGTAATCGTAAAGCTCCATGGCCCAGGCGATCATGCTGCCTATCTCCAGGTTGTCAACGCCGTACTGGTCGACGAGGTGATTGGCACAGAGCAGGGTTGCTGCATCCGTGCAACCTACCTCGCAACAGAACCCGCCCTGGGAGGTATACTCAGGACCCTCATCATACTTTCCTACCAGGCCGAACTTCTCGGCCAACGGGCTTTGCGGGATCTTATATTTTGCGCGGCAGTGTACCTGGCAGTTGAAGCATGCCGTCATGTTGTACTCACCGCACGTTTCCTTCGAAATCTCATCGAGATGTTCAGGCTCGATGTCATCGCAATACCTGAGTTGGTTAAACTGGAAGTTGTTCGTCCGCACGCCGCCCCATGAGTTGGTAGCCCCCCAGATGAAAGGCGTGCCGAGGGTACCCATGGTCTGGTTGACCTTGGCGCTTGTGATCAGGTCGATGAACCTTTTGTTGTATTCCAGGGCCTGGGTAGGGTGAGCGATCTTTATGTCGAGTGTACCTCTCGCCGCAACGCACTTCAGGTTCTTCGACCCCATCACAGCGCCCATACCTGTCCGGCCGGCTGAATTCTTGATACCGGTCATGACGTTCGCGTAGCGCACCAGGTTCTCACCGGCGGGACCGCAGACCGCAAACTTGACATCTTCGTCGCCCATCTCTTTCCGGATGGCCCACTGCGTATCGGTTACGCTCTTTCCCCAAACATTCGAGGCATCACGTATCTCGATCTCACCGTTGTGCACCCAGAGATAGACCGGCTTTTCGGCCTTACCCAGAAATACCAGGTGGTGGTATCCGGCAAGAGCCAGCTCCGCCGCGAAGAAGCCGCCCATGTTGGTGCTGCCGATCATATTGGTAAGGGGCGATTTCCCCATCACATCCGTCCTCGAAGTGGCGGACGCCATGGTTGCCGCAAGCACGCCAATGCCTATCACCAGGACGTTGTCAGGACCGAGTGGATCGACGCCGGGCTTCAGATAATTGTAGAGCAGATAGGCATTCATTCCCCGCCCACCGAGAAACTTTTTTCGCACATCGATGGGGATGGGCTTTGACTCTATCTGACCCGTTGTAAGATTGATAATCGCTACCTTTCTGTTCAACGCCATGTTACTTTCCCTCCTTCTCCGCCATTTTCTTTGCCATGGCCTCGTCAGCCAACCGCTCGCTCGTTTCCCAGACCGGCCCCCTTACTCTCGGGAAACCTGCCTTTACCCACGCAACGCGCCACTCGGAGCCGCACTTCGCGCATTTAACTGTAGCCTGGCCCGGTTGAGCCGAAAGTCTGGACGTGCAACTCGGATTGAGACATCTGAACTGGCCATAGGTTCTCGTCTGCGCAACAGCTTCTTGAGTAGATAATTTCTCTTCTGCCATGTTCGCCCTCCTATAAAATGTAGTGTTTATTCTATGCAGCCTTACGGGCCTTGTAAGCCTTGTAAGCCTGGTTCAAAAGTACCATGGGGTGCAGGATCTTAAGACCGGTGCCTTCCTTGATGCGCAATCCGCAACCGCCACATTCGGTCACGACCGCTTCGGCTCCCGAATTTTTTGCCTCTTCCCACACCTTCTGAGCGATCTCAACCGAGCGTTTATAATTTTGCTTCTTCATGCCGTACGAACCGCTTAAACCACAGCAGTTATAGTTCGTCCCGACCACTTCGATCCCGGGAATCAGCTTCAACAGCTCGAGCGGCTCTTTGGTCAAGCCCTGCACCTTCAAATGGCAAGGGTTATGATAAAAAACCTTCAGCGGCACCTCTCCAAAATTGGTGTTGAGTCTCTTCTCCCGGTAGAGACGCACAACGTATTCGTCCGCGTCAAAGATGTGCTCTGACACGTACTTCGCCTCCTCACTGTCAAAGAACTTCCGTCCTTCTTTGCGCAGCATCATGTTGCAGCTCGGGCAGGTCGTGATAACATCGTAGCCCGGCGATGACGCAGCGTAGAGTGACTTCATGATGAACTGAAAGTTCTTCTCGGCACCTTTTAGATTAGCATTCGCCATCATCGGCATGCCGCAGCATTTCTGCTCGGGCACGAGGACTTCAAAGCCGTTTTGCCGCATGACCTCTACAAAGGCCTTGCCGATCTCGGGTCCGTAATAATTGGCCCAGCAGCCGGTGTAATAGACAACTTTGTTATCCACGGGCGCCTCCTTTGAACCAATCCCTGAACGTGCGACGGTGGAACGTCGGCAGGTTGGCCTGATGGTGAATGCCTGCGGTGAGCTCCATGATTCTCTTGACGATGGGAAGGTTTCCCGCCCAGTTTGCAAGGGGTGCGGTCAGGGTTCCCATCTTGGCAAGGATTTCCGGATCATCGAGCAGCCTCTTCTTCAGGCTCCTTCCGTGCCTCTCGGCGTAGTCAATCTGGGTCTTCCAGACCAGGGTTGGAACGTCGATTCCGACCGGGCACTCCACTTCGCAGCGACCGCAGTGCAGGCACTCGTCAAGGGGTGGCACCTTGCCCTGCAGGAATGAGAGGACATAATTCTTGGGGCTGTAAACCATCGCTCTGTCGACCATCAGATGCTTGCCGATGGGGCATTGGCGAGCACAGGCCCTGCAGTCGATGCAGAGAAAGAGGTCCTGATAGCCATTGTTCAGCAACGCAGTCCGTCCGTTGTCGAGTATGATGAGATGGACTTCCTTGTCCTCTCTGTCCTGAATACCTGAAAGCACGGGCAATTCTTCGAAGTTGTACGCTTCGGCAGGGTTGGGGTTAAGGTCGAGGAGAACGCTTTCAAGGCCGAATATACCCATGGAGCGTGTGTGAAAAAGGGCCGCCGCTTTATCCTTCAACACCTTCTCGACACTCACCACGAATATGATCTTCCTGGCCTGCTCCAGATCTTTCGATATATTTGACATATGCTGCAGGAAAAAGAGCGTGCCGTCTTCAGCAGAGGCCGCGTTCACACCGAGTATAGCCACATAATCACGTACTTCGGACGAATTAAGCCGGTAGAATCGCTTGCGCACCTCGAACGACTCAACCAATCCCCTGCCGTGAGTACCGGGCACAGCCCAGTAGTCCTCCACGGTTTTTTTGAACGTGTCGATATCAAAATTGTTGAATTCGGTGAAATAGCGCAGGTACGTGCTGAAGCCCATGGCACGGAGCTCCGGACGGAGCTCATTCACAACGACGTTCGACTTATTCATCGAGACGAGGGTTGTGGTGTCCGCAATTTCTCGTATGCGGGAGGCAGCAGCCTTTGCGTTCTCTGCAAGGGTGACGTTAATGTCGGAGAATTCCTGAAGGCTCCTCTTCAGTTGATCCATTAGGGGCGTGTTATTATCTTTCGCGTACCTGCGGATATCTTTCAGGCTAGTCTTGATGGCTTCCGGATCGAGATACGAATCCTTGCGGGTGAAGATGCCTGCTGCCCGGCGCTTTCCCTGCTCAGACGCGGGCTCAATCACCATTATGCCAGGCGTTTTCAGCATTCTATGCCCCATTTTCTCCTAGCGATCAGCTTTGGCTTTGCATACCGGGATGGTGAAGCCGGGCTAGTTTTCTATTGTAAACACCATACTTATATCAAGGACTGAACGTCTTTGTCAAGTGTTTCAGCGATGCTGTGTATGCGCTGACACTACGCCTTGACAACCTGGCCAAATAGTGTTCTCTATTAAGAATAATGTATAGTGCCCCGATCATAAAAAGGGTCTTGCAAATCGTCCAGTTCATCGTTCAAGACCATAAACGATTTGGCGTGACCCAGATATCTCAAGCCTTGTCAATCAACAAGAGTACGGTATTTGGGATCCTGAAGGCTTTGCAGACAGAGGGTTTCGTGGTGAAGGACCCGGCTACCAAGAAGTATACGATGGGCCCAGGCCTCTTTGAACTTTCGGCCAACGTGTTCAAGCGTACAGACCTCGCTACGCTTGCACGCCCATTCCTTGAACAATTGGCAGAGCAAGTCGGAGAGACCGTGATCCTAGGCGCAAAACAGAACAATCACGTCAAGTTCCTGGACGTAATCGAGGCAAAAAAGGACCTGAAGATCTCATCCCATGTCGGGGCCAAAATTCCGGTCACAGCCGGTGCCACCGGTAAGGTGATCCTCTCTTTTATGGAAGACAAAGAAATTGTGAGCCTATTCAAGGAAAAGGGACTGCCTCAGTTCACGGAGAAGAGCATAGCTGACCTCAATCTTTTCCTTAGCGAAGTTGCAAAAGTCAGAAAACAGGGCTATGCACTCGACTTTGACGAGTACCTCAAAGGAACAACGGCGGTCGCAGCGGCGATCTGTGCAGGAAAGCGGCTCATAGGGATTGTCTGGGTTGTATGCTTCACCAGTGCAACGGATGAGAAGAAGGTTGCCGAGATCGTCGAGCAGGTGACAAGCACCACCAAACTGATCAGCAGGGCGATCGAGTCCGCTATCTTCCCTATCTATTCAGGCAACCTCGAGGAGATGATGAGGGTCCTCGTCGGGCAAAACAAAAGCCAGTTTCATTAGTTCAATTGGTTGTATTGGTTTCATTGGTCCATAAAATAAACAATCCGTTTCATTGGTTCAATTGGTTTCATTCGTTGCATTGGTTTCATGAAATAAAGGACATCAAGGACCGACCGATAATCGTTGTAAACATGCAGCCCAGGCTTTAACCAATAAAACCAATTGAACCAATGAAACCAATCAAACGGTATCTTTTTCTGCTCTTGGCAAAGTCACGATCACCCGCACACCCCCTTCAGGAACGGGTTGCAGGTCGATTTTGCCGTAATGCTTTTTCGCGAGTAACCGCGCTATCGTCAGGCCAAACCCTGTGCCCGCGACTTTCGTTGAATAGAAAGGGGCGAACAGACGCTCTGTCTGTTCAGTTTCGAGAGGAGCACCGTTATTGAATATCTCCACTTTCAGATTGTGCGCAGCACCTTCATCCGAGCGGGAAGTGATCTCGATGAAACCGGCTTCAGGGTTGACAGCCTCAAAACTATTCTGGAGCAGATAGTAAAAGAGACGCTCAAGGGCGTCCGGATCCCCTATGGCAAAACTCGCTTGCTGATGCAAGTTCACGTTAACCGTTACATGATTCCTTGCTGATGGATCTTCCGCTCGCAGCTTCCCCAGAACAAGGCGCATGAGTTCACCAAGATCAACGTCCCGCACGCGCGGCTCTTCAGCAAAGAGTTCCATGTAAACCCTTATATCCTGCATCATGCCTTCGAGCCTCTGATTCTCCGTGAAAAGCCGTTGAAGGAGATCGTACTCCTTGCTTGCCACATCCATCTTCTTTTGCAACCTTCTGATGTTTCCGCCGATCACGGTAACAGGGTTCCTCACCCTGTCGGCCACCTCTCGCATCACCTCCAGATCGCACCGGGTCGTCTTGGTGATGTAAGCCTCGGTCTCGATCAGCAAGCAGAGGTCGAGTAGTTTACTTACAATGTTTAAAAGGGCGGCTGCCTCGCCATGAGGAACTTCGGACAGCACGATCTCGTGGCAGAACTGACGTATCACCGAGAACCCCAGGTTTGAAAACCTCTGGTCCAGAGTCACCTCCACGTGCCGCACGCCGATGCGCCACAGGTAGGCAAGCAGGGCATCGTCGAGCTGTGTCCTGAAGAGGAACTGAAACCAGGCTGCCCACGTCTTTTTCAGAAACCCGGGGCGCCCCTCGTGCTCGAGTATGAGATGCGTTTCAGGGATACCTTCAAAGACGTCGTAGAAGCGCTCCGCAAATCGATCCTTATGCCGGACGAACATTTCGCGGTACGGGTCGAGCGCTCTGAGATCCTGCTCCGAGAGTCCCAGCTTCTCCCTGATAGAGTAAAGCTTTGCGTAAGGTACGCCGTCTGAGATCACAAACACCTCACTTTTTCGTGACAACAACATTATAACCATTCGCGGGCGACCGTGTATACCCAATTTTTGCCGGTGACAGGCCCTTGGATGTCTTTAAAAAACAGGTCTCCCATGTTACGTTATACGGACACGTTAAAGATATAATGCGCTGAAAGGAAGTCAAAATGAAAGGCAGTTCATTGACATGCTGTGGAAAACTTCTGTTCTGTTTGCTGATATTGGGTCTTTTGGCCTGTCCCGAGGCACCGGGTCAGGCACGGATCCGTACATCTGAGGTAACAGTTTTCCCGCCTTCTCTTGCCGACCTGGTCGATATGGTAAAACCGGGTGTTGTAAACATCAGCGCGACCACTACGGTTAAGGTGCCTGGTAATCCTTTCAACCATTTCTTCGGTCCTGACGACCAGGGCCCGTTCGGCGATTTTTTCAAACGTTACTGGAATGATGTGCCGGACAGGGAGCTGAAGCGCAGGAGCCTTGGGTCCGGCTTCATCATCGACAAAGAAGGCTATATCATTACAAACAATCACGTGGTGGAAAAAGCCGATGAGATCACCGTTAGAGTAAACGGGAAAGAGTATAAAGCACGCACCGTAGGAAGAGACTCCAAAACGGATCTCGCCCTGATTAAACTCTCCGTCCCGGTTAAGGACCTCCAGCCCCTCGCCCTGGGCGATTCAGATAAGATGCGCGTGGGCGACTGGGTCATTGCGATCGGGAATCCGTTTGGTCTCGAAGAGACGGTCACTAAAGGCATCATCAGCGCAACAGGCCGCGTGATCGGCGCAGGGCCTTATGACAACTTCCTGCAGACAGATGCACCCATAAACCCGGGGAACAGCGGCGGACCGCTGCTCAACCTGAAAGGAGAGGTGATAGGCATAAACACCGCCATTGTTGCTGCGGGGCAAGGTATCGGCTTCGCCATTCCCATCAATACTGCGAGATCCATCACGTCACAGCTGAGAGAAAAGGGGACAGTCACCCGTGGTTGGGTAGGCTTGACACTGCAGAGCCTAACCCCTGAGATCGCTCAAGCCATGGGTCTCAAGGAGACGAACGGTGTCCTGGTATCTGATGTGCTGACAGCCGGACCGGGTGAGAACGCGGGCATTCAGAAAGGCGACGTTATAACCAATTTTAATGGCAAAGAGGCGAGAAGCGCGTCTGATCTGTCCCGGCTGGTGGCGGAGACCCCGATCAATACAACAGTCACAGTCCGCATTCTGCGAAAGGGTGCACAGCAGGACCTGCCGATCAAGATTGCAGAAATGCCCGGAGATGCCATGGCCTCGACCGCACGCGTGCAGGCGGGCACTGATCTTGGTATGAACGTCGACAACATACTGGAACGGTACCAGCGCCAATTCCAATTAAGGGACCGGATGGGAGTTGTGGTTGTGAACGTGGCTCCCGGTGGTGCTGCTGAAAGGGCAGGGATTCAGGCAGCCGACATCATCAAAGAGCTAAACCGCTTTTCGGTGCGGAACCTTAACGATTACCGGACGATTCTCAAGCAGGTCAGGAGCGGTGCCTCCCTGCTCCTCCTGGTGAAGAGAGCAGGCAGCACGTTTTACGTTGCCATGATCGTACCGTAAACGGTTTCCGGTTGACGGTTTCCAGTTTCCCCCTTGCAACCGGCAACTGGTAACTGTTAACTGATAACTGCTTGTCTTCTCTGCCCCCGTCACCTGTACAGCATGTTTGGAAGAAACGTACAGATCGACGGGAAAATAAATAACAGAATTCCGACGAATACGAGAGATAACAGGAACGGGTAGACCCCGGCATAAATCACGCTGAATGGAGTCTTGGTAATATTCTTTACCACGAATACATTGATGGCCACGGGAGGGATAACGACCCCGACCATAACCGTTATAGCGATGATCATCCCAAACCACATGGGGTCATACCCGAGCTTGATGATAGCGGGATAGAATATCGGCGTTGCCAGGATCATGAAGGCCAAATCATCAATGAACGAACCACCGAGCAGATAAAAGAATGAGATGACGATCATGATGATCCAGTGCGGCAGGGGCAAGCCTGCAATCCACTCAGCGGCCAGCATGGGGATATTGGTCACGGCGATGAAATGGCCCAGGACGGCGGAGCCGGCAATGAGCATGATGACCATGCAGGCGGTGCGGAGGGATTCATCAACCGATTTTACAAACTCTTTCCAACCGAGGGCTCTTTTCAAAAGGGCCAGCACAATGACCGCGGAGCAACCGATACTTCCTGCTTCTGACGGGGTGAAAAAACCCTTCAGCAGTCCGCCGATGACAACCAAGAAGATAATAATCGGCCAAGCGACATCCGGAAGGGAAGCAAATCGCGCAGGCCACGTAGACTTCTCGGCTCTAGGTGCAATGGCGGGATTCATTTTGGCCCATCCGACGATGATGAACATAAAACAGAGGCTGATCATGAGGCCCGGAACGAGCCCTGCCATGAACAACCTGCCAATCGACTGTTCGGTGATGACCCCAAATACGATGAGCGTGACGCTGGGTGGGATAAGGATGCCCAGGGTACCAACGGTGGCGACAATACCGGTGGACAATCTCTTGTCGTAACCGAAACGGTCCATTTCCGGCACTGCCACACTGGCAAACGTTGCTGCGGTGGCGGGAGAGGAGCCACAGATGGCTTTGAAGATCGTGGCACCGACGACCGTCGCTAAGGCCAGTCCACCCGGGATGTGCCCTATGAACCGGTTCGCAGCTTCAAAGAGCTTTTTCGCTATCCCTGAGTTGAAGGCAATCTGCCCCATAAAAATAAAGAGGGGGATGACAGTAAAACCATATGAGGCAAGCGAATCAAAGTAATCCTTCGCAAGGAGGTTGAAGGCAGCAGGCATCGCAACCAAGTACGAGAATCCGACAAAGCCAATAATTGCCATGCAAAAGGAGAGTTCTATGCCCGTGAGGAAAAGGAGCAGCAACACCGCCATAGCTATGAGCCCGACCACTACCTCATTCATACTCGCCTCCTGCGATCTTCACCATGTCCGTAATCAGGACAAAAATCTGCACGAAGAAGGCAAAGCCGATTCCGTAAGCAACAGGATAGAAAGGAAGCTGCAGCGTCAGCGAAACCTCCCCGGATCGGTACATGTCTGTGGCCATCTTTGCGAGGTTCCAGGCCGTGAAGAGGAAGAGCACGATAGACATGATCCTCGTCACGTAGTTGAATATATCCTGTACGTTCTTTGGAAACTTCTGATAAAAGAAATCGACGAATATCTGTCCCCTTACCCAGGACGTGATAGGCACAGAGAACCCCACGACTATCCCGCCTGAAAGGGCCACCATTTCATACGTGCCGATGATGGGTCGAGAAAAAATCCGAAGAATGACATCGAAGGTGGTAAGGAGCATCATAAACACCAGGAAGATCCCGGCCACCACTTGCATGACCCGACTGAGCCAATAAACAACGCTCTTAAACCCCCCTTGCATGGCCTCTCCTTTCGAGACTTTTTTCACAAGATATATTTAATTCCGCTTCGTTGTCAAGGTATTTTTTGAAAAAGTCTTTGAAAAACTGTATGCAATCCCGCCGAGCGTATTTACTCAGGCCACAAAAGATGGTAAATAGTGTCTTGGTGGAGATCTCAGGTGCGATACTGGCAGGAGGTAGGTCGAGGAGAATGGGGAGGGATAAAGCCACTCTGCCATTCAGGAGCAAACCCCTTATAGCGCACGTTCACGGGATTGTAAAGGAGGTTTTATCGGAGGTCTTCATCGTCTCAAAGCACCATGCTGCGATTGAAGGCGTTGACTCCCCTATACTGAAAGATATCATTCCGTTAGAAGGGTCCCTGGTAGGCGTTGCGTCGGCGCTGCTTTACGCAGCAACAGATTATGTGTTCGTCTTCGGAGGCGACATGCCCTTCTTGCGAAAAGAGGCGATTATCCACATGATTAATCAGGTCCATGGCGAAGATCTAGTAATACCCCGTACAGAAGCAGGTTATGAACCCCTTCACGCCGTTTACAGGAGATCCTGTCTGCCACACATGTTACGGGCAATCGATCACAGCAGAATAAAGATTACCGGCCTCCTTCCTTACTTGTCGGTCAAGGTGATAGAAGCGCCTTTGCTCTTTCTTAACAACGGTGTCTCCATATTTACAAACATCAATACCGAGGAGGACCTTGCGCTTGCAGAACGCCTTATCTCAGAGCGTGTTGATAAGGGAGATGAAAGAGTCTGACCTTGAAGAGATTCTCGAAATAGAAAAGAAGTCATTCGCAGACCCTTGGTCTCGCAAACTCTTTAAGGAAACACTCTCATTTCCGCATTCCGTTAATTTTGTGCTTCGAGAATCGACCGGTGCTCTGCTCGGCTACATCAACTTCTACCTCATAGGAGAAGAGGCTCACATGCTGAATCTTGCCATACACCCGGACTTTCGAAAAAAAGGCGTTGCAACACACCTTTTAAATTACGCAATTGACTTTCTCAAACGTAGCAAGGCAGCCAATTTTTTCCTCGAAGTACGGGAAGGCAATCGGGATGCGATAGCGTTGTACAGGAAGTTCGGTTTTCAGATGATAGGAAGACGGAAGCGCTACTATGTTGAGACCAACGAGGATGCATTGGTAATGCATCTGGCTTCCGGGAGCGAACAGCATGCATGACACAGAAGGGATAATCAGGGAAAACCTGCGGCTATGCCGGGACTTTTACCGATGCAAGATCGAACTCGCCAGGCCTATCGATGAGGTGATCCCCGGCCAGTTCATCATGCTCAAGGTCCCTTCGGCCGAGATCTTTTTCAGGCGGCCCTTCAGCATATACGACTACGGAAAACGAACGGTCACTATTCTCTACAAGACGGTCGGCAAAGGCACACGAGCCCTGGCTTCAGCGCCTCGAAAGGAACGGGTGATGGTTCTCGGGCCTCTCGGTCACGGTTTTGAGGTGCACAGGGGCTACACGCCTGTACTTGTGGCAGGCGGAATCGGTATAGCGGGTATTCACCTGCTGTGGAAACAGCTAGAAAAGAAAGCCTGCCTTTTCTACGGATGCTCAACCGAGAAAGAGGTTCCCCTCCTTGGAGAGGTAATTCATCAGGAACCTCGCATTTGTACGTTGGATGGCTCAGCAGGTTTCTGCGGAAATGTCATCCAATTGCTAGAAAGTTCTCTTTCTCTGGTTGGAGAAAAACCCTATGTTTACGCCTGCGGGCCGCAACCTATGTTTGCAAATTTGAAAGGAGTTCTCGCGGAAAAGAGGATACCCTGTCAGGTACTCGTAGAAGAACGCATGGCCTGTGGGCTCGGCTTATGCTTCGGATGCGTGAAGAAGACTCTTGATGATCGCGAGCCTTACAAAAGAGCTTGCGTCGAGGGACCGGTGTTTGACTTATGGCAAATCTCTCTATAGACCTCTTTAAAAAAACCTTGAGAAATCCCGTGATGAATGGCTCCGGCACCATGGGATACGGCCGGGAGATAGAATCCCTATGGTCGATCGATACTCTGGGCGCTTACGTTACGAAAGGGCTGTCCCTTAAGCCGCACCATGGTAACCCACCTCCCCGCGTTTGGGAGGAGGGTCAAGGCATGCTTAACAGCATCGGGCTCCAGAACGTAGGGCTCGAGAGATTTTTCGCTGAGTATTTCCCGTTGTTCAAGAAAAGAAATACACCTATCGTAATCAACTTCTTCGGGTTCACGGATGAAGAATATATCGAGTGCGCAGCTAGCATAAGGCCTGACCCCTTTATCATAGCCCTTGAAATCAATCTCTCTTGCCCCAACGTGACTAAAGGGGGCATATGCATGGGGAAGGAAGCACAGAGTGTATTTTCTATTATCGAACGGGTAAAGCGGAGGACCCCGATACCGCTTATCGCCAAGCTGACACCGGAGGTGGCTGATATTGTCCAGATAGCGCAGGCTGCAGTGAGCGCAGGCGCCGACGGGATAACGCTCATCAACACCATGCCAGGGGTATCGATCGATCTAGCGGCCAAACGGGTGGCCTTTCGGGGCGGGCTTTCAGGCCCTCCTCTGAAACCGATTGCTCTCAAAGCAGTAGCAGATGTTTCCCGAGCGGTGCACGTGCCGGTGATAGGAGCCGGGGGCATCACGGATCATGAGGATGTCATTCAGTTTCTCATGGCAGGGGCGCAGGCAGTGCAGGTGGGCACTGCCACCTTCATTGATCCGTTCGCCATACCGAAGATGTTGGCTGGAGTCGCCAGATATATGGATGAACACGGACTCGCCCGATTAGAAAGCCTCGTCGGCGCGGCACATGCTTAAGATCGCTCAGTGCGATGAGGCCTTGGTCAAGGCCATCGAGGCCGACCTCGGTCTTCCCCCTTTGATCGCCCGCATTCTCGTTGCCAGGGGCATGCGTTCAGCCGAGGCCATTCAAACCTTTCTTTCGCCAAAGCTTGAGGCTCTTTCTGATCCCTTCTTGCTCCCGGACATAGAGCGAGGCATAACCAGAACAGTTGAAGCGATCGAGGCTGGAAGAAGGATAGGCCTTTTCGGGGACTACGATGCGGACGGCATCACATCAGTTGCCTTAATGAAAAACTTCCTACAGCAGGTGGGCATCGTTCCTGACGTCTGCCTGCCAACACGGCAGGAAGGGTACGGGCTCAATCAGCGAGCCGTAAAGACGTTCAGTGAGCATGGAGTTGAACTCCTGATCTGTCTCGATTGCGGGTCGTCAAACAGTGCTGAGGTGGAGGCAACGCGCGAGTTAGGCATGGAGACTATCGTGATAGACCACCACGAAGTCGGTGCCACGCCGGCCCACCCGCACGCGCTCATCAATCCGAAAAGAGAGGGATCGCGCTTTCCCACGCGGGACCTGGCTGCGTGCGGCGTCACCTTTTTTTTCCTGCTTGCACTCAGGCGTGCGCTTTCTGCACGCGGCCTGTTGCGGGCCACTATAAATCTCAAGAAGGAGATGGACCTGGTCGCCGTGGGCACAGTTGCTGACATGGTGCCCCTGACCGGAGACAACCGTCTCCTGGTGAGGTTCGGTCTTGAGACCATGCGACAAAAGCCGAGGGCGTGGTTCAAGTCCTTTCTCAAAAAGCGTGTGGTCCGCAGAGGAGCCGTAGATGAGCTCGCACTGGGCTTCGGCATAGCGCCGCGAATCAATGCGGCGGGACGCGTCTCTGACCCGCAGATTGCGCTCGCTTTCCTCACCACTGACCTGGAAAGCGAGGCAGAGGAGCTTCTTTCAAAACTGAACGAGGCAAACAAGAAAAGGCAGGATACTGAGGAAGTCATTCTCAGGGATGCCATGGAACAGATTGAGACTGAAGGACTTGGCCGGGACAATTCAGTAGTGCTTTTCCGCGAAGACTGGCCGATAGGAGTGCTTGGTATAGTGGCCCAGAGACTTGTCGAACGGTACGGAAAACCTGCAGTTGTGATCACGCGGACCGAGAGAACGTGGAGAGGCTCGGCGCGTGGCCTGGAGGGAATGGACCTGCACCAGACAATAGCATCGCTCTCTGCCCTTCTTCTCGCTTTTGGAGGGCACAAACACGCTTGCGGCATTACACTCGTCGGAGAGAATCTCCTGCCTTTACGCGAGGCATTTGAGCGGGAGGTAACGGAGCGTCTCGAAGGATTTATCAGAGAAATCTACGTCGACGCAGTAATTGAATTCGGGGATCTGACCAAGGATGTTGTAGAAATGATAGATCTGCTTCGGCCCTTTGGCATCGGCAACCCTCGGCCGAGCCTTCTGCTTCCGGCATCAGCTATCTCGGTCTTCAATGGCTTCGCCAGAATAACCGACGACAAGAACAGGACCTGGCACGGGTCCATGCAGAAACGGACTCCTCTCCCTGCGGGTCCTGTTGCACGAATCGTTGCAACACCGACGATACGGGAGGAGATGGGAGAAAAGTTCGTGCATCTTTTGATCAAAGAATTCCTGCCGGCGGAGTAAAAGATAGAGCAACAACTGTTCCGAGTTCCGGGTTTCGTGTTACGAGTTAAGCCCGCCTGCGGCGGCGTTACGAGTTACGGGTTAGCACGCGCTTCGGCGCGGTTTAATTAACTCGTAACGGCTTCTTGTTTGTAACGCGTAGCCTGTAACAGGCTTTTGTTCGTAACTCGTAACAGGCTCCTGCTCGTAACTCGTAACGTGTCATTCACTTGGTATATAATAGTATCGATGGAAACTTTCGTGGATAGGCTTCGCCACTGCGAGCTCTGCCCCCACAATTGCGGGGTCAACCGAGCCGAAGGCCAATGGGGTTACTGTGGCGCGGGCGGTAGCATACGGGTTGCACACTGGGGCCTTCATTTCGGGGAAGAGCCGCCTATCTCCGGTTGGAAGGGCTCAGGGAATGTATTCTTTTCGCCTTGCAATATGCGCTGCGTTTTCTGTCAGAACCATCAGATAAGCCACAAGCAGTTCGGTGAAGAAATCTCAATAGACAGGCTGGTAGAAACATTCTTCAAGCTTGAAGCAGCTGGCGCTCACAACATCAACCTTGTGAGTCCTACACCTTATGTGCCTCTAATCGGTTCGGCGATCCATCTGGCTAAAGAGCAAGGACTGCGCATTCCGTTCGTTTACAACACGAACGCTTACGAAAACGTCAGCACGATCGGGATGCTCACAGGTTTGATAGATATCTACCTACCCGACTTCAAGTACTGGCACACCCCCATAGCCAGGAAACTTTCATCTGCGGACGACTACCCTGCGGCTGCCATGCAGGCCATCCTTGCCATGAAAAAGCAGGTGGGCGACTTGATGATCGAATCCGGCCTGGCAATGCGGGGCCTGTTGATCAGGCATCTGGTTCTTCCCGGAAAACTCGCAGGTACCGAGCGCATCATTGCCTGGATCAAGGCGGAGTTGGGTCCACAGACAGCTCTGAGCCTCATGGCACAGTATCAACCTTTACATCGGGCTACCGAGCACCCGATGCTCATGCGGACGATAACGGGTGCTGAATATGAAAGGCTCCTAGACCTAACGCTCGATCAGGGATTTGAAAATGTGTTCATCCAGGAACTGGAGAGCGCCCCGCTTTTTGTGCCGGACTTTACGCGGGCAGAACCGTTCGAGCAGCGAGCATAAGGCACTGTGTGATGAGTTGGCAGTTGTTACGAGTTAGCACGCCTTCGGCGTGGTTCCGAGTTCCGAGTCGAGTGTACTTAACGCGTAACCCGTAACTCGCAACCCGCAACAACAGCCTCGATCATACGCTACGCGCTTACTTACAAAGGAGGTACACATGGAACTCAAATCGGTTAAGGTGGACGTTCCCCAAAGTTTGAACGTCATTATCGGCCAATCGCATTTCATCAAGACGATTGAGGATCTTTACGAGATCCTGGTTTCATCCTCAGCGAGCCTTAAATTTGGCGTGGCCTTTTCTGAGGCCAGCACGGAGTGCCTTGTGCGCCACGAGGGGAACGACCCCGAACTTGAGAAGCTCGCCGCTGACACGGCTTTCTCGCTCGCTTGCGGTCACATCTTTGTCATATTCCTTAAGGACGGCTTCCCTATAAATGTCCTGAACGCAATCAAGGCCTGCCAGGAAGTCTGCAGCATCTACTGCGCAACTGCCAATCTGTTAGAGGTGATCGTAGCCTCGTCAGAGCGGGGCAACGGCATCATGGGGGTTATAGATGGTGCAAAGCCAATAGGCGTAGAGACAGATGAGAACAAACAGCACAGGAAAGAACTCCTCCGGAAGTTCAGATATAAGCTGTAATATCAGTTTCTCAGTCTTTGAAGAAATTAAGTTTGATTGACGGCGCGGAAGAAAGTCTCACCACCCGCAACAGCGCGGGTACCCGGAGGCGCCCAAGCCGCAGGGGCGAATGTCATGTTAGCGGCGGTGCAGATTTCGATGCATAGGGAGACGGCAAGGACGAGTGAGTGCAGGCGTGGGTTACGGGTAGGCCCCATGCCAAGATGGAAAGGCTGCGCGGGAAAAAGCTTCAGATGCGCGAAGCTCCGAGCCGTGGGAATCACAGGGCGTACAAGAAGTACGCCGAAGAGCCACGCGGCGAAGGGCGACAAAGCAGATGAACTTTTAACCGCGCAGCCTGTCAGGTTCCCATTTCCCAGGAGGCGAGATATTTGCGTTGTTCGCTAGTCAGACTATCTATCTTTATCCCTATCGTCTGCAGCTTAAGGAGGGCCACCTGTTTGTCTATCTCCGACGGCACGCTGTAGACGCGCTTCTCTAGGCTCTTGCCCATCTTCCAGACGTACTCCGCGCAGAGCGCCTGGTTCGCAAAGCTCATATCCATCACTTCGGAAGGGTGCCCCTCGGCGCAGGCCAGATTGACCAGCCTTCCCTCTCCCAGCAAATAGATGTTCTTATTGGGCAGGCGGTATTCATCGATGAGGCCGCGTATTCTCTTCTTCCCCGTCTTCATGGCTTCCAACGCATCGATATCGATCTCAACGTTAAAGTGACCCGAGTTGGCAACGACAGCGCCATCCTTCATCTTTTCGAAATGCTCTTTTCTGAGCACATGAATGTCCCCGGTTACCGTTATGAAGATGTCGCCGATCTTCGCGGCGCTTGCCATGTCCATTACCTGGTACCCGTCCATATGGGCTTCCAAGGCCTTCAGCGGGTCTATTTCCGTCACGATGACGTGGGCGCCCAGGCCGGCTGCTCTCTTTGTTACTCCCTTGCCGCACCAGCCGTAGCCGGAAACCACGACATTCGAGCCGGCAATCAGCATGTTGGTCGCGCGGATGATGCCGTCGATCGTGCTCTGACCCGTGCCGTAACGGTTATCGAACATATGTTTTGTGAGGGCGTCATTGACCGCAATCGCCGGGAAGCGGAGCACGCCTTCTTCCTGCATGCTCTTGAGGCGTATGACACCGGTGGTCGTCTCCTCGGTAGTCCCGACGACGTTCTCGATCAGTTCCTGTCTCTTCTTCTGCCCGAGGCTCTTCACCCACTTCTGGATGGCCTTGTGCAAACTCTCATAGCGCTCAAACGCAATCATGTGCAGAGCGCCCACAAGGTCCGCGCCGTCATCCATCGTCACGTGCGGCATCAGTGCCAGCGCTTGCTGAATATGCGTGTAATACTGATCGCCGTTTTCACCTTTGATGGAGAATGTATTTACCTTCACGTGTTTGACGATACCGGCAGCCACGTCATCCTGGGTACTGAGAGGGTTTGATGCGCAGACAGCAACGGTTGCTCCTCCTTCCTTCAAGGTCCTCATGAGGTTGGCTGTCTCTGACGTGACATGGAGGCAGCAGGCTATACGCATACCCTTGAGAGGCTTCTCTTTACTGAACCGCTCCCGTATTTTTCGCAGGACCGGCATTCTCCGGTCCGCCCAATCTATTCTCTCCAGGCCCGCATCGGCGAGCTTCAAGTCTTTGACGTCGTAATCCATTATATCCTCCTACACGCCAGCCGCTTTTTTAATCGCATCCACCATGTCAAGCCGTTCCCAGGTGAATTCAGGCTCCACCCTGCCAAAATGGCCGTAGGCGGCCGTTTTCTTGTATATAGGCCTCAGAAGGTCAAGCTTCTCGATGATCTTTCTCGGGCGCATATCAAAGAGCTCATTAACAATCTCCGCAATCCTGTCAGGGCTTATCTTGGCGGTTCCCTGGGTATCAACCATAACAGAGACAGGTTTCGCCACACCTATTGAATAGGCGATCTGAACCTCCATGCGATCGGCAAGACCCGCTGCCACGAGATTCTTTGCAATGTATCGGGCCATGTAGGACGCGCTCCTGTCCATCTTGGAAGGGTCTTTGCCTGAGAAGGCGCCCCCTCCATGGCTTCCCTGTCCACCATACGTATCGACAATGATCTTTCTTCCGGTCATGCCGCAGTCGCCTTTGGGCCCGCCCACGACAAACCGGCCTGTGGAGTTCACGTAGATGGTCGTTTTGTCGTCGAGGAGTTCGCGAGGGATTACCTTCTTTATCACTTCTTCTATGATGCCTTCCCGTATGGTCTGGTACGTAACATCCGGGTTGTGCTGCGCCGCTATCACGACCGAGTCGATCCTCCTCGGTTTCTTGTCCACGTATTCCACGGTGACCTGGCTCTTTCCATCGGGCCTTAAGAAGTCAAGAACCCTGCTCTTCCTTGCTTCGGCAAGCCGGCGAACAAGCTTGTGCGCATAGAGGATCGACATGGGCATGTACTCTTCGGTTTCGTTACAGGCATAGCCGAACATCAGACCCTGGTCTCCAGCCCCTTGCTCGTGATCCGCTGATTCGTTCACGCCCATCGCGATGTCAGCCGACTGCTCGTCGATTGAGGTGATGACAGCGCAGGTCTCCCAGTCAAAACCCATGGAGGAATTGTTGTAGCCGATCTCCTTGACGGTCTGTCGCACAACGTCAGGCACGTGTACATAACAGCTCGTCGTTATCTCGCCTCCCACGAGGCAGAGTCCTGTGGTGACAAGCGTTTCACACGCTACCCGGCCTTTCTTGTCCTGCGCCATTATAGCGTCAAGAACAGCATCAGAGATCTGGTCGGCAACCTTATCCGGGTGCCCCTCAGTCACAGATTCTGACGTAAAAAGAAATCGACTCATTCCCATCTCTCTTCCTCCTTTTTATTCTCAGGCAATATGCTCAAAGTCATCAGGAAACAGCCGCTTCATTTCCTTCCTCACCAGAAGCTCACTTTCCTTGGGTGAGTCTTTAGCTAAAATTTCTTCTACAAGAATTTTGCAATAACTATGCCTCAAGCCCCTGATCATCTTTTTTACCCTTGGGATCGAATAGGCATTCATGCTCATCTCATCAATGTCCAATCCGAGCAATATAGGGGCGTAAAGCGGCTCTCCGGCCATCTCCCCGCAGATAGCAACTTCGATATTATGCGCGTGAGCATCATCAACCGTCTTCTTTATCATTCTCAAAACAGCCGGGTGTAAGGGCTCGTAAAGATACGAGACATATTCGTTTACCCTGTCTATGGCCAGCGTGTACTGGATAAGGTCATTCGTCCCGATACTGAAAAAGTCGACCTCACCCGCCAGAAGATCTGTAATCATGCACGTAGAGGGGACTTCAACCATAATCCCGATCTGGATATGCTCGTCAAACGGCACCCGTTCGTACTGCAGCTCGTCCATGCATTCTTTGAGCACAGCCTTCGCCTTCTTTACCTCTTCCATGCCCGAAATCATGGGAAACATAATTTTCAGCGGCCCATGGGCGCTCGCTCGCAGGATGCCGCGGAGCTGGGCCTTGAAGAGGTCGATCTCTTTGATGCAGAGCCGGATTGCCCGCAATCCCATGGCCGGATTTATCTCCTTGGCAACCTCGATATTGGACGCAAACTTATCTCCGCCTATATCGAGCGTACGTATGGTAGTGTATTTGATGGCGCGATTTTCCGCAAGCTTCCGGTAGATGTGATAATGATCCATCTCCGTTGGCAGCGTCTTACTGGAAAGATAGATATATTCCGTCCTATAGAGACCGACCCCTTCTGCCCCGTAACGTTCAACAATATCCATTTCGGCGAGGAGCTCTATGTTGGCGGCTACACGCACCCTGAATCCGTCCTGCGTCTCGGCTTTCAGCTTCCCAAGCCTCAAAAACTCCTTTCTCTGGGCAGAACGGTGGGCTTGCTTCGCCAAATACTCCTTCTGCAATTCTTTGCTGGGGTTGACAATCACCGCGCCCTCGTCACCGTCAATGATGACCGTGTCACCGTCTTTTGCGATAGCCGTTAGATTGCCGAGCCCGACTACGGCAGGGATCTCCAATGCTCTCGCCACTATTGAGGTGTGTGACGTCCGGCCGCCCACGTCGGTTACAAACCCGGAAGTCCTGGTCAGGTTGATCTGAATCGTATCCGCCGGTGAAAGATCATGTGCCACGATAATGCCTTTGCCACGTATACTCTTGTCGTAAATCCCTGATGCCTCTTTATTAACCATGATCCGCAAGAGCCTTTGGTACACGTAGTCGAGATCACGTCCCCTTTCCCTCAAATACGGGTCTTCGACCTTTTCGAAGCTACTGGAAAACTTTGACACAACAATATCCAGGGCCCATTCTGCGTTAGCCTTCTTTGACCTGATCGTGTCGATGACTTCTTTCAGGAAGTATTGGTCCTGGAGCATCAAAATATGAGCGTCTATGATAAAGGCGTGCCTGCGTGCGTCGTCATCGGGAATGTTTTCCTTGATGCTGTTCAATTCGTCGACAGCACTCTTTATGGCATTCTGGAACTTGGAAATCTCTCTCTCGACCTGTTCTTCCTTGACCGAATACTTCTCAATATGGATTCTTCCGCGCTCCAGAAGGTAGACCTTACCTATGGCTATTCCTGACGAGACACCCAAGCCGTGCAACATCTTATTGTCAAAAATCTCTTCTTTCATTTTTCCCCGAACCCGTCCTCTAGCAGATTCTTCAATTCCTCAAACGCCTGGATTTCATCGTCACCTTCAACCTTTACCATGATGCCTGATCCAAGGGGACAGGCTAGCATCAGAAGACCCATGATACTTTTGCCATTCACCCGTGTCCCGTCCTTCTCCACCCAGACCTCGGAATTGTACTCGCTTGCCTTCTTCACAAACAGAGCGGCTGCCCGGGCGTGGAGGCCCAAACGATTTCTGATCGTAAGGATCCCCTCTTTCACGAGGCTTCCACTTTCTTGTTTCGAAGCACGTCCGTAGCAACATATATATTTTTCTTGCCGTAGTTGGAGATGAACTCAGTCAACTCGGCCAGGGCTTTGCCACTCCTGTAAGTCACAAGCTTGATCAGCATGGGAAGATTCACCCCGCTCACCACCTCCACTTTTCCGGCTTCCAGAAAAGAGAGGCTGATGTTGGACGGGGTTCCGCCAAACATATCGGTCAGTATAATCGCTCCCTCACCTGAATTCACGTTCTTGAGAGCCGCTACTACGGTATTTTTGATCTTCTCAACGTCTTCATCCGGAAAGATATCGACGTACGTGAACTGTTCCTGCTTGCCCACAATCAGCTCTGTGGCGGCAACCATCTCTTGGGCAAGCTTGAAATGTGCCACGACAACGACTCCGATCATCGCTCCTCCCTCTCAACGTCCCTGTGGATTGAGGATATCTTATAACCCATTGCCCGCAAGTGGTGTTCCAGTTCAGCCACTACCGAGACGGACCTGTGCCTGCCCCCTGTGCACCCTATACCGACCGTGAGATAACTCTTGCCTTCTCTCTCAAAGAGCGGAAGCAGGTACATGAGAAAATCGAGCAGCATGGGAAAGAACTTACCATAAACTTCATTCGATTTTACATACCCTATCACATCAGGCTCCAGCCCGGATTTTTCCCTTAATCCATTGACAAAGAAGGGGTTCGGCAGGAAACGTACGTCAAGAACAATATCAGCCTCCAGGGGGATGCCATACGCGTAACCGAAGGAGACAAGATTGATATTCATCCTTTTTTCATCCTGGCCGTAAGCCCTGAGCACCACGTTGCGCAGCCCGTGCGTGGTGTACTGGGAGGTATCAATTACATTGTTCGCCATCTCTTTGATCCAGCCCACCTGCTCCCGCTCAGTCTGTAACGCATCTTTGATGTTTGACTCGGCATAAAGCGGATGAGTCCTCCTGGTTTCTGTGAATCTCCTGAGGAGCGTCTCGTCGCCGCTTTCGAGAAACACGAGCTCAGCCTGGTATTTCTCCTTAACGTTTCTGAGTATCTCCTTCCCCTCCTCAAAGAACTCCCGTTCTCTGATGTCGATGACAAACCCGCAGCGAGCTATCCTCTCGCCCGCCAACTCATACACTTCGAGGAATTTCTGCAGCAGGAAAAGAGGAAAGTTGTCGACACAGAAAAATCCGGCATCCTCGAGCGCTTTGAGAAAGGTTGTTTTGCCGGACCCTGATATCCCGCTCACTATCACTACCTTCATTCTTTATCCTTCTTCTGCATGGAGTGGAGGATTTTTTCATCAAGGGTCCTGGCGGTGTGAATACCCCCTTGCTTCAGCACATGATTCCTGCAGGCAAGCTCAACAACTGCAGAGGCATTCCTGCCGGGACTCACGGGGATTCTCACGAGGGGAAGGTCTATGCCAAGCAGTCCGTACTTCTCGTCCTTCAGGCCTATCCTCTCATATTCCATCGTTTTATCCCAGTCCACAAGCTCAACCACAAGCTCGATTCTGGTCTTATCACGGACTGCTGAGACGCCGAAAAGGTGCCTGATGTCAACGACACCGATGCCGCGGATCTCAAGCAGGTTTCTTATCATCTCGGGTGCATCTCCGATCAGATCGAGGGCTGCCATTCTTTTCACGTGTATGGCGTCATCCGACACCAGGCGATGCCCACGCATAATCAGTTCAAGCGCATTCTCGCTCTTGCCGATGCCGCTTCTCCCGACCATCAATACTCCAACCCCCATGATCTCCATGAGTACGCCATGTACAACCGTCGAAGGGGCAAGCTCCTCCTCCAGATACCGCATAATACGGTCTATGAAGGTCGAGCTCACAAGCTTCGTCCGCAGAAGGGGGATAGCCCGCGCATCCGCTTCCCGGAGAAATTCCTCGGGGACTTTCAGGTTCCTGGTCACAATAAAGCAGACAACCTCCTGCGCGCAGAGTTCCTTAATGATGCGTTCTCTTTCTTCCGGCTTCACCTGCCTGAGAAACGAGATTTCAGTGTTGCCGAGGATCTGCACCCGGTGAGGGTGAAGATAGACCATGAAGCCCGCGACGATAAGGCCGAGCTTCTGTATCCTGGGATTATATATTTTCTTCGAAAGGCCTTTTGAACCGGCAATGACTTCTAGGTCGAATCCGTACGGTTTATTTTCGAGAAGCTCCTGGACCGTTATTCCCTTCATCCACTAAATTTCTTGTCCTCCTCCACGATATCTTTGTAGACCTGAGGCGTATTTGCCTCTTCCATCAGCTTCTTCCGGAACGATGCATCTCTCACGATCCTGGAGATCCTCGACAACATCTTCAAGTGTAGACCCGTGCTCTCTTCAGGCGCCAGGAGCAAAAAAAAGATGTGCACAGGCTGTCCGTCGACCGCTCCGAAGGCTATGCCTTTCGAAGATCTTCCGAACGCGCAGAGCACGTTTTGTAGTTTCTTCATTTTGCCATGGGGAATAGCCACTCCGTCACCTATACCGGTACTGCCCAGTTTTTCCCGATCGAGTATCACCTTGACGGCTTCTTCCACATTTTCAATAAGCCCCATCTCTTTCAGAGACGAAACGAGCTCTCTCAGTACCTCTTCCTTTGTTTCCCCCTTGAGATCGGCAATCACGCATGTTTCTCTGAGAGCATCGCTTATGTTCATGGGACTCTTCCCGCTGTCTCTATGAGGCCGTAATTGCCGTCTCGCCTCTTGTACATGACGCAGACATTCCCTCGTTCGATACCACGAAATATGATGAAATTGTTCCCTGATGCAGCAAGTTGCATAGCGGCCTCCTCAGGGTCCATCGGTTTGGCGTCAACGGGTTTGGTCACAAATATTTTCGTGCCTTCCTCTTCGAACGCCCTCGATACAAACTTCGGCTTCGTCTCTCTGTATCGCTTCACCTTTTCCCTGAACCGCTTCAGCCTTGCCTCAAGCTTATCTACAATTCGGTCCACCGCTGCGTACATATCATCCATCACCTCATGGGCATTGATCACAACGCCGTTGAGGGTGAACATCACATCTACCCGCTGCCTGTAAGTCCTTTCCACGGATAGCACGACATGCAGATCGAGAGGAGTCTCCACATACTTTTGTAGCCTCGCGAGCTTATCCTCCACGTATTGTTTCAATGTATCATCAGGCGTAACATGCCGAAAACTTATACTGATATCCATGGTTCCTCCGGATCGATAGAATAAACTGAGTGGCAGTCGCCAAAAATAAGCTACAAGGCTATCAGACGGGGTAACCCCTGTCAACTCAAATTAGTCCAGTCTTCTTCTCTCTCTCGATGACTGGATATGTAGCACTTCCCTGTATTTTGCTACGGTCCTTCTAGCAATTCTTATATTGTGTTGATTTTTCAGCAGGGCAACGATCTCTTCATCTTTGAGCGGATTTTTCCTATCCTCTTTCGAGATAATCTCAGCAATCAAATCCATTACTGCATCCGTCGAGACCGCTTCACCGTAATCGCTGCCTACCCCGGTGGTAAAGAAGAATTTCATTTCGTACACGCCGGAAGGGGTCCCCATATACTTGTTGGTCGTGATCCTGCTGACGGTCGATTCGTGGACCCCGATGTAATGCGCCACGTCCTTAAGAATCAGGGGCTTCAGGTGGCGTATGCCTTTTTCAAAGAATTCCGACTGAAAATCGACGATGCTCTTGGAGACGAGGTAGAGTGTCTTCTGCCTCTGTTCGAGACTCTTCATGAACCATTCGGCCTGTTTTATTTTTCTCTTGATGTATTCACGGGCATCGCCGTTCACTTTCTCATCGCCGTGTAGATTCATGTAATAGCGGCTCATTCTCAGTTCTGGTATCCCCTCGTCATTGAGGAGAACGTCGAAGGTGCCATCTTCTGTTTTGATCACGTGCACATCCGGGACAACATAAATGGTCTGGTCGCTCTCGTAATTTCGCCCTGGCTTGGGATCAAAGCTTTTGATCTTGTCGAAGACCTCCCTAATCTTCTCCATCGGGTGCCCTGACTTTTTTGCAATCTCCCGCAAATCCATCTTTCGGAAAAACTCGAAATAGTAGTTCACGATCTCTTCGAAAACAGGGTCCTTCTCCCCCTTTTCCTCATACTGGATAAGGATGCATTCTTTCAAATCTCTCGCGCCGATCCCTGCCGGGTCCAGCTTCTGCACTTTTCGAAGAACCTTCTCCAACGATTCGACCGGTATACCTGAAATCTCCGCTATCTCCTCGAGCGGAGAGGCGAGGTAGCCATTGTCGCTGATATTCTCTATGATCCACTCGGCCCAGAGGCGTTCATCCCGGGCAAAATCTGAAACACCAACCTGCCAGCGCAGGTAATCGCGCAGATCGCTGGCCTTCTTAACGATGTTCTCGTAGTCAGGATAATCCTTTTCTTCCCTTGTGAGATACTCCTCGGACGGGGAAAATCTTTCAAGCCATTCTGCGATCTCCTCTTTCTTTTGGGCTTCTTTCTCTTCGGGGGCCGCTGTTGACGGCTCCTCCTCGACCTCGAGCACAGGGTTTTCCTTGATCTCCTGCTCGATCGCCTCGATCAACTCCATCTGCGAGAGCTGAAGCAGCTTAATCGCCTGCTGGAGTTGCGGTGTGAGCACTAACTGCTGGGCTAGCCTCTGGGTCTGTTTAAGTTCCAACATCTAAGTAAAATTCCTCTCCAAGATAGACCTCACGCACTAGCTTGTCATTTACTATCTGAGAAGGATCCCCCTCAAGTATTATTTTCCCCTCGCTCATAATGTAAGCCCGGTCACATATGGGCAGCGAGTCCCTCACGTTGTGATCGGAAAGCAACACCCCTATTCCTCTCCTCTTCAGCCCGGTGACGACCTTCTTCAAATCAGCGACAGAGATTGGATCGATGCCCGAGAAAGGCTCATCAAGCAGTATGAACCGCGGAGTCAACATCAGAGCCCGGGCCACCTCAAGACGCCGCCGCTCTCCTCCCGAAAGTAAGTCCGCATTATTCGGAGCAAGATGTTCCAGCTTGAACGATTCGAGCAATTCCCGCACTTTGTGCTCGATCACCTCATGGTCCGTCTCGTGAAATTCCAGAACAGACTTGAGATTATCTTCGACACTCAGTTTCTTGAAGATGGAAGGCTCCTGCGGCAGATAGGTGATGCCCTTTCGCGCCCTCATGAACATGGGAAGAGACGTGATCTCCTCATCATCGAGAAAGGTCTTGCCGACATCAGGTCTTAAGAAGCCGACCACCATATAAAACGTCGTGGTCTTGCCGGCACCGTTAGGTCCGAAGAGGCCCACGATCTCCCCCGTCTTGACGTCGAAGCTTACGTCATTCACCACCCGCCTGGCGCCAAACGACTTCGTCAGTTCTTGAGCCTTAAGGGTTGATCCCACGTTCACCGTTGTATTCTCATTTTCGGCCCTTCAACAGAAATCTTTCCTGATGAGAGGCTGTAGACGATCTTTTGACCTTCCATATCCACCTTGTCTTTGGTGACCCTCGGTGAATCTTCAAGCGTCACCTTGTCGTCCTTTAAATAATATACTGCTCTGCCGCTTTTGGCAAGCGTGCCCTTTGAGTTGAGTATTACCTTACCGCGCGCGTCGAGCTTATCGACCTCATCTCCCGTGCTTGTTACATCTATCCTGTCACAGAACAGGGTCATATCTTCGCCTTTGACAGCGACGCTGCCCTCAAAGGTATAGATGTTCTGTTTGACATCATAGGAAAACCGGTCTGATGAGAAGTTGAATCGACGGGTATCAGTCTCAACGGTTCCGTGCACATCCTTCTCGATATCCACCACTTGCTTGTCGGTATCGGCCACCATGCCCAGACCCTGCATGGTGAGTTTCTTTCCTTTCAGGTCCACGGCGTTCTTGCTTGATACTTTAGAATTCTTAAAGTCGAAATCCATGCTCTTGCTCTTGACCGTATACTCATCCTTGTACACGATCTCTACGTCATCCATTTTTCCCTTCTCAGCTTCCGTGTCGAGCTCGCCTTTGGTGCCCTTGAACAAGACAACCGTATCAGGTCTTGGCCTGTAAGAGCCATCGATATCCTCCAGTTCGACGAAGGGCCTATCAATGTATTTCCTTGCAATCTTAGCCTTCAACTCCCAGTCAATTGCCCCTTTCTTTTCACCGGAATACGTCACGTCCCGGAAAACTATGACCTTCTTCTCTTCTTCGGCAACGTGAGGGGTCGGGCGTTCGGGTCTCTTAACGAAGAAGTATCCGGAGTAGAGCAGAATGCTAACTGCAAATCCGGACGCGATGTAGCCCGCTAGAGTTCTTCGATTCATCGACCCTCATACGATCTTTGCCTTGAGAAGGTCATGAATATGGATGAGCCCCACAGGCCGCCTATCTGTTGATCTCTCAAATACAAACAGGGAGGTTATTGAAAACTCTTCCATTTTCTTCAAGGCATAGGCTGCCAAGGCATCCTTTTCAATACCCTTGGGGTTCCGTGTCATGACATCTCGGGCTCGCTTCTCCAGCATGTTCTCATACCGTTCCAGCGCTCTTCTAAGATCACCATCGGTTATGATCCCTTGTAGCTCCTCATCTCTGTTGAATACCCCGCTCACGCCGAGCCTCTTCGAAGTTACCTCCAAGATGGCGTCTTTCATCATAGTATCCTCGTACACCCTTGGCAACGAATCACCCGTGTGCATCAGGTCCTCTACTTTGAGCAAGAGCCTACGCCCCAGACTACCCCCCGGATGCAGCAAAGCGAAATCTTCCGCTCTAAAATTTCTCATTTTCATGAGTGCAACAGCAATTGCATCTCCAACAGCCAGGGTTGTGGTGGTGCTGGAGGTGGGAACCATGTTGTAGGGGCAAGCCTCTTCCACCTTCACGTCGAGCACATAATCGCCGTGGCTCGCAATTGTCGAGCTCGCCCCTCCTGTTATGACGAGTACGGGAATACCCATTCTCTTTATCCAAGGGAGCATCTTTACAACTTCTTCCGTCTCCCCGCTGTATGATACGATGAAGAAAACGTCGCCTTTCTGGATCACGCCGAGGTCGCCGTGAAGGGAATCCGCAGGATGCAGAAAAGCGGCCGGGATGCCGATGCTGGAAAAAGTCGAAGCTATTTTCTTCGCAACGAGCCCGGACTTGCCGATACCCGTGAAGACCACTCTTCCGGAACACGCGTCAATCGTCCTGACGAAGTCGTCAAAGTCGGAGCTCAGTCGCTCCATTACCTCGACGATTGCCTCTGCTTCCTTCCGCAGGACTTCCTTCCCCGCCTTCAGCAACTCACTACTCATAGGGCATCCTCTATCCTTCGCAGGGTGACCAGCATGGAAGCCACGTTACCAAGCTCGATCGAGTTGGCCCCATCGCATCGCGCCCGGTCAGGCTCCTCGTGCACCTCCATGAAGATTGCATCGACTCCCACGGCCACCGCGGCTCTGGCCAGCGGAAAGACAAACTCGCGTTCTCCACCCGATGCGCCGCTCGATGCTCCGGGCATTTGAACACTGTGGGTCGCATCAAAGATCACCGGATATCCCAAGTTCCTCATCGCAGGAAGCGCCCTGAAATCATTCACCAGCGTGTTGTAGCCGAAGAACGTGCCTCGTTCCGTGACGAGGATACGGCTGTTCCC
>Ga0209039_10000524_pt1 | contig 37225 bp, 34 predicted proteins | sample BogFormECP12_OM1_FD_188238 | JGI IMG/M metagenome (GOLD analysis project Ga0209039, IMG submission 188238) | Bog forest soil microbial communities from Calvert Island, British Columbia, Canada - ECP12_OM1 (SPAdes) (version 2) | ecosystem: Environmental > Aquatic > Freshwater > Wetlands > Bog ...
TGCCGCAGGCCCGTTACGTTCTCGTGCACGGCTACGACGATGGCTGGACCACGAACATGCCACTCGCCGACTTACTGGCCGAAGATGTTCTCTTTGCGGATACTCACGACGGCGAGCTCATTTCTCCGGAGCACGGCGGGCCGTTGCGCCTTGTCGTTCCGCGTCTTTATGCGTGGAAGAGTGCCAAATGGGTGCGCGGCATTGAGCTGATTGCCCGCGACCAGCCGGGCTACTGGGAGCGGGATGGATACCACATGCGCGGGGACCCCTGGAAAGAGGAACGGTTCAGCTAGGCCAAACCGTGCCAGAAGTGAAGAAAGATGACATGAAGAGAAAAACCGCATTGGCGTTTCTTGCGCTCCTTTTCGGCACCCCCATCATGCTCGCTGTGCCGGAGAACCTGCGCTTTCATCCGAATCACCTCACAGGCCAGAGGGCTCCCTACCTCAAACGCGCCGTCTCCCAGCCCGTTGATTGGTACCCTTGGGGGGCGGAGGAAGACTCATTTCAATTGGAGGTTGCAGAATAGCCATGAGAAGAAAAGCGTTCCAACTATTCCTGGTATCGGCCTTGGCCGCGCAAGCCGGGTTCGGGATCGACAACCTGAAACTCAATCAGAAGCTCGATTATGGGAGTGACAGCCTCGATGGACCCCTGATTACCGGAGACGACGCGCAATCGGGTTTCCAGCCGGGCAAGACCAACTACGTCATCATCTACGGCGAAGGATGTTTTAACTCCAAGAGGCAGGCGCGACGCACCGTTGAGCTCTACAACAAGTACCGGGACCAAGTCCATTTTGTAGTGGTCGACCTCGACGTTCCGCGCTCGCCCGAGCAGCAGCAACTCGTCAAGCGTTACTACCAGGGATACATTCCGCACCTAGTGGTCCTGGATGCGGACGGGAAAGCCCTTTACAACTCGGATGGAGAAGTGGAGTCCCGAGTGATTGAGGGCATCCTCGAAAAATCCTTCGCCGGGTCGAGCCCGTTCGGTCAGCGCCGATTAGGTTCCAGGAGTTAACTCGCCCAAACTCTGGGCGATCCACTTCACGGCGGGAGGCGGTACGCGCGCGCTAAGTCGCGAACCCCACAAGGGAGGGTTCATCTCATCCGTGCCGGGAGACGTAGAGCAGCAGCGCGAAAATGACGACGGGAATCATCACCAGCATCGCATAGAACAGAATCCTTTTCGGCCACGGTGAACGCCGCCGTTTCCAGTCCCGCATCTCGGGGCGCTCGGCCACGCCCACCTGGTCCTGATGCTCCAGATCCCAAGCGAACTCACGGGCTCTGGCGTAGCGCCGGGCGGGATCGCGTTCCAAAGCTCGATAGATGATCTCCTGTAGTTGGGGAGAGATTTCGGGATCGACTTCGCGCGGTGGGATAGGACTGTTCAGCAGCCGGTCATTCATAATGATAAAGGCGTTGGGTCCGGTAAACGGCACCTTCCCGGTGAGCATTTCGTACAATATGATCCCCACCGCGTACAGGTCGCTGCGGGCATCGCCGCGCTTTCCCTTCACCTGCTCGGGAGAGATGTAATCGGGTGTTCCCATGGTCTGCGAAAGCTTGGCAAAGGTCAGGCGCCGCGCCCCGGCGCTGGCGGCGATGCCGAAGTCAATGAGCTTGATGCGATCCTCGGCGTCGATCACGATGTTTTCCGGCTTCAAATCGCGGTGCACGACCCCGTGGCTGTGAATGTAGTCCAGCGCATCCAGGATGCGAAGCGTCAGGCGCGCAGCGCGATCGGGGGGAAGCTTCCCCTGCTGGTTGAGGATTTCCCGCAGCAACTGGCCCTCAACCCACTCCATCACCATGTAGACCTGGCTGCGGTCGTGGTCGGGCAGCACCTTCATCACGCCGGGGTGATCGAGCTTCTGGCCGATTTCCCGCTCGCGATGGAACCGATCGAAGAAGACGGGGTCGCTCTCCATCTCGGGGTGCGGAACCTTGATGGCCACCTGGCGACCGGTGTTCAAGTCCATCGCGCGGAAGATCGAGGCCATGCCGCTGCGAGCCGCTACACCGTCAATGCGGTAATGGTCGAGTTGGTCGCCCACATGGAGGGAGGTCATGTCTCTGGAGGTTAAAGGGTAAACGAAGGCAACGAAATTTTGGATTTTGGATTTTGGATTGAAGACCAAGACCTGATTTTGTCGGTTCTTGGTCTTCAATCCAAAATCCAAAATCCAAAATCCAAAATTTCTGGTCCTTCGTTTTACCCTTGACCCTTCACCCTTTACCCTCATCGCCCCCAGCATATTATCGCACCGCCCGCGATGATGAGCGAACCGCCAATCACCATCGGCCGCGTCGGCACTTCGCCAAAGCGCAGCCACGCCAACGCCTGAGCGACGACGAAGAAGAATACCACATAGATGCCGAGCAGCTTGCCGAACTTCCAGGGCGCGATGTTCACCAGCACGCCGTAGAGAATCAGCGCCAGGGCCCCGCCGAGCGCGTACCAGACCCGATCCAGGCCGGCGCTCCGGTGCAGCCCCGACTGGAAGCAGGAATCACCCAGCGCCTCCAGCGCCGCGGCCAAGAACAGGAGGACTAGGGCTCCGCTCGGATTGCCGGCGAACTCATTGAAGATGGCTTTGATCATGGTTGTCAGCGTGCCCTGTTGCCGTCACGGGGCGCGGCCTGCCCGCGAGTCGGCGGTCGTCCGATCAAACTCCACCACAGGATGCCAGACTTGCATCAACGTCATATAAGGAATTCGTAAGGAAGTCGTAAAGAAGTGACATCGTCAAGAAGTGACAAGTGACGAGTGACAAGTGACGAGCGTCTAGCGGCGATTGACGAGTCGCTATCGAGAAGGATCAAGGGCGGGCAAGCACGGAGGTTTTCTCTTGCTCGTCACTCGTCACAGGTCACTTGTCACTAGCTTAGCGGAGTTTATAGGGCCTCCCACGATACATTCCCACGCGTTCCACTTCTCGCACGCGGATGAGCTGAACGCTGATGTTATCGCCGCCGTCGCGCTCGTTGGCGAGAGCGATGAGCCTTTCTGCCGCGGATTTGAGGTCCGTACTGTGGCTGACGGTGTGGGCCATATCCGATGCGGTCACGGCGCCGTGGAGCCCGTCCGAACAAAGCAGCAATACGTCGCCGCGCAGCACCTGGTGATCGCTGGTTTCTACGTTGACGAACAGGTTGCTTCCCAGCGACCGGCTGAGAACGTGGCGAGTGGTTGCCTCGGCCGCCTCGCGCGCGGAGAGCAGTCCCAAGCTGGCTTGCTCGCTGGCGATGGTGTGGTCGCGAGTAAGAGCCGTGGAGCGGCCGCTGCGGAGCAAATAACAGCGCGAGTCCCCGACGTGGGCAACGACCGCGCGGTTGAACCGCACGCCGCAGGCGACGAGCGTGGTGGACATCCCGGCGCCGCCGGGCCCGGCCGCCGATTCGGTTTCGCACACATGCGCGTTGGCGTCCTGGACCAGGCGCGGCAATAGGGCCGTGTGCAATTCACCTCCGGCAGAGGCGCGAAAGCCGGCGATAAGGCTTTCCACCGCGGCTCGTGACGCGACCTCACCTTGAGCCTGTCCGCCGACCCCGTCGGCCAGCGCAAACAGCCAACCATGACTGCGCACCTCTGCCGGCGTCTGCGGGAGCGAGTAGCCTAGGTAATCCTCGTTGTGCTCCCGTACCCGTCCGCGATCGGAGAGTTGCGCGAACTCCACGTCCAGCATTGAACTTTGCGGCGGGCGGAGGCCCCTCACCGCGCTGCCGTCGGTCCTCCGAAACAGGCTTTGATAGCTCCTGAACATTTTACCACTGCCATCCCTGCGAAAAGAACGGGCGGGCACCTACACCACCGGGGCCCGCCCGTACCGCTCTCTTCGTCCTCCCACTCGATCACACGACCGCTGGAGTGCGGTTGCGACTTTCGACCAGCGTGGTCCGTCCTGTCTTTTTGCCGACCCGCGTGAAGTAGATTCCGCCGTAGATAGCCCAGACTAGCGCGACCCCCAGAGCCAGGAGCGGCTCCATTTTGGTGCCATAGCCCATAAACGGCCCGATGAGATAGAAGGCCATGCAAGCCAGGTTAGCCAGCAGGCCGAACACCGGGATGATCAGGTGACGAACCACTTTGAACTTCGGGTGGTTGTGGAAGCAGACCAGGCAAGTGATGCAACTCAGCCCGTAGAGCAAAAAGGTGCCGAAATTCGATGCCAGGGTCACCGTCAGAAAGGAATTCGGCAGGGCCGCCATTTTGTCGTGGGTGGTGTAGCCGAAGCTGGACCAGAAGCCGTGAGGCAAGGCCGCGATGGCGGAGTCCGCCGGCGCGCTGCCGTCGCCGAAATACATGATCACCGTGAGGCACCCGAAGATGGCGGAGATGATTGCCAGGGTCCAGATGGCGCGATGCGGCGTCAGGTTCTTTTCATGCAGGACGCCGAGTCTCCCCGAGAGTTCCTGGTCTTTGCCCATGGCGTAAGTCACGCGCGCCCCGGTGTTCATACACGAGAGCGTGGTCCCGATCAGCGCCAGGAACACGGTTGCCGCCTCGCACAACATGAAGATTCGGCCGCGCCCGGGGCCCAGCAAGGCGTCACCCACCATAATCATCATGTCGCCGATGGGCGCCGCCGACCCGGCCGCATTTTGCATGGTGTAACCACTGTTGAGGAAATAGTTGGCGGCGAAATACTCGAAGAGGTAGCAGAATGCCCCTTGCACCAGCAAGGAGACGATCACCGCAATCGGCACGTCGCGTTTGGCATTCCTGGCTTCCCCGCCCATGGAGGTTACCGATTCGAATCCTACCAGAATCAAGATGGCGACCGTTGCCTGAATAAACATCCAGGCAAAATTATGCATTCCGGTCACCGAGCTAGCGCTGGAGTGGGAGGCGAAGTTGCCGCTGGAGTCTTTCTCCGGGTAGCTGATGTGGTAGGGCACGGGCTGGCCGGACGCGTCCACCGCGCACTGCGGATTCCCGCCGGCGTCGCGCACGATGGTGTCGGTGGACTGCCCGTTTACCATCGTCTTGGTGGTGGCGAACTCGCAACTGAAAGCCGCGCTCGTTTGCGGGTCAAACTGCAAGGCCACGCTGCCCGGCTTATGATTCAAACGATAGCCGAGAGCCAAGACGGAAAACACGATCAACGCCGAGATTTGCACCACGTTGATAGCGATGTTCACCGCCGTCGAGCCGGTGACGCCGCGGTGCGCGATATAGGCGACCCCGAAGGCGACCGCGATGGCCACCAACATCATGAATGCCGGACCGGGGTTGGTAGCGTTCATGAAGTTTGGCCAGAGGGTGCCCACCAGGTAGCCGGCGATGACTCCGGTAACGCCGACCATCACTCCCGGATAGATCCAGTAGTAGAGATGCGACGCCCAGCCGACGATGAACTTGGAAATCCGCGCGTAGCGCCACGCGGTGTCGTGGTTCAGGAAAGCTTGCTCGGCAAAGTAGTAGGAACTGCCCGTGCCGGGATACAACTTTGCCATCTCCGCGTAACAGACCGCCGTGGCCAGGCAGAGCAACAGCGCGAGCACGATGCCGCTCCACATTGCCGGTGAGGTCGAGCCTTCGGTGGCCTGTGTGACAAAGGTGAGCCAGAGGAAAGCGCCCGGCGCGATGAGCGCCATGGCGTTCATCGTCAGGCCGGTTAAGCCCAAAGTCTTCTTCATTTCAGGTGCGGTGGTCTCCGCCATGTACAATCTCCTTTTTGTTGAATTATTTAACCCTCCAGGTCCGGCTATCGCCAGAGCCCCCCAAGAACCAGCAGACAGCTTGCGTTGAGAATCGCCCTTGGGCTTCGATCCCTAAGAGACGTGCAAGGCAAAAGTCAACTCCGAGACACCGTCGAACCAGCAGATTGACCATACGCAACCCTGGGCGCAAAGGTCAAAGAAATAGATTTTGTGATGAGGATAAAAATCGCTTGGCCAAGCAGAACTTCTCGCCGGCATAAGAGATTCTTTTGCCGACTAAGAAGAATTCAGAAATCAGAAGTCAGAAATCAGAAGAATTGTTGTAGCACGGAAGGGTATCGGCCTTCTCTGACCCCGGTTCGCCCTTCTCTCGACCATAAAAAAAATCGATTGGACGGGCGCGGTTGCGAACCTTACGTTACAAAGAGGGTTGAAGAAAATCAGAAATCAGAAGTCAGAAATCAGGAAGCGCTGCCTTCAATTCTAATTTCTGATTTCTGATTTCTGATTGAGTCATGAGACTAATAGGCTTCCTGCTGCTCGTGGCAGGGTGGATTCTCGTTCTGGCTGCCGTGGTGCTACTCGGAGCATCGCCGGCGCGGGCGGCCTTTGTCCTGGCTGGCATCGGGGTGGAAGCACTCGGACTGGCGCTGGTGTTCCGCTCTCATCTGGTTCTGCGAGGATCAAGAGATTGACCCCTCTCGCTCCGCCCGCCCTCTCCGAAGCTGGGAGCGTGCTGTGCATCGTTTGCATTCTCCTGGTTCCTTTGGCGGGCGCCGGGATTTCACTCATTAACACCGGGCTAGGACGCTCGCGAAGCGCGGCGCACGCGATGCTCGCGGCGCTGTGTCTCATGGCGCTGGCGGCCGTGGTGTACTGTGTGTGCGGATTTGCCTGGCAAGGGTACCTCGGACGGCCGGCGCACGTGATCCTCGTCGGCGGCAAGGCATGGAGTTGGACCGCGGCTGAGCCTCTGTTCTTGCGCCGGCTGGACCTGGACGGCTCTCCCGCATCGCTGGCGGCCTGCTTCGGGATGCTAAGCGTCGGTTTAGCGGCGCTGATCCCGCTGGGCGCGGGAGCCGACCGCTGGCGACTGGGTGCGGCCTGCGCTTCGACTGCGCTCCTGGCCGGCTGGACATACCCACTGTTCGCGCACTGGGTCTGGGGTGGCGGATGGCTGGCGCAACTGGGGGCGAACTACGGGCTCGGCCACGGCTTTGTGGACGCCGGAGGCTCCAGCTCGATTCAAGCGGTAGGCGGCCTCACCGCCTTGGCCATTGCCTGGATCCTGGGTGCGCGCCGCGGCAAGTACGGTCCGGACGGCGCGCCCGCCGCGATCCCCGGCCACAACGCGGTGCTCATCCTGTTCGGTTGCCTTCTGGCCTGGGTGGGATGGCTAGGCTTGAACTCCGCCGGCGCCATCCTGTTCGCCGGCGCCGAATCCGGACGCGCCGTTTCGATTGCGGTCAACACCACGCTGTCAGCGGCCGCCGCCGCCCTGGCGGCTGCCGTCATCACCCGGGTCCGGTTCGGCAAACCCGACGCCTCGCTCACTGCCAACGGTTGGGTGGGCGGGCTGGCGGCAAGCTCGGCGGCCTGTGCCTTTGTCGCCCCGGCAGCGGCGCTGATGATCGGCATCGTCGCCGGCGCGGCGGTGCCTTTCGCCGTGGAAGCGTTCGAATTCTGGCTGGCGGTGGACGATCCCGGAGGCGCGGTTTCCGTCCATGCCGTGGGCGGTCTCTGGGGCGTACTGGCGCTGGGGCTTTTCGCTCGCTTCCCCGGCCGCTTGCCCAATGTGGTCGCGGAACCGTCGGGTGGCCCCGGCGGCGATTCCGGCCAATGGCTGGCGCAACTGGTGGGTGTGGCTACCCTGCTCGGTTTTGTCCTGCCGTTGACCTATGCCCTCAACTGGCTGCTGAATCGGATTTACCCCCAGCGGGTCGCCGTGGACGGAGAGCGGGAGGGGATGGACCTCTACGAGTTGGGCGCCGGCGCCTATCCGGAATTCGCCACCCACACTGATGAGTTCATGCCACGGTAAGAAGACAGAAGACAGAAGACAGAAGAAGAACCTCGCCCTTACTGTGTTATTCTCAGCTCCTTGGAGTGCTGGAGAGCGTGAAGACAATTGCCATCATCGGAGGAGGTCCCGCCGGCGCGATGGTCGCCGAAGGGCTGGCGAGTAGCGGGGGCGGTCCCGGCGCGCGCGCGCTCGTGTTCGAGGAGCGATTGGGGTGGGAGAAGCCCTGCGGCGGCGGCTTACCGCCAAAGGCACTGCGGCGCTATCCATTCTTGGCGGAGGCGACGGACGCCCACACTACAATACGCGACGCGGAGTTGGTGGCGGCCAACGGGGCGCCGGATGGGGTATCCGTTCGGCTGCGACTGCGCGAGCCACTGGCGATCTATTCCCGCGCCGTGCTGAACCGGTTGTTGTTGCGGCGCGCCGAAGGAGCAGGCGCCGAGATCATTCAGGACCGCATTGTGAGTTTCGAGCGCGCGGACCCACGGGCTGGAGGCTCGTGCCATGGCTGGCGCCTGAAAGGTCGCGAGGGTACCTACGCGGCGGATTATCTGATTCTCGCGGCGGGCGCGCGCACCCGTTTGCGCGGTCTGGTGGCGGAGCAGCTTTCCGCCCGAGACTTCATGCTGACGTTCGGTTATTACGCGCCGGCGTGCGATACGCTTCTGCGCGTACAGTTCTTCGAGGACTTCGAAGGCTATGCGTGGTCGTTTCCGCGTTCGGACCACCTGTCGCTGGGGATCTGCGGCAAAGCGCGCGAGACCACCATGCCGGAGCTGCGCCGGCGCCTGCATGGCTTCGCGAGCCGGTTCGGTTATGCTTATGAGGGCGCGCCGGTGTTCAGCCACTTGCTGCCCGCGCTGACGACAGAGAGTTGGGGCAACTTGCGCCTGGCGGGGGACGGTTGGGCGCTAGTGGGCGACGCAGCCGGCTTGGTGGACCCGGTCACGGGCGAGGGCATCTATTTCGCCATGCGTTCCGGCGAATTGCTGGCGGAGGCGTTGCTCGCAGGCGCCCCGCGGACCTACGCGGAGCGCGTCTGGCGCGACTTCGGCCGCCGCCTCGCGCTGGGGTCGCGCCTGTCGCACCTTTTCTATCACGATGATTTTCTCGGCGCGCCTTCCACCACGCGTCTGGTTCAGTTCGCAGCGCGCAGCCGAAGCTTTATGGCGCTGCTCGAAGATCTGATCGATGGGTCGCAAACCTATGCTGGGCTGGCGGGGCGACTGTACCGAAGCTTTGGGAGGTTGCTGCTGGAGATTTGGAGGAAGGTAGACGGTAGACGGTATACGGTAGACGGGCCGTTTGGGGCAGGTAGACGGTGGACCGGATACGGTAGACAATAGAGGGCATTCGGTATACGGGCCGTTAGAGCAGGTAGACGGTCGACGGTATGCGGGCGATAGGGCAGTCTTCGCCCGTATGCCATATACCGTCTGCCGTCTGCAGGGAGGGGCCGTGGCAGTCGAACGTTTCGAACAACTCGATGTTTGGCAAGTGGCCCATTCATTCGTGCTCGGCGTCTACAAGTCAACGCTGCACCTGCCGGCGGACGAGAAGTACGGACTGGTCTCGCAGATGCGTCGGGCATCGGTGTCGATTCCTGCCAACATAGCGGAACGTTTCAAGCGCCGCGGCCAGCAGGATAAGGCGCACTTCTACAATATGTCGGAGGCGTCGCTTGAGGAATTGCGCTATTACTTCATCTTATGTCGGGACTTGGGCTATAAGATTGAGTTTCAGGAAATGGCCAAGCAGGCGGACCAGATTAGCCGGATGCTACACGGCCTGATCAAAGCGGTGAAGGGCTAGGTTGATAGACGGTCTTCCCCGTCTACCATCTACACCAATTATGCGAACAAAATCAAAGGAACTCTTCCAGCGAGCCCAGCAACTGATGCCCGGCGGCGTCAATTCTCCGGTGCGTGCCTTTCGCGCCGTGGGCGGCGATCCGGTGTTCATCGCCAGCGGCAAAGGATCGCGTTTGACGGACGTGGACGGCAACACCTACATCGACTACGTCTGCTCGTGGGGGCCGCTCATCCTCGGCCACTGCCATCCGGAAGTGATGGCGGCGGTGGGGCGCGTGCTTGAGACCGGAACCACGTTTGGCGCGTCGACTCCCGGCGAGCTAGAGCTCGCTTCGCGCATCATCGACGCTTTTCCCTCCATCGAGCGGGTCCGTCTGGTGAGTTCGGGAACGGAAGCCACCATGTCGGCGCTGCGCGTGGCACGGGCTGCCACCGGCCGCGACAAGGTCCTTAAGTTTGAGGGCTGCTACCACGGGCACGCCGACGAGTTCCTGGTGAAGGCCGGGTCGGGAGTGGCGACGCTGGGCTTGCCGGATAGCCCCGGCGTGTCGCGCGCCGTGGCCGAACTGACGCTCACCATACCCTACAATGACCTGGAGGCGCTGGAGGCGGTGTTTCGCGCTTACCCCGGCGAGCTGGCGGCGGTGATCGTCGAGCCGGTGGCGGGGAACGCCGGACTGCTCCCGCCGCGTCCGGGATTCCTGGAGCGGCTGCGCGCCCTGACCCGGGAGCACGACACGGTGCTCATTTTCGACGAGGTCATTACCGGCTTTCGTGTAGCCTATGGAGGAGCGCAGCAACTTTACGGGGTGCGGGCGGACATGACCACGTTGGGCAAGATCATGGGCGGCGGATTGCCGGTGGGGGCTTATGGTGGCAAGGCGGAGTTGATGAATCTCGTGGCGCCTGCGGGACCCGTTTACCAGGCCGGGACGCTTTCCGGCAACCCGGCGGCGGTTGCGGCCGGCATTGCGACCCTCGACGTGCTGCGCCGGCCCGGCGTTTACGAGCGTCTGGAAACGCTGGCCCAGGCGCTGACGGCGGGCTTGAGCGAGGTGGCAAAACGGGCGGGCGTGGCGCTGACCATCAACCGCATCGGCTCCGTTTTTACGCCGTTTTTCTGCGCCGGCCCGGTCGCCGACTACGCGTCCGCCAAACAGTCCGATACCGCCGCCTTCGGGCGATTTTTCCGGGCCATGCTCGATCGCGGGGTTTACCTGCCACCGTCGCAGTTCGAGACCGGGTTCGTCTCCACCGCGCACAGCGAGCGCGACGTGGAGGATACCATCCGCGCGGCAAGCGAAGCGTTCGCCAGCTTATGAATTCTCTGGTTGCGAGGATGACGAATCGTGACATACCATGAATGAGCAGTACACGGGTTGGGTGGCTTTCTTTCTTCGCGCCTTTCACGATTCAGAAGATCATCCCCTAGTCTCGACCGGAGGTCGGCATGAGCAGAGCCAGAATCTACGATGAACCGATGGTCGACAAGGTCCACGTTCGGCTTGACGGCAAGGACGCGGAGGCAGTGGATGCAATCTCCGCTCGAGAAGGTCGAAGGGGTGGAGAGGTGGTGCGACAACTGGTATCGCTCGGCCTCCGGGTTTATCCCAGCTTCGGTTCGTTTGCAGAAATCATCAACACCGATCTTGTGGGCATCGCCCGAAAAATACTGCAAAGTCAAAAAAGCCCAAAGGCCGCAAAGAGCCAAAAGAAGCCAAAGGGTCCCCAGATTACGAGGAAGAAGCCGAAGCCAGCCCGCAGGCGTGTGGTAAAATGATCTCCAGGTGCTGGAGTGGCGGAACTGGCAGACGCAGCAGACTCAAAATCTGCCGCCGGTCACCCGGCGTGGGGGTTCAACTCCCCCCTCCAGCACCAAAGAATTGACGATTGAAAAGAGCTTTCAGCTATCAGCGGTCAGCTCTCAGCTCGAAAGTCCGGCTCTTGCTGATAGCTGACGGCTGATAGACTGATTGCTTTTGTAATTGGCAATCGTCAATTCTTCCCCCCTACTTTTCGACCAAGTCCGGCAACTGCTGCGTCCGGCTGTAAAGGGCCCGGATCCGGTTGAATCGGTCGGCGGCGCGCTGCCAGCGTTCGAGCTCGTCGTCGTAACGGATGAGGATGTTCTCCAGAAAGTAGGGCCGGTTTTCCCTGAGCCATAGTTCCCGGTAACGAATGCCGAGCGCCGAGCTCTGGTCGCGCAGGTCCTGCAGAAGGCCGTTCACGCTGCTGATCCGGCCCAGTATGCCGCGTACCTGTTGGCGGTCGGAGGCGTTCGCCTGCGCCTGCGCGTAGAGATCGGCGATGTACTTGGCGTAGATCGCCTTCTGCCCGAGGAAGTCGAAGCGGCGCGCGGCGAAGTCGACGTAATCGAGCAATTCGGCGTTGCGCCGCGCCAGCCGGCGGTTCGTGATGAGATCGGCCATCACCTCCTCCGCCAACAGCCGCACCCGATGCGCCACCGGTTCCATTTGCAGGTAGAACTTCTGGCCGTTGGGATCGAACGGATCCATCCACGTCAGGCGGTCTTGTCCATCCTGCTTGATCGCGTCACGCAGCGCCTGGTGGATCCCGGTGAGCTGCTGAATCTCATTCGCGAAGTGGTTGCCGTCAGCGCGGTAGAAGGACCAGTCCCAGGTGTTCTGGAACTGGGCGTCGTCCACCGTGTCCTGCCAGCTTTGCGCCGCGCCGTAGACGAACCCATACCACGTATAGTTGAAGAGGCTTTCGCCGTCATCCATCCAGGTGGTGTTGATCGCGCCCGTCGCGCCCAGCTTCTTGCCGTCGGCGATGAACCCCTTAATGTTAGGCAGTCCCATGGCATAGTCGGGAAAGATGCGGTTCCAGTTGTTGACTCCGGGCGCGACCCAGACTTCCAGGCCGACGTCGCGGAATGGCTTGATCTCGGGCACAAACGACGGCCGCGGCTCGTAGACCCACGGTACGGCCACCATGTCGTGCGGAAGTTGGCTCAGCAGCTCCGGATGCCTCACCGCGATGTCGCCCCAGAACAGTACCTTGCGGTGATAGGGCTGCAAGAGCTGGTCAATCTGCTTCAGGTAATCGATGTAGACCTGACCTTCGCTCTCCTTCTCTGCCAACGCCTTCGTTCTGCCCTGGCCAAGTTCATCCGTCTCGTCGGCGCCGATGTGAATGTGCGGGGAAGGGAAGACCGAGGTGAGATCGGCGAACATGGTGCCAATAAACTTGAGCGAGTCAGGCACGGTGGGCGTAAGGACGTGGCCGTAGGGTACCTCCGCCATGTTCTGAAATCTTTCGTACTGCAAGGCCAGGTGCATGTGGCCGAACGACTCCTGATCGGGTATCACTTCCAAGTGATAGGGACGGGCGAACTCAACAATCTCCTTTGCCTCAGCGGGAGTGATGGCGCCGCCCTGCGCGCCCACCAGGGGCAGGCTGGGGTAATCGAAGGTGTTCTCAAAGTAGAGGGAGTAGACGTTGATCTTGTACTCGCTCAGCAGGGCGATATCATGTTTGATGGAAGCGACCGTCGGGACCGGCCCGCGGCTGATGTCGATGTGGACGCCGCGCCAGCGCAGAGCGGGCCAATCCACCGTCCGCACCGCCGGTGCTTGCGCTCCGTGTTCGCCGCTCGGGTGCAGAAGTTGGCGGAGGGTCTCGACGCCGTAGAACACGCCCGCGGCGCTCGAGGCCACCACGTCGGCTTCGTGCGGCGTTACCCACAGAAGGTAGCCCTCATCGGCGGCAGCAGGCGGAAGCGTCACGCCGGCGGCGCGGAGAATTCGCTGGCCGACTTGGCTCTCTGCGCGCGCCAGCACGATGCGGGATCCTTTCGCGCTCCGTGACTGTATGCGGGCCTCGACTCCGTCGAACGACTCGAGGTCTTTCGCCAGCAGTGACGCGGCAAACTGGTCCTCGCCGGAGGCGTCACTGACTTCGATCGCCACGTGAGGGCCGGTCTGGAACGTGCCTTGGCCGATCTCAAGCTGGCGGGGATAAGGAGTGAGCGGCAGTTCCGCCGCGGGGAGCAAGGAGAAAAAGAGCAAGGTAACAGCGACCGTGAAGCAGGCTTTAATCATGGGACTCCTTATTCGTGTTGCTGGCCGCAGTCGGCGATGGGCTGCAAGCAACGGAGGATTATATTACGTTGGTGCGCGGCCGGCTCGGTGATTCTCACCGATCGACCTTGCCTGGGAGCGCGGGCGTCCCGCCCGCTCTTTCCTCAACCTCTAAATGAGACCGTCAGTGGACCGCGTCCGGTCGGAAAGGAAGAGAAGAGCGGGCGGGACGCCCGCGCTCCAAGGCCAAATGGGACACCACATTCACGTGAAGTTCGTTGACAGCGCCGGAAGCGCTGTGCTAAACATAGGCATTCAATGCGGGAGCAAGCTACCTCCGAGTTGAGCTCGCGCGTCGTGACAATCAACTGAATGGCAGATGAACCCAAAGGGCCGCCCGAAGCCCCCGGACCAAAACAACCTTCAGCCGAACCATCTCCATCGGCTCCGCCGGTTCCATCGGCCCCACCGGCGGCGACGCCCAAGCCCCCTGCGCCCAAGGCTCCGCCCGCTGCGCCCAAGCCCCCTGCCAAGCCCGATCCCTGGTCCAGCCCGCTGGTGGACGAATTGCAGAAACGGTTTCCCGGAGCGATCAGCAGCCCGCTGATATTCCGCAATCAGCCGTTCATGACCGTGGACAAAACTTCGTTGGTCGCCGTCTGCGAGTTTCTAAAGAGCGATGAAGGCGGCGCCTACACCTTCCTGACCGACGAGACTGCGGTGGATTATCCCAAGCGCGAAAAGCGTTTCGAAATCATCTATCAGTTGTATTCGTTCAAACTCAACCACCGACTGCGCCTGAAAGTCTTGGCTGGCGCAGGCGAAAAGGTCCCATCGGTGGTTGGCGTGTGGGTAACCGCGAACTGGCTCGAGCGCGAAGTGTATGATATGTTCGGCGTCGAGTACGAGGGCCACCCTGATTTGAAGCGCATTCTGCTGCCGGACGGATGGGTGGGACACCCGCTGCGCAAGGACTACGATATTCTCAAGCAGGACGATGCATGGGTCCGGGAAAACTTGCATATTGAGAGTGGACAGTAGAAAGCAGTAGGCAGTCGGCAGAAGGCAGTAGGCAGAAAGCAGAAAGCAGAAAGCAGAAGGCAGAAAGCAGCAGGAGATCGCCGGGAAGCCGCGGAGCGGCGAAAGAGTTTAGCCCAGGGCGCAAGCCCTGGGATAGGTGGCCGCCTCCATTCTCTTCTCTTCCGGTAGGCGACGGAAAGCAGTAGGCAGTAAAAAGATAGGCAAAAGGCAAAGACACTTCGTTGATGATTTCGGGACACTGGGTACCGACGACCGATAACCGACAACCGATGACTAACCCAAAATGCCGGAAGTAACTTTTCTTGACGCCAACGAACTCGTGATCAATATGGGGCCGCAGCACCCGGCCACGCATGGCGTTTTGCGCGTAAAACTGAAACTGGACGGCGAGAAGGTGGTAGGCTCCGAGTGCGTCATCGGCTACCTCCATCGCGGCGTGGAAAAGATCGCCGAAAACCGTACTTACCAGCAGTTTGCGCCCTACGTCGACCGCATGGACTACGTGGCCGCGGTGACGAATGGCATGGGTTACTGCGAGGCGGTGGAAAAATTGCTGGGGGTGGAGTTGCCGCCGCGGGCCCAGTATACGCGCATGATCCTTGCCGAGTTGCAGAGGATTGCCAGCCACCTGCTCTGGCTCGGCACCCATGCCCTCGATCTCGGCGCCATGACCCCGGTCTTCTACACCTTCCGCGAGCGGGAAGAGATACTGAAGATTTTTGAGAATTACTGCGGCGCCCGTCTCACCACGCACGCTTTTCGCATCGGTGGCCTCCAGTACGACCTTTACGACAACTTCGAACACGATGTGCGGAAGTTTTGCAGCACTATCAACTCCAGGATCGATGAATACGAGGAGTTGCTGACTACCAACCGCATCTGGATGGAGCGCACCAAGAACGTGGGCGTGCTCTCGGCGGAGGATGCCGTCGCTTACGGCGTCACCGGACCGGTGCTGCGGGGCTCGGGCGTGAAGTGGGACGTGCGCAAGGCCCAGCCTTACGAGGCCTACGATAAGGTGGAGTTTGAGGTGCCGATCGGCCAGTACGGCGACACCTACGACAGGTACATCGTGCGCATTTTGGAAATGCGCCAATCCGTGCGCATCACGAATCAGTGCGTGGAGCGGATCGCGCCCGGGCCGATCATGGGAAAGGTGGGCAAGATCATCAAGCCCCCGCCTGGGGTCGAAGTATACCACTCGATCGAGGCGCCTAAAGGCGAACTGGGTTATCTGGTGGTGAGCGATGGCACCACCAATCCTTACCGGGTGCGCGTGCGCCCGCCCTCGTTTGTGAACCTCGAGGCTTTCGATAAGATGATCCGGGGACATCTGGTGGCGGACGTGGTAGCCATCATCGGCACGCTGGATATCGTTTTGGGGGAAGTGGACCGGTAGGAAAAGGGTGAAGGGTAAAGGGTAAAGGGTAAACGAAGAGAAGACCGCTGGTGGTTCGGTCTTCGTCTTCGTTTACCCTTTACCCTTCACCCTTTACCCTTTACCCCTCAACCGGAAATGATTCAATGGCGCAAGTACTCCAATTCGTCGCAGCCCACCCCTTGATCGCGGCTCTGATCAAGATCCTGATCGTGTTCCTGGTGCTCTCCATCATCATCATGTACATCGTTTACGTGGAGCGCAAGGTGCTGGCGTTTATGCAGGCGCGGCTGGGACCGATGCGGGTGGGGCCTTGGGGAGCGTTGCAGGCGATCGCCGATCCTCTCAAACTGATGCTGAAGGAGGACATCATACCCTCCCAGGCAGATAGAACCGTCTTTATGATTGCCCCCGTCATCGGCGTGATGGCTGCGCTTTCGGTTTTCGCGGTGATCCCGTTCGCCGGCAACTTCTATATCGCAGATGTGAACATCGGCATTCTGTTGATCCTGGCCGTCTCGTCGCTGGGAATCTACGGCATTATCCTGGGCGGGTGGGCCTCCAACAGCCACTATCCGCTGCTGGGCGCGCTGCGGTCAGCCGCTCAACTGGTGAGCTACGAAGTGGCAGCGGGCCTCGCCGTGGTGGGCGTGCTGCTGTTCTCGAATTCGCTGAGCATGATCACCATCGTGACGAGACAACAGGAAATGGGCGTCTGGAACGTGATCGTTCAGCCGGTCGCCTTTTTCGTTTACCTGGTGGCTGCCGTCGCCGAGAGCAACCGCGCCCCGTTTGACCTGCCGGAGGCGGAGTCGGAGTTGACGGCCGGTTTCCACACCGAATACAGCGGCTTCCGTTGGGCGCTGTACTTTATGGCCGAGTACGCGGCCATGATCCTGGTTTCGTGCATCGGCGTGACTCTGTTTTTCGGCGGCTGGCTGCGCCCGTTTGAGTCCGTGCATTGGCTGGCCGGTGCGCCTTCTGCCGCGGGCGCGATGGGAGGCTTGCTGTACTACGCGCCGCCGGCGGGCTTGTTGGGCTTCGCCGCCTTCATTATCTGGCTGGCGCGCCGGACTCCGATCCCCAGCGAGAGACTTTTCTGGATGGGCTTTGCTGCGGCTTGTGTGCTGCTCGGAGCGCTGGTGGCCTATCCGCCCCTGCTCCACGCGGTGCAGGGAGTCTTTTGGTTTTCGGTGAAGGTGGCGATCTTCCTCTATGCTTTCATCTGGTATCGGGGCACTTTCCCGCGATACCGGTACGATCAACTGATGAAGCTCGGCTGGCGTTGGATGATTCCGCTGGCGCTGGCCAATCTGATTGTGACCGCGGTACTGCGTTATTGGTGGATTGCGACTCATACGGGCACACCCACTGCCCTTATCTTGAGGTAGACGGTAGAATGTAGACGGTATAAGGGCTCGAAGGGGTAGATGGCAGACTGCATATGGCATAAGGGCGGCAGTGGGAGGGTCTTCCCTGTCTACTGTCTACCGTCTGCTGTCTACTGAATATGGCAATCGAAAGGTTCGAACAACTCGAGGTGTGGCAGGTTGCCCATGCGCTGGTGCTGGGTGTTTACAAGGCGACTCTTTGCTTGCCGTCGGACGAGAGGTTTGGTCTCGTTTCTCAGATGAGGCGAGCGGCCGTGTCGATACCTGCCAACATTGCAGAAGGCTTCAAGCGGCGCGGCCAGCAAGATAAGGCGCACTTCTACAATATTGGGGAGGGGTCACTAGAGGAGTTGCGATATTACTTCATCCTGTGTCGCGACTTGGGTCATAAGATCGAGTTTGAAGTGATGGCAAAGCAAGCTGACCAGATAAGTCGCATGTTGCATGGGTTAATCAAGTCGGTGAAGAGGGTAGACGGTAGACAGTAGACCGTAGAAGGGAGGAAACGGACAATGGATTGGGCGGCAGGGCTTCTCTTCGTCCCTGGCGTCTACCCTCGCGGTGGAGGCGGTTTTTCCCTTATACCGTCTGCCGTCTACTGTCTACCTTGATCGACATGAACCTCCAGTACATTGCGTTCTTTACCCTGGCGGCGGCGGCGTTGATCTCCGCCGTGATGGTGATTACCCGCCGCAATCCGGTCCACAGCGTCATGTGGCTGATCGTGACCTTGTTCTCCGTGGGCGGGATTTTCCTGACGCAGCGCGCGGAGTTTCTGTTCGCCGTGCAGATCATTCTCTACGTGGGCGGCATCATGGTGCTGTTCTTGTTTGTCGTGATGCTGGTGAACATCGACGTAGCGGTGAAGCAGGCAGAGTTCAGCCGGCAGTGGCCCCTGGCGCTGGTGACCGTGGGCGTGTTGACGGCGGAGCTTGGCTACGGCTTCTATGTTGCCGTCCACAAGGGATTGAACCTGCCGGAGGTTACGGCAGCCGCAGCCACGGCCTCGCCGGGAAACACGGAGCTGGTGGCGCAATCGCTCTATCAGACTTATGCCCTGCCGGTGGAGATTGCGTCGATCCTGCTGCTGGTGGCGATGGTCGGCGCAGTACTTATGGCTAAGAAGCAGTTGTGAGGGTAAAGGGTAAAGGGGTAAAGGGGTAAAGGGTAAAACAAGAACATCACTTGGCCGGGTTCGGGTTTCTTTTTTACCCTTTAACCTTTACACTTTACACTTTTCAAAAATGATCCCAACTTCTTGGTATCTATTTCTCGGCACGGCGCTGTTCACGGTGGGCGTGATCGGTGTGCTCACGCGCCGCAACGTGATCGTGATCCTGATGTCCATCGAGCTGATCCTGAACGCGGTGAACATCAACCTGGTGGCGTTCTCGAATTATCTCCAGTCGGTGGACGGTCAGGTTTTCGCAATTTTCGTCATCACCGACGCGGCGGCCGAGGCAGCCGTCGGGCTCGGTTTGATCATTGCCTTGTTCCGGAATAAGGAGACGGTGAACGCGGACGAAATCGATCTGCTGAAATGGTAGGCTCGAAAGGGTAAAGGGTAAAGGGTAAACGAAGACAAAGACCTCTCGCTGAAGACGCGGAGGCGGTAGGTCGGCCGAATAGTTACTTTCGGGTTCAAACAAGTGGGGAATGAGGAAAGGAAAACATTTCGACCCCTGGACTACAAGAGCCCGCCCGACATTCGCAAACGGGCTTTTCGGTATTCGTTGCGTGCTATCAAGTTGTACCGCTTCCTTCAGGAAGGAAAGGATGGAGCTGGCTGGGTTCTCGGCAAGCAATACCTCAGAGCCGCGCCCTCTATCGGAGCGAATATGGAAGAGGCCCAGTCTGCGGAAACCAAAGCGGACTTCATCCACAAGTATGGAATCGCTCAGAAGGAGGCGAAGGAGAGCGTGTACTGGTTGTGACTCATGGTGGGATCTGGCACGGTCAGCCCCCACCGCCTAAAGCCGTTGATTAAAGAAACTGAGGAAATCTACGCAGTGATTACTGCGATTATTGTGAAAAGCAAGCAAGTAAAGGGTAAAGGGTAAAGGATGAAGGGTGAAAGGATGAAGAGCTGAACCAGGATGGGAGGGTAAGGGTGGAGGGTTAAGGGATAAGAGTAAGGATGAAGGGCTGAACTAATGGGTTTCTAGCCTTTTGACCTTTACCCTTTACACTTTACCCTTTACCCTTTGCGCTTCAGCCTTTTATGTCGCCCATGCTGAACCACATTTGGCTCATTCCGTTGCTTCCCGCGCTCGGCGCGCTCATCCAGCTTTTGGTCGGCCGGAAGCTGCCGAAGAATGCTGTATCGGCGATTTGCGTCGGGCTGCCTGGGCTCTCTTTTCTGTGGGCGATCGGTTGCTTCTTTGGTCTGTTGGGTCAGCCGGAGCACCGTTTCCTGCTGCCGCTTTACTCCTGGCTGCCGGGTGGCGTCTTTCACCTTTCCAACGGAACGCTCGCCAACTTCAATGCCAACGTCGGCTTCCAGCTTGATCCCCTCTCAGCCGTGATGCTGCTGGTGGTGACCGGCGTCGGCTTCCTGATCCACATCTACTCCATCGGTTACATGGGGCACGAGGGAGGTTACTACCGGTTTTTCGGTTACATGAACCTGTTCATGTTCTCGATGCTGATCCTGGTCCTGGCGGATAACTACGTGATGATGTTCGCGGGCTGGGAAGGCGTGGGCTTGTGTTCCTACTTCCTCATCGGGTTCTACTTCCACAAGAAGTCCGCCGGAGACGCCGGGAAGAAGGCCTTCATTGTGAACCGCATCGGCGACGCCGGCTTCCTGCTGGGCGTCATGCTGATGGCGGTGACCTTCGGCACGTTGAATTTCCAGAGCGTTACCGAGGCAGCGCGGAGCGGGCAGTACGCGGTAGGCAGCGGTGTAATCACCGCCATCTGCATTCTGCTTTTCATCGGCGCTACCGGCAAGTCGGCGCAGATTCCGCTCTATGTCTGGCTGCCCGACGCCATGGAAGGCCCCACGCCGGTCAGCGCCTTGATCCACGCCGCCACCATGGTGACGGCGGGCGTTTACATGGTGGCCCGCTCCAACGCCCTTTTCGTGCTGGCGCCGGCGGCGCTGGCCATCGTCGCCGTCATTGGCGCGGCGACGGCGATTTGGGCGGCATCCATCGGACTCGTCCAAAACGACATCAAGCGCGTGCTCGCCTATTCCACCGTCAGCCAGCTCGGCTATATGTTCCTTGCCTGCGGCGTAGGCGCGTTCGCCGCCGGTATTTTCCACGTGATGACCCACGCCTTTTTTAAAGCGCTGCTCTTCCTGGGCTCGGGCAGCGTCATCCACGCGCTCTCGGGCGAGCAGGACATGCGCAAGATGGGTGGACTCAGCCGTAAGATTCAAATCACCTTCTACACCATGGCGATCGCCACCTTTGCGATTTCCGGTATTCCGCCGCTCGCAGGTTTCTTCAGCAAGGACGAGATCCTCTGGAACGCTTTTGCCGGGCCGTACCCGCAAAAGGCGCTGTGGGTGATTGGATTGGTGACGGCCGGCATGACGGCGTATTATATGTTCCGCCTGCTGTACATGACCTTCGCCGGTGAGTCGCGCGTGCCGCACGAAGTGGAGCACCACATCCACGAGTCGCCTTGGTCGATGCTGGGGCCGCTGGTGGTGCTGGCGGCGCTTTCGTTCGGCGGCGGGTGGATTGGCATAGGTTCTAACAGTCCCTTGGCGAAGTTTCTCGATCCGGTGTTCGAAAATCCTGCCGCTCGCCACGCCGCCGAGTCGTCGGCCGCGCTCGAATACGGGCTGATGGCGCTGTCAGTGGCCGTGGCCGTGGCTGGGATCGCCGTCGCGCACAAATACTTTGTGAGCCGACCTGTCACTCCGGAACGCCTTGCCGTGCCGCCGGGGCCAGTCGAGACCGTGCTCTTGAACAAGTACTACGTGGACGAGGTCTACGACGCCCTCTTTGTGAATCGCACCAAGGACTTAGGCAACGGGATGGCGGCTTTCGACCAGATCGTGGTGGATGGCGGCGTCAACGGCGTCGGCTTCTTCACGCGACTCACCGGGGAGGCCTCGCGTTTCTGGGACAAGTGGGTAATCGACGGCTTGGTCAACGTGACCGCTTTCTTCGTAAAGGTGCTGAGCTACCCGGTGCGGGTGATCCAGACCGGGTTGGTCCAGAACTATGCTTGGTTGATCGTGGTGGGGGTGCTGGTGTTTATGGGATACTACCTGCTACATTGAGGCCTGCGAGCGCGGGCGTCCCGCCCGCTCTTCCCCTGAAGCGCAAGTGAGGCCGTCAGCGGATTTGGGAGTATATGGTGAAAGAACGCCTTTGGGCACCTAAGCTACGATGTTGTTGAAAATACTAGGACGGCGGTCGCGGAGCGGCTCGAAAGCCAGGATATTTATGAAAATAAATGTCTTAGCCTAATATGCCAGCTATGTTATTTATAACAAAAGACTTAGTCACAAACCGGATTCATCGAGAACTGTCGGCCTCAAGGGGGTCGAAATGAAGGAGGGTCCCACTATGTCGATGAAAACAAAAGAGACTAAGACTCGTTTTCGGGAAGGTCCCACTATATCGCTGAAAACAAAATGAGTTAACACGCGATAACCCACTATATGTATGATAAGAAATATGGTTAGCAGGCATGAGGTTGACGAGGAACGCGGCGTGATTTGTAGTCTAGCTCCTCGCTGGCGTCGAGGGAAACTATGAACTTTGTTCACAGTCACATTCTGAGTATCGTCCTTTTCACCCCGCTGGCGGGACTGATTCTGCTGATGTTCATCCCCGGCGAGAACAAGCAGGCGATTCGCGTCTGGGGCAACGTCGCCATGTTCGTGGGATTCCTCGTCTCGCTGCCGCTGGTTTTCTGGTTTACAAGCGAGACGCCGGACCAGCAGTTCAAGTTTGTCGAGCGACACGACTGGATCGCTTCCATTGGCGCGCAGTATCATCTCGGCATCGACGGCATCAGCTTTCTGCTGATCATGCTGACCACCGTCCTGGGGTTTCTTTCCGTGCTCTCATCGTGGTCGGCAATCCAGGAGAGAGCCAAGGAATACTACGCCATGTTCCTGCTGCTCCAGGTGGGCATGCTGGGCGTCTTCATGTCGCTCGATTTCTTCCTGTTTTACGTGTTCTGGGAAGTGATGCTGGTGCCGATGTATTTCATCATCGGAGTGTGGGGCGGCCCTCGCAAGCTGTACGCTGCCATCAAGTTCTTCCTCTATACGCTGGCCGGTTCGGTCCTGATGCTGCTGGGCATCCTGACGCTTTACTTCCACTACCATACCGCCACCGGGGCCTACACCTTCGACGTGATCGAGCTGATGAAATACCCGTTCCCGCCCAATATCCAGAACTGGGTCTTCTGGGCCTTTATGGTCGGGTTCGCGATCAAGGTGCCGATGTTCCCGTTCCACACCTGGCTGCCCGACGCCCACGTGGAGGCGCCCACGGCCGGCTCGGTGATCCTGGCCGGCGTCCTGCTGAAGATGGGGACTTACGGTTTCGTGCGCTTCTCGCTGCCCTTGCTGCCTCAGGCCAGTTCCAACCCGAGAATCGTGAAGGTGATGATCGTGCTGTCGATCATTGCCATCATCTACGGCGCGTTGGTTTCCTTGATGCAGCGCGACATGAAGAAGCTGATCGCCTATTCGAGCGTTAGCCATCTGGGCTTCTGCACGCTGGGGATCTTTGCCCTCACTCCTCTGGCTCTCAAGGGCAGCGTCCTTCAGCAGATCAACCACGGCATCTCCACCGGGGCGCTATTCTTGATCGTGGGGCTGATTTACGAGCGGCGCCACACCCGCGAGATCAAGGAATTCGGCGGGCTTTCCAACGTGATGCCGATCTACGCCACGCTGTTTATGATCGTGATGCTGTCATCGATCGGGTTGCCGCTGCTCAACGGCTTCATCGGCGAGTTCACCATCCTGCAAGGGGCGTTCGAGGCCAATTGGCACTGGGCGGCGTGGGCCGTGGTGGGGATTGTCCTCGGCGCGGCCTACATGTTGTGGCTTTACCAGCGCACCATGTTCGGTACGTGCGACAATCCGAAGAATCAGGTCCTCAAGGACCTCAACCTGCGCGAGATCATGACCCTGGTGCCGCTCATCGTCTGGGCGTTTTGGATCGGCCTCTACCCCAAGCCGTTCTTCAACGTACTCGACAAGCCGGTGATGGCGATCGTGGCGCGCGTGAGCCCCACCTACGCGACTCACCACCCGATTCCCAGTCCTCCCGGCAATGCCGCGCTGGCGCCGCCGACGCCGGCCGAGAAACCTGCTGCGCAGCCAGAAGCTATGAAATAATCGCGAGCGAGCGTCCAACACAGAGACACAGAGGCACAGAGAAAAAATGGGAAACGTCGGGAAACAAACAACATCTTCATATGATCGTTCTCTTCTTTGTGTCTCTGTGCCTCTGTGTTTAATTCTTCTTGCCTTTGCAGTCGTCAGTCGGCAATCGGCAATCGGCAATGCAGGAGCGCCACGGTAATGCTGAGCGCACATTTTCCACCCGATCTCCAGGCGATCATTCCCGAGATTCTTGTGGCGATGTTCGGCCTCGCCATTCTGGTGCTCGATTTTCTTCTCGAGAAGAATGAGAAGTACTGGAACGCCGTCACCGCCCTCATCGGGCTTTCCTTTGCCGCCGTGAAGCTGCTGACGTTCTGGCCGGACGTTATTGTGGGCGGCCCTTACCACGGCTTTTCGGACGGTTTCGTTTTGGATTCCTTTTCCATCTTTCTCAAACTCATTATTGTGGCGGCGACCGCGCTGGTGGTGCTGATCTCCGCCAAGTACCTGGAGATTGAGCACGCGCATCACGGCGAGTACTACGCGCTGCTGTTGTTTTCGGCCGTGGGCATGATGTTCCTGGCCTCAGGCACGGACCTGATCGTGTTGTTCATCGCCTTGGAGGTGATGGCGCTGTGCGAATATGTACTGGCGGGATTCCTGCGCCGCAGCCGCAGGTCGAACGAAGCCGCGGTGAAGTTCTTTCTTCTCGGGGCTTTTTCCTCCGGCCTGCTGCTTTACGGCATGTCGCTGCTCTACGGCATCGGTGGATCCACCAAGCTGGCGGTGATTGCGGAGCGCCTGGCGGAACGTCCGCTCAATGACCCGTTGGCGTGGGTGGCGATGATCACGCTGCTGGCGGGGCTCTTCTTCAAAATCGCCGCCGTCCCCTTCCATCAGTGGACGCCGGACACTTACGAGGGCGCGCCCACCTCCATCACTGCCTTTATCTCCGTGGCGCCCAAAGTGGCTTCCTTCGCCCTCCTGCTTCGCATGCTATTTGCTGGCATGCCGGCCCTCCAGAAGAACTGGCAGCCGCTGACCATCGGAGTTGCCATCGCCACCATGACCTTGGGGAACCTGGCCGCTCTCACCCAGACCAACATCAAACGGTTTTTCGGCTATTCCACCATCTCCCACGTCGGCTACCTGCTGCTGGGCGTGGTGGCGGCGGCGGACGGAAACGCCGACGGCCTCACTGCCGTGGTCATTTACCTGCTCGTTTATGCGTTCATGAATCTCGGGGCCTTTGCCGTGATCCTGCTGATGCGCCGCAAGGAGATCATCGGCGACGAGATTGACGACCTCTCCGGCCTGATGTCGCGGGCGCCCGTGGCCGCGATCTTCATGCTGATCTTCCTCCTTTCCCTGGCCGGGATTCCTCCCACCGCCGGCTTTATCGGGAAGTACTACATCTTTCTGTCGCTCGTCGAGACGGGCCACTACTACCTGGCGGTCCTGGGCGTGGCTTACGCGGTGGTCGCGCTCTACTACTACTTCCGGATTGTGGTGGCCATGTTCATGAAGCCGGCGCCGGATACGATACCGCTGGCTTCGAGCGCGGCGCTGCGCGTCGCCTTGGGCGTGACCCTGGCCATGACGCTGATCATCGGCATTTATCCTGATCCGTTCATTGGCTGGGCCAAGTTGGCCATCCAGCCGTTCTTTTCTTGAGGCTGGTCCTAAGGCCGGTCCTAAAGGCTCATCCGGAAAAACCCCGGGGAGCGCGAAGAATTGCCGATTGCAGATTGACGATTGACGATTGCAAGACAAGGGTCGGCAAGCCACGCGGCGCTTTCAATAGGCCATCGAGAATCGTCAACGAGGGTCTCTTCCAATCGTCAATCGTCAATCTGCAATCTGCAATTCTTCGATTCAAGAGCAATCCAAGCAGCGTGGGGAGTGGATATGCCAGGCGGGCAGAAATCATCTGACATTTGGGAGCGAGTGGCGTATTATACCAGTCTGGGTGTCGTTCTGCCCGCCGGCGCTGCCGTAGGTTATGCGGTGGGGTGGTTGTTGGATCGATGGCTGAAAACCTCGCCGATCTTTGGTGTGATCATGACCTTTCTCGGTGCGGCGGGTGGGTTCATCGAAGTCCTTATAATCTTAAAGCGAGCCGAAAAGCGTGACGAACGAAATGAATCGGGGGGAAGCGGACCTGGCCCGAGCTGAAGCGCGACTTCCGCGCTGGATGATGGCGGGGGCGCTCCTGGGCACGATCGGCATTCTTGCCACGGGACACCTGCGTTGGGCGCTCGGCTTCGGCTTGGGCGCGGCGCTCGCCATCCTCAACTACTATTGGCTCCATGACGCGATCACGGCGCTTTTCGACGCGGGGACGATACGCGTGCCCAAGCGCGTGGTGGTGAAGTTCGCACTTCGCTACCCGCTGGCGTTCTTGGGCCTCTACCTGTTTTATGCAACGGGGTGGCTGCCGTTTGCGGGGATTCTGGCCGGCATGTTCGTGCCCGTTGTCGGGATTCTGTTTGAGGCAGTGTTACAAGTCTGGCAGGGACTCGCGGGCAACTCGGTAGTCGATCAAGCGACGGTGAAGCCTACCGAGAACGGGTAACCGAGGAGGTGTGGAAAATTGCTCTTAGGCAGGCAGAGTAGAGGAGGAACGATGTACTCATGATGAATAACATGGAACGTTAACTCCGGCGTTGGAGTAATGGAAGCGTTGGCGAAGTTTAGTTACTCGCATGGTACAACTTATAGGATTAAGTAGTGGGGCTCGTACTCTTGGCCAACCACTTCGTGGAGGGGCACGGCTCACGACAAGGATGCGCAGAGCAAGCTCCTGGCGTGCATTGCTGGGATCGGCGGCAGGGGACACCGTCGCCACCTCGCGCCGACGAGCGATGTTTTTTTCAGGACCGAAGCCACCAATATGTTGAAACCAAACGAAGACACCCCGGGACCGAACCCAACACGAACCCATTTCGAGTCGGCAGTCCGCAGTCCGCAGTTGGCAGTCCGCACCGTCGGCAGGTCTAGGGAACTGCTGACTGCTGACCGCCGACTGCTGACTGCTTTTTCAGGACCGAAGCCACCAATATGTTGAAAAGAAACGAAGAAACCCCCGGGACCGAACCCAATACGAACCCATTTGCGGAAAACGGGGCAAAATGGGCGCCATGAGGATACCCGAGGATCGGAGAAGCGGCGCCTTGGGGTGAATTGGGTGCCGTTAGGATGCCAGGAAATTGGGTTTGTCTGAACATGTTTTCAAGGAGCCGTCGGGTGCTGTGGTTCGCGTCAAGTGTTAACGATGAACCGCCCCGCCCGTTCCCAACATTGTCAGAAGGAGAAGCAAGAGCTGTGAGTCAGATAAGTCAAGTTGAGAATAGAGAACATTTTTTCGCGCCTTCTGCGAACTGACAACTGACTATGGAACACGAAATTTGGTTTACGGCAATTCTTAACAAGATCTTCGGCGGCGCAGTGACCGCGCTGCTCACCAAGATTGCAACTCTCCACGGCCTGGAATGGGTCCGGCCGGCTGATCCGGCGCACCCGATTCACAATTACCTGGCGATGGAGATCCTGGTCGCATTGTTGCTTATCGTGTTGGCGCTCGTGGTCCGGTCGCGGCTCTCCATTGAGCATCCGGGCACGCTACAACATGTGATGGAAGTGCTGGTGGACTTCGTGCGGAGCACGGCGGGAGAAGTCATCGGTCATGGCGCCGACCGCTACGTTCCAATGCTGGGCACGCTTTTTCTCTTCGTCATGGCGTGCAATCTGCTTAGCCTGTTGCCGGGGCAGGGAGTGCCGGTACCGGCTTTTGGCATCGAAGTGAGCCCGACGGGATATATCCAGGCGACCTTGGGCTGCGCCGTGGTGGTGTTTCTCTACTACAATTACCAGGGCTTCCGCCAGCAGGGCATCTTGGGGTATTTGAAGCATTTTTGCGGTCCGATCCTCGCCATGGCGATTATTATGTTTCCGATTGAAATTATCTCCAACGTGGGGCGAATGCTTTCGCTCAGCGTCCGTCTCTATGCCAATATGCTGGTCGGCGGTCTCCTGGAGAAAGTATTCGGGGGATTGATACCGCTGGTGGTGCCTGTCATCTTCATGGGTTTGCACCTCTTTGTATCGCTCCTGCAGGCCTACATCTTTATGCTGCTGCCGGCCGTTTACCTCGGCCTCGCGGTGGGCGAAGAGCACTGAAAGAAGAAGGAGTCAGGAGACAGGAGTCAGGAGACAGAATGAAGACGCTCACAATTCGAGCTGCACTTTCATCTCTTCATTCTGACTCCTGTCTCCTGACTCCTTCTTGTTGCTGATCGCTGAAAGCTGATAGCTACTGAGAACTGAAAACTGAGAACTGAAAACTTTTATTGCGGCATTATCCGCCAGTGTGAGGCCCGTCTGAACGATGCGGTGTCGGGCAACCACCTCCTGGCGGAAATTTACTAAGCGGCTTCGCAGCCTTCGATTTGGATGATTGAATCGAGGTTGTGCGCGGCCAAAGGAGATAACAGTGAAAAGATATTGGTGGATGTTCTTGACGATTGTCACCGGGTTGCTCGTCGCGGCGCCGGCCTTCGCTCAGACGCCAGAAAGCACGGCGGGAGCCGATCATAAGTGGATCTGGATCACCTCCGGCTTCTCCATGGCGATCGCCTCCGCAGGATGCGGGTACGCGCAGTCGAAGGCGACAGCGGCCGCCTGCGAGGGTCTGGGACGTAATCCGGGAGCACGGGCGGCGATTCAGTTCGCGCTGATCCTGGCCCTGGTGCTGATCGAATCGATGGCGCTCTATACGTTTGCCATCATCTTTGCCAAAGTGGGATAGCCCTGCGCCCATGTAGGGTGTGAACGATTAAGCACAGAGGCGCAGAGACGCGGAGAAGAGAGGGAGGATTTGGCCATCCATAAGCTTGAGGTTCTCCCGGCGGGCTAAGAATCAAGAGCTTAACACAGAGTTCGCCGAAGGCTCACAGAGGTCACGGAGAAGACAAAGAGCGTGCAGAGGACTTCAGCGTAGCCTTTCTTCTCTGCGATCTCTCCGTTAACATGGTGCGTAAGTCCTTTAGACTGAGCAAACCCTTTCTGACCGTCGCACCATGTTACTGGCTCTATGAACGACGACGACAGTCGGCGCTCCCGCTCTGTGTTGAGGTCTTCTTTTGGTTCCGGCCACACGCCGCGCTGTGTTCGAGGGCCTCGGCAATTGCTTCACACCTCCTATGCCCGGTGCAAGGCTTATGAGAGCCGCGGTCCTTCATCAAGCCGGATCACCTCTGACCATCGAAGAAGTCGAGAAGCCCGTGCCGGGCGCGGGCGAGGTCCTGATCCAAGTCAAAGCCTGCGGCGTGTGCCACACCGACCTGCATCTGGCGGCGGGCGAGTGGAGGCTACATAAGTTGCCACTCGTGCTGGGGCACGAGGCCGTCGGAGTGGTGGAGGCGGTGGGCCCGGGCGTGGCCAACTTCAAAGCCGGCGACCGCGCCGGCATTCCCTGGATCTACTCCGCCTGTGGAATTTGTGAATATTGCACCAGCGACCGTGAGCCGCTCTGCCCGGCGGTCATGGTGACCGGATTCATGGTGGACGGCGGCTACGCGGAGTACGTAAAGGCGCCGGCCTCGTACGCGGTCGCCATGCCCCCGGAGTTCGGCTTCGTGGAGGCGGCGCCGCTCTACTGTGCGGCGCTGACGTCGTATCGGGCTTTGAAGGTGTCGGGCGCTCGCGTCGGCGAGACAGTGGCCGTGTGGGGAGTCGGAGGCCTGGGTCACTACGCGGTGCAGATCGCCAAGGCCATGGGCGCTCGCGTCGTAGCGGTGGACATCGATTCCGCCAAGCTTGAGTTGGCTAGAGAACTGGGCGCTGACGTTGTGGTCGAGGCGCAACGCGAAGACGCAGACGAGAAGCTTAAATCGTTGGGTGGCGCGCACGCGGTGGTGAACCTGGCGTCGTCGTCCGAGGCGATCGCGCAGGGTTTTCGCGCTCTGCGCCGCGGCGGCACGCTGGTGCTGGTGGGGCTTCCTGCCGGCACGTTCACTTTGCCTATCCTGGGCAGCGTCGCTAAGGGTATCAGGATCCTGACATCCGCGGTCGGGACGCGCCAGGACTTGCGCGAAGTGCTGGCTCTTGCTGCCGCCGGTAAGATTCGAACTATCGCCGAGACGGCGCGGCTCGATCAGATCAACGACGTGTTCGATCGCATGAGAACGGGGAGCATCAAGGGCCGCGTCGTGCTCGAGATGTAGTGCAGTTCAAGGCGGTTACGGCAGAGGCCGCGCGGACAGGTTGGCGAGGTCGAGGAACAGGTTGGGGAAGAGACCCAGGAAGAAGACTCCCACCACACTGACGAAAAGCGCGGCGCCTAGCGGCCAGGGAAGGCCCACGGTGTCGGTTGCTGTCTTGCCCTCACGCATATACATCGCTACCACGATCTTCAGGTAGTAGTACCAGGAGACCACGCTGTTCAATACCGCCACAATCGTCAGTCCGATCAAGTGGGCGTGAATGGCGGCGCGAAACACGTAGAACTTGGCGAAGAAGCCGGCGGTGATGGGCAGGCCGGCGAGCGAGAGTAATAGAACAGATAACACCGCGGCGACCCCAGGGCGCGCGTGGCCAAGGCCAGTGAAGTCGTCGATCGAGGTCGCGCGTTCACCGGTGCCCGCCAGATGAGCCACCAGCACGAAGGCCCCGACATTCATCAAGGCGTAAGCCACCAGGTAGAACAGGACCGGCGCGCTGCCCTCGTCTCCGCCCAGGCGGAGGGCGGCGGCAATGCCCACCAGCACGTAGCCGGCATGAGCGATAGAAGAGTAGCCCAAAAGTCTCTTAACGTTGGATTGGAAAAGCGCTCCCAGGTTTCCCAGGCACATGGTGAGGAGGGCGGAGACCCAAACCACCCAAAAAGTCACGGAACCAGCGGTGGCCATGCCGCCCAGGAAGATGCGGAGGAAAATGGCAAAGGCTGCCGCCTTGGGTCCCGTCGAGAGCAAGGCGCTGACGGGCGCCGGCGCGCCCTGATACACATCGGGAGTCCAGATCTGGAAGGGTGCGGTGGAGGACTTGAAGGCGATGCCGACGAACATCAGGATCACGGCAATCCACAGGAAGTGCGAAGTGCCGGCGGGATCGCCGTTAGCGAGCCGCTCGTGGATGGCGATCAGATTGGTGGTGCCGGTGAGCCCGTAGATGAAAGCCACCCCGTAAAGGAAGAAGGCAGTAGCGAACGAGCCCAGCAGGAAATACTTCAGCGAGGCCTCGTTCGATTGCGCGTCGTGGCGCTTGAAGCCCGCCAGAATGTAAGTGGAAATGGAGGAGATCTCGAGGCCGATGAAGATCATGATCAGCTCCGTGGACGCGGCCATGAAGCAGGCGCCCACGGTGGCCATCAAGATGAGGGCATAAAACTCACCGTAGTTCACATTCTCGCGCTCCAGGTACCGCACCGAGCCAAGGATTGTTAAGGCAGCCACCAGCAAAAATATGAAGATGAAGTAGAGGCTGAATTGATCCACCACGAAGCTGTGCCCGAACGAGTCTCCCAGCGCCTGGGACGTCCAAAGCATCCCCACGCCCGCCGCAATCACGCCCACCAGGGAGAGCCAGCCCAGACTGCTCTTGCGGGTCTCAACGAACGGATCGAGGACCATCACCAGAATGGCAAAGGCAGAGAGAATGATCTCCGGCAAGAGGCGAAGCACATCGACGGCTTGGACCGTAATCATCGGCGCGCCTCCGAGGTTTCGGCCGGCGGGTTCAGCGGGGCTTGTGGTGCTGCCGCTTGAGTCGCCGCTGGGGTTGCCGATGTGGTTGCGAGTCCTATATGTTCGACCATCTTATTCACAGTCTGGTCCATGCGCCGCAGAAAGGGTTGCGGGTAAATGCCCATCCAGAGGATCACCAGAACCATGGCGATCATCATCACCTTCTCCCGCCAGTTGCAGTCGGGGATGGCGCGGTTCTTGTCGTCGGTAACTTCGCCCAAAAACACGCGCTGGTACATCCAAAGCAGGTAGACGGCGGCGAAGATCACTCCCACAGCGGCGAGCGCGCCGTAGGCGGCGTGGCGGCGGAAGGCGCCAAGGATGATCAGGAACTCGCCGACGAATCCATTCATCATGGGAAGACCAAGAGAAGACAGCGTGACGATCATGAAGAACATCCCGAGAACCGGAACCGTTGTGCTGAGCCCTCCAAAGTCCTTGATCAAACGCGTGTGCCGCCGATCGTACAACATGCCGACCAGAATGAAGAGCGCGCCGGTGGAGACGCCGTGATTACACATCTGGTAGATGGCGCCCTCCAGCCCGTTGACGTTGAAAGCGAAGATGCCCAGCACCACGAACCCGAGGTGCGCGACGGAGGAGTAAGCCACCAGCCGCTTCAAGTCCGGCTGCACCATCGCCACCAGCGCGCCGTAAAGGATACCGATGATCGCCAGCACGCTGACAATGGGACCATAGGCGACCGCTGCGTGCGGGAAGAGAGGCAGGCAAAACCGCAGCATGCCGTAGGTGCCCATCTTGAGGAGCACGCCTGCCAGTATCACCGAGCCGGCAGTGGGCGCCTCGGTGTGGGCATCGGGCAGCCACGTGTGCAGCGGGAAGAGCGGGACCTTGATGGCGAAGGCGATAAAGAAAGCCCAGAATAGCAAGTTCTCAGTTCTTGGCATGAGCGTGAGCTGGCCCGAGGCAAGTTGCTCCAAAATGGCCTGCAGGTTGAACGTGCCGGTGGCGTTATAGAGATAGAGGATCGCCACCAGCATCAGGGCCGATCCGGCCATGGTGTACAGGATGAACTTGACGGCGGCATGGAGCCGTCGCTCGTGGCCCCACACGCCGATGAGGAAATACATGGGGATCAGCATTGCTTCCCAGAAGAGAAAGAACAGGAAGAGGTCCAGGGAAACGAACACCCCAATCATGCCGGTTTCGAGGGCCAGCAGAAACAGGTGAAATTCCTTGACGCGGCTGGTGATACCGGTCCACGACGCCAGAATGGAAAGCGGCGTGAGGAAACCTGTCAGCAGGATGAGCAAAACGCTCAAGCCGTCTACGCCCAGGTGGTAGCCGATGGCCGGGGAAGTGATCCAGGGATGGTCTTCCACAAACTGCATCCCGGGTTCGTGCAGGCTGAAAGCGGAGAAGAGCTTGATCGTCAGCAGGAACTCGATCAGCGAAACGATAAGCGCGATCCAGCGGATTCGCTTCCCTGAGTCCGGTGACACGAAGGCAAGGATCAGAGCGCCTGCGAGGGGCAGGAACGTCAGCACCGTCAGAGGATGTTCACTAAGCCAGTCCATAGCAAACTGTATTTGCGCGCAAGGCACGCCTATCCGTGGAACAGTACGTACCCCAGCCACACTGCGGCGCCCACCACTACCCAAACGGCGTAATTCCGCACATAGCCCGACTGCATGCGGCGCACAACGTTGCCGACCCTCCCGGTGGCCTCCGCTGTGCCCTCCACCATCCCGCCATCAATCACGGCTTCGTCGATCTCGTGCCAAAGCACCTTTTCCGACCCGACGCGGAGCGGTGTCACCACCAGCCAGTCGTAAAACTCGTCTATATAGTACTTGTGTACCAGCGTCTGGTAGAGGCCGCGAAACCGATCGGCGATGCGGTCCGGCAGGCCGGGCGAGGCGCCGTAAAACCAATAGGCCAGAGCGATCCCGATCGAAGCTGCGAGCAGCGAAATCGCCATCAAGGCGCCGTCGCTGAGGCCACCGGCCTCGGCATGGGCGACGGTCGAGCGCAGGAACGCCTCTGAGTCGCCAAAGACGGGCTCCAGATAGCGATCAAAGCCTTCGCTGCCGCCGAGCGGCTTAGGCCAGCTCAAGTATCCGATCACTACCGAGAAGAAGGCCAGGACTATCAGCGGTACGGTCATCTTGCGTCCGCTCTCGTGAACGTGAGGCTCGAGCTCCGGGGGTACTCGTGACTCACCGAAGAAGGTCATGAAGACGGCGCGGAACATGTAAAAGGCGGTCAGCCCGGCGGTAATGGTGCCGAGCCAGTAGAGCCATGCTTTGCCCAGCGGGCCTCCGTAGGCGCCCGCAAGGATTTCGTCCTTGCTGAAGAAGCCGGCGAACATCGGGACGCCGCTGATGGCGAGGGTCGCGATCAGGAAAGTGATGGCGGTGGTCCTCATCTTATGCCACAGGCCGCCCATCTTTCTCATGTCGAGTTCGCCGCTCATGGCGTGCATCACGCTGCCGGCGGCGAGAAAGAGCAGGGCTTTGAAAAAGGCGTGGGTCATCAGGTGGAAGATGCCGCTGGCGAAGACAGCGGCGCCGCAGGCGAGGAACATATACCCGAGCTGGCTAATGGTGGAGTATGCCAGCATTCGTTTGAGATCGTTCTGGCACAGAGCAATGGTGGCCGCGTAAAACGCCGTCACCACGCCGATAACAGCGACGACCTCCAGGGCCAGCGGCGCATGAGCGAACAGAATGTTAGATCGCGCCACCAGGTAGACGCCCGCCGTCACCATGGTGGCGGCGTGGATTAGCGCGCTGACCGGCGTTGGGCCTTCCATGGCGTCCGGCAGCCACACGTAAAGTGGAATCTGCGCGGACTTACCCACCGCGCCCAGGAAGAAGAGAAGCCCAATGGCCGTGAGCACACCGTGCAGATCACCCGGCGGCAGTTGGGCGATCTTCCCGAATACGTCCTCGAAACCCAACGTGCCCAGGGTCCAGAAAAGGAGCGCCACGCCCACCGTGAAGCCCCCGTCACCAATGCGTGTGACCACGAACGCCTTCTTGCCCGCGTCGGAGGCGCTCTTCTTGGGGAAATAGAAACCGATCAAGAGGTAGGAGCAGAGCCCCACTCCTTCCCAGCCCACGAACATCAGGGGATAGTTCGCTGCCGTCACCAGGAGGAGCATCATGAAGAGGAAGAGGTTGATCTCCGCAAAAAACCGGTAATAACCCCCCTCATGTTCCATGTAGCCGCGCGAATAAAGGTGGATCAGAAAGCCGACAAACGTGACCACGAACGTCATCACCAGCGTCAAGCGGTCGTAGTAGAGGGCGAAATCGGCGGTGAAGTTGCCGGACTGAATCCAGGTGAAGTAGCGGTAGGAGAACGGAGCAGGACTAGTCACCAGGTGTGTGTAGGTCCACGCCGCCAGCAGTGCGAAGATCAGCGACAGGCCGGAAGCACCGCAGGCGATCCACGAGACCAGTCCGTTCGAGAACCGGCGCCCGAAGATGCCGTTCAGCGCTACGCCCGCCAGGGGCGGCAACAAGATGAGCAGAAGCAAAGTTTCCATTTTGGGAGCAGTGGCCAGTGGTCAGTGGCCACTGGCTAGCAAAGTTCTTAGTTCTCAGTTTTCAGTAAAGACAAGAACGGCGTACTTGCCGATCGTTACTGAAAACTGATTGCTGAAAACTGAGAACTTTGCTAGCCACTAGCCAGCACTAGCCCCTTAATCTTTCATCGAATCCACTTCGTCGATGGCCAGCGTTTGGCGATTGCGATAAAGCGCCACGATAATGGCCAAGCCCACCGCGGCTTCAGCGGCGGCGACGACGATCACGAAAAACACGAAGAGCTGGCCGTCGAGATTGCCTCGCTGCCGCGCGAAGGCGACGAAAGCCAGGTTGACGGCGTTGAGCATAAGCTCGATGCACATGAAGATGGTGACGATGTTCCGGCGAATGAGGAAGCCCGTCACCCCCAGGATGAAGAGGATGGCGCTGACCGCCAGAATGTGAGCGAGAGGCACCATATTTCGATGGTCCGTGGTTGAGGTCGAGTCGAAAGGGTAAAGGGTGAAGGGTGAAGGGTGAAGGGTAAAAGAAAACCAACTCAAGTAATGTGTCTCACCCTTTGCGTTTCACCTTTTTACCCTTTACCCTTCACCCTTCACCTTTTACCCTTTCTAGTCTAGGGCTGCTTTTTCGCCAGAATTACGGCGCCCAGCATGGCCACCAGAATCAAAATCGAAGTCACTTCGAACGGCAGTACATAAGTTCGGAACAGCAAGTGCCCAATCGAAGCCGGATCGCCCTCCAAGCCCACGGCCGGCGGGGTGGAACTTACCGGGAACTGTCGCCACACCGCGAACAGGATCTCCACCAGCAGCGCAATCAGCACCGGCCCACCAAGGTAATGGGCGAAGCGGCTACGATCGATCGGTTGCTCACGGTGCGCGTTGAGCAGCATGATCACCATCACGAACAGCACCATGATGGCGCCGGCGTAAACGATCACCTGGATCATGGCGATGAACGGAGCTCCCAGCAGCAAGTAGATCACCGCCAGGGCGCCCAGGACCACGATTAGCGAGAGCGCGCTATAAACCGGCGTCCGGTGCAGGATCACACTCAGCCCGGCGACGATGGCCAGGGCGGCCGCAATGTAGAACAGAATCGCCATTGTTTCAGAGGGAGTCGGGAAGGATCTTTCCTATTCCCTACTCCCGACTCCCCATTCCCTACTCCCTGCTTCCCTTCAACCTACCCACGTCATAATCAGGCCCGTCACCAGGATGTTGAGCAGCGCGAGCGGCAGCAAGAACTTCCAGCCGAACGCCATCAATTGATCGTAGCGAAAGCGCGGGAGCGTGCCCCGCATCCAGATATAGAAAAACAGAAAACAGAAAACCTTCAGGAAAAACCACAACACCGGAAGCAAGAGGCGAAGCCATCCGGGTCCGAACACCGGGCCGAGCCAGCCACCGAAGAATAGCAGCGTGGCGAGGCACGACACGGTGATCATGTTCGCATATTCGGATAAGAAGAACAGGGCGAACTTGAAAGAACTGTATTCGGTGTGAAAACCGCCCACCAGCTCGGTCTCACCCTCGGGCAAGTCGAAGGGTACTCGATTGGTCTCGGCGACCGCGGCGGTGAAGTAACAAATGAAGCCCACCGGTTGCAGGAACAGATTCCAGTGTGGAAGGATCCCCAGGCCACCCGACTCCCACAGCCCCGCCTGCTGTTCGACGATCCCGCGCAAGCTGAGCGTGCCGGAAATCATCAGGACGCCGATCACCGCGAGGCTCAGCGAGATTTCGTAACTGATCATCTGCGCCGAGGAGCGAAGCCCGCCGAGGAGCGGGTACTTGCTGTTAGAGGACCAGCCCGCGAGCGCAATGCTGTAGACGCCCAAGGAAGTTACGGCGAACACAAAGAGCAGACCCACGTTTAGATCCGTGAGTTGGAAGAGTTCGTGGCCGTGGAACTGGTAGTGGGCGCCAAAAGGAATGACGGCAATGGAGAGACAGGCCAGCGTGAAAGCCAGAAACGGCGCCAGCCAGTAAATCAAGCGGTCCACTTCCAAGGGGACGATGTCCTCTTTGAACAGGAACTTCAGGCCGTCGGCTACCGGCTGCAAAAGGCCGTGGGGACCGGTGAGGTAAGGCCCCCAGCGCGACTGGATGTGCGCTACCACTTTCCGCTCGAGCCAGGTGAGGTAGGCGATCACCGTCAGCAGGACAAGCATCACCACGACCACCTTGATGATGGTGACCATCACGAAAAATCCCAGGCTTGACGCGGTGTCCATGTGAGATCAGCAATCAGAAATCAGAAGAAGACCGTTTCTACCTTCTGATTTCTGATTTTA
>Ga0209039_10000525_pt1 | contig 37150 bp, 33 predicted proteins | sample BogFormECP12_OM1_FD_188238 | JGI IMG/M metagenome (GOLD analysis project Ga0209039, IMG submission 188238) | Bog forest soil microbial communities from Calvert Island, British Columbia, Canada - ECP12_OM1 (SPAdes) (version 2) | ecosystem: Environmental > Aquatic > Freshwater > Wetlands > Bog ...
TCCGATAATGAACATGTTCGGCTCCTTTCCCGGCGCGCCTTGGTCTCGACACAACCAAGTCTACCGGTCGGAAGGAGCCGACGCCATTATGGAATCATGAGAAGCAGCTCTGCGCTACCCTTGCTACCCTTGCTTCCGTCACGGCCATTCTATGTCGAGGGCATAGATTGCCGCCGCGCTGGTATTGCGCGAGGCTAGAACGGAATCGTCCGGCGTCGGGCCGAACCACGGGCCGTAGCTCTGGTGCCGGTAGGCGTCAAACAAGCCGACCACTGGCTCCATCTTCTCGTCGCTTAGCCGGATGCGATAGACAACCGAGGCGGCAGCGTTGGAATTCCAATAGACGTACTTTCCGTCGTGGGACCAATACACATAACCGATCGCAAGCGTGATTCGGCCGAAAGTCGCCCACTTTCCGGTGCGGAAATCGTAAATCGCGAGTCCGGGAGAATGGCTGTTCTCCGCCACCATGTAGCGACCGTCAGGAGACCATTTGGGAGCCCAGTGCCCTTCCGAGCCTGGGAGCGTCGACACCTCGCGCGTGCGCAGGTCCAGCACCTGGATGCCCGTCGAGCCTCTCACTTCGGAGAAAGCAAGCCTCTCGCCGTCCGGCGACCAAGTCGGTATGGCTTGCTCCGATTTCCCTGGGATCACCTCTTGCGGCGTTCCGCCTTGGGCGGGGACGAGATACATCTTCCACGTGTCCCGATCGGTGAGAGTGGCGAAAGCGATCATCTTACCGTCCGGCGACCAACGCAGCGTCGCGGCAGCCAGCGGAGGAAAGGTCAGTTGAACGCACTGGGAGCCGTCGGTACGGCTTCGCCAAAGAGTGCGTTCCGGGTATGCCGAGTAAACCACCGTCGCCCCATCGGGAGCGAACGAAACGCCGTCGGTGGAAATGCCACCCAGATAAGGGACGAACCACGACGATGGCGCGTCGTAGCGAATCAACTCTCCTCGCCACTGGAACCCTTGTGCGAATACCTTTTTGCCATCCCGGCTCAGCGCCGGCGCGGTGGCGGGCTGCTCACGGCGTCCGGAGAGGCTCGCGACGAAGCGCGTAAGTGGGCTGCGGGCAATCACGCGCACACCCGGAGTATATCGTGTTCCCACCTTGGGCACAAGGGAGTCTTTGATGGTGATGGGTGGCCGCGCACGGTCGCTGGAATTAGTCCTACTAACCGTGCTAGTATGCCGGAGATGGCCACCGTAACGTTTGACCGCATTACCGTCAATCCGGGCCAGTGCGACGGCAAGCCGTGCATCCGCGGCCTCCACATTCCGGTCCACGTGGTTCTTCGTCTCTTATCGAACGGCAAGACGCCCGCAGAGATTATCGCGGACTATCCCGAACTTTGCCTGCCAGATATCCAACAGTCCATGGAATATGCGGCGTGGCTGGCGAGTGAGAAAACGATCCTGGTCTCTCCCAGCCAATGAAATTCCTCGCTGACATGGGCGTGCCCCCCAGAACGGTTGCCTTTCTCAGACGCCTGGGGCATGAGGCTGTACGCCTCCCGGAAAGGAAAGAATTGACGATTGCAAGAGGTCCGTAGGCAAGTCACGTGGCCTTCTCCATGGGCCATCCACAATCGTCAATCAGCCGCTCTACCAGTCGGCAATCGTCAATTCTTCGCCTTGCCAGGAACTGGATGTTACAAGAGACTGGTCCCTTTGGGCCGGCGGTTACGCGAGCGCCAGATTCAGATTCTCAATGGCTTCGTCGATCTCTGCCGTACTCTTGTACCCCACCGTCACGCAGTCGACGCCGGCGTTCTGGAACGCGTACCTCATCGCCGCCTGGCGGTCCTCGCGGGTGGTGAACGCGCCCTCTCCCACGAGTTTCATGCTGATGACGCCCATACCGTCTTGGCGGACCTGCTTCACATGGGCGACGACCTCGCTCACATTTCCCAATCCGCCCGTATTGTAGTTCTCCGCGTCCATCTTCACGCCTTTATGATTCATCCGGATCATCGCGACCTGAAGCCACTGGTTACCCGGGACCCGGCGCAACGCCGGGAGGCCGTGCACCGACGCGCCGTGTGCTACCACCGCCTGTCTCGCCTGGGCTTCCAGAATACCGTCTTGCCATCGGAGGCTGTCGGTTGGCCACGTTGCGGCGTGTTGGTAGTGCAGCAGCATCACGTCGAAATACTCGGTGTTGGCAAGTTTGCGCAACTCGTCGATCTTCTGCTGCGGATCGACGCCTTCCCGCGTGGTTACCTTCGACATCAGCCGATAGCTATCGCGCGGAATGCCCTTCAGTGCGACGCCGAGCATCCGGTGCATCTCGCCGTAGGACTCGGCGGTCTCAAAGAAGCGAATGCCGCGGTCGTAGGCGTGGCGGACCAGCCGGGTAAACTGGTCTTGTCCCAACTCGCGTTGCACTTGGCCGCCCAGGGTGCCGGAGCCGAAGGCGAGCCGCGTCACCTTTATGCCCGATTTCCCGAGCGTCACCCAGTCCGTCGCTGTTTCGCGCGCCGCTCTCAGCCGCAAGGTTCCGGTGCCAGCCAGCGCTGCTGCGGCCAGTCCGATCTTCAGGAAATCACGTCTGGAGTAGTTGGCCATTCTTTCTTCCTCCCCTGAACGGCATCTTACCACAAGCAAGGTGGCGCCGACGCGTTCTCTACGTTGGCGGCTCCTTAGGGGTGCGGCTTGCCGTACCCTCTTGGTTCGGTTCAACAACCCCTCACCCGGCTCGTTACACTCGCCACCCTCTCCCCGGGGAGAGGGCGGAAAATGCAACCCTCCTCCCTCGCACCTACGAATGAGGTCTGTCCTGCCCGCCCCAGCAACGACGGCCGGACGTCACCTAAGAACCACCAACTTTAAGCGTTTGGTTGCCAAGGCCCCCAACTCAGTAAGGGGCAGTTGCGGCGGTCGCAACTGCCTCCTCCAGCGGAAGCAGTTGCCCTTTCTCCAGGTGGCGGATCACCGTGGCATGCCGCGCGGCGTGCGGGTCGTGTGTGACCATGATGATCGTCTTTCCGAAGTCGCGATTCAGGCCGGCCAGGATCCCGAGGACCTCCTCGGCGGCGCGGGCGTCAAGATCGCCGGTGGGCTCGTCGGCCATGAGCAGCGTGGGATCACTCACGATGGCGCGCGCGATGGCCACCCGCTGCTCCTGTCCCCCGGAGAGCTGGCGGGGATAGTGCTCCCTCCGATCCTCGAGACCGACCAGTTCGAGCGCCGCCAGGACGTGTTTCCTGCGCTCCGGCGCGGGGAGGCGCGTCAGCAGCAGGGGCATCTCCACATTCTCGTAGGCCGTCAGCACGGGGATCAAATTGAAGGTTTGAAACACAAAACCCACGTGGGCGTTGCGCCACGCCGCCAGGCGGTCCTCACTCATCGAGGCGAGATCCTCACCCAGCACGCGCAACTGGCCCGAGGTGGGTCGATCGATGCCGGCGATAAGATTCAGCAGCGTCGTCTTGCCCGAGCCCGAAGGCCCCATCAGGCAGAGGAATTCGCCATCGTCCACTTCGAGGTCCACGTTCTCCAGAGCCGGCACAGCCAGAGAGTCCCGCCGAAAGATTTTGGACAGTCTTCGAATTTCAACCACTGGATTCGACATGGGTCAGTCCCTCCCTAGAGATCACGGCCTTTGCAGATTCGTGCGAATCTAGTCTCCCGACCCGGCTAATTCCTTACAACAGCCGCTGGCGGGGGTACGAGTTCTTGAACGATGTAACCCTCACCCGGCGCTGCGCGCCACCCTCTCCCAAAGAAGCTGTGAAAAAATCTAACCACCAAGGCACAAAGACACAAAGAAGACCATAGGATCGCATGAAGATGTCGTTTGTTTCCTGACCCTCCGAGTTTCTCTTGTGCCTGTTTGCCATTTTCTTCTTGGTGTCTCCGTGTCTTGGTGGTTAATTTTTCACACCTTCTTTGGGAAAGGGTGCGCGCAGCGACGGGTGAGGGCCGTCAACAATTACGCGGGACAGGACGCTAGCCTGCCCGTGCGACCTTAACCCGCTGATCCGGCTTCAGCGTATCTGCGCCCCGTACCACCACCTGGTCGTTAGGCCCGACGCCGTCCAGCACTTCCACCCGCTCGCGCAGCGTGCGTCCGGCGTGGATTTCGCGCATACGGACACGCGAGCCGTCCAGGACGAACACCACTGATTTGCCGTCTCTTTCGACGACGGCGGCGCTGGGCACCCACAGCGCGTCACGCGACTCCGATCGCCCGCCGCTTGGCGCCGCCAGAAAAGACACGTGAGCATTCATCTCCGGCCGCAGGTACGCGTCCGGCTCCAGCACCTTCACTTTCACCTGAATCGTCGCCTTCTGGCGATTCGCTTCCGGCGCGATCTCCGCCACGATGCCCTTGTAGACTCGATCGGGATAGGCGTCCGCGGTGACGCTGGCAATCTGCTTCGGCGAAATCTTGGGGAAGTCGTTCTGGTTGATGTCGAGTTCCACCTGCAGATCGTTGGGATCGGCTAAGGAGGCTACCGACGCTTGCACGCCGCCTCCCGTGCCGCCCAGGTTCATGGTGGAGACCATCTCGCCCTTCTCCACGGAGCGTTCCAGCACCACTCCGTCAATCGGCGATCGAATCACCGTGGCCTCGAGCATGGTTTTGGCATAGTCCACCACGCCTCGCGCCTGCTGCACCTGGGCGCGCGCGAGGTCGATGTCTTCGCGTCGCGGGCCGATTTTCACCAGCTCGAAGTTCTTCCGGGCGCTCTCGAGCTTGGCTTTGGCGACGTCGTAGGCTGCCTGGTCGTTGTCGAGTTGCTGCCGGGAGGCCACATTCTCGGCCAAAAGCTGCCGCGTTCGCCGCAGGCCGATCTCCGCGTTCTGGAACTCCGCCTGGGCTTGCTCGACGGCCGCCTGTGCCTGCTCGATTTCCTCCGGACGCGAACCGTTTTCGAGCTTTCGGAGATTCGCTTCCGCGACGCCCATGCTGGCCTGCGCCTGCGCCCACTGCGCCCGGAACTCACTATCCTCGAGACGAACCAAAACCTGACCCTGCGTCACACGATCAGCCTTCTCGATCCCGATCCAGGCCACCCGCCCCACCACCTTGGAGCCGACCTGAATGGTGTGGTGGGCCACGATGTAGCCTCCGGCGGTCAAGACCACGTCGCTGCCTGCCGGGGCCGGCTCGATCGCGACGCGCTGCACTTCAACCTGGGGTGAATTGGCAAGCAATCCGGAGATCACGATCGCGACGGCGAGCACCACGATCGCGGCCGCGATCACGTAAACCCAGGGCTTCATGCGCGGCTGGTGGTTTTCGGGCAGGGGTTCCTTGTGCGACGGATCAATGCGCAGAACGCTGAGGTCTCTCTCAAGCACCGGAGGGGCTACCATGTCTTCTTCCTAGTGTGTTGTAACACTCAATTCTTCACAACGCTGTGACCCCAATGTTGGGGTCTGCGACGACCACCGGCAAAGAATTGCCGATTGCAGATTGACGATTGACGATTGAAAGAGGCCGTTAGGCAAGCCACGAGGCGCCTTACATAAGCCATCCAAAATCGTCAATGGGCCCCTCTTCCAATCGTCAATCGTCAATCTGCAATCGTCAATTCTTCTGCCAGCGCAAGAGTGTGGTTACCGCTGGCCACTGTCCGGAATTAAAATAGGTGTTAACGCACAGCAGCCGGTTCCTATCTATAGGCGGCCCGGAGGCGGGTCCGAGCGCCCCACGCTCAAGTTGCGCGCAACGCGTTGACCACGCTCTGGTGGGAAGCCCGCCAGGCAGGAAAAAAGCCGCCCACGAGCCCCATGAAAACCGCAAACACCATGCCGGCCAAGAACAGTGCCGGCGACACGTGGAAGTCGAACGCCATCTCGCTGAAGCTCGTGAAATTGGTGGTGCCGGTGGTGACACCGTTGATCCCGAGCGACAGCACACAGCCCAGCAGCCCGCCGAGCGCGGCGATCAACACGGACTCGACCATAAATGAGAGCAGGACGCTCGCGCGCGAGAATCCCAGCGCCCGCAAAGTCCCCATTTCGCGGGTCCGGCGCGCCACCGTGGCGTACATCGTATTCATGGCGGCAAAGGACGCGCCAATGGCCATGAGCACGGCGATGAGACTGCCGAAAACCCGGATGGGTGTCGCCGTCTCCATCTGGGTTTCGAAGTAATCCCGTTCCGCCACCGGCTTCAGGTGCAGGCGCCGGTCGTTCGTCACCTGATCTTTGACGCGAGCGACGGCCGCCGCACTCGTCACGCGCACGAACACGTCGTTATAGTTGTCTCGGTGAAACTCGTCCATGAGGCCGTCGACGCCGGTCCAGATTTCAGAGTTGTAAGCCGAGGTTCCGGCGTCAAAAATGCCGACCACCGTCCAGTACCCTCTGCCGAGCTTCAGGCGGTCGCCGAGGCCGCAATTCTGGAAGCGCTCGGAGATTCTCCGGCTGGCGATCACCTCGCGGAGGCCGGACTGGAAAAAGCGTCCCTCCACCATCTTGAAGTCGGGACGCAGCGACGGCCCATCCGGGCTCAAGCCGCGAATGGTCACGTTCGACCCTTGCGTCTGGCCCCGGCGGAGCAGGTTGGTGAGCACGATGGCTTCAGGCGAGACGAAGGGTTCGCCGTGATTGTCCTTGGCGATTCCGTCGAGATATTTGATCACCTGCAAGCTGTCGCGCGACACGGAACTGAAGCCCTCGGCTTGCGAGCCTTCACGCATGATGACGACGTTGAGGGGATGACCCGTGGTGGAGAGCGAAGTTTCGAGACCGGTGGCCAACGCCATGAGAACGACGAAGACGGCCACCGTCAGCGTGATGCTGAACGCGGTCAGGATCGTGGTGTTCCGGCGCACCACCAGGTTGCGCCAATTGTACTTGAGCGGTATTGCCATAATTCCGCCTTCGAAGTAGAACCCGATTTACCGGGCCCGCGACCCTTGCCCCGGCCGCGCCAGTGTGCTGTAACCCCCAATTCCTCACAAGGGGAAGAATTGACGATTGCAGATTGACGATTGACGATTGAAAGAGAAGAAGAAGCAAGCTGCGATGGCCATTCAGTAGGCCCCGACCATCGTCATGGTCCTCTTCCAATCGTCAATCTGCAATCGTCAATTCTTATGACGGACAAGGCCGTGGTTACCGCCAGCCATTCTCAAAAACTACCTGTTACAGGGCACTAGCCGACAAAGCGCAGGGCCTCCGCCAGGTTGCCCCGCGAGGCCCGGTAGGCTGGCCACCCCGACGCCAGCACGGCAATCAATAACGCGACTGCCAGGCAGAAGCCGAGCGTGTCGGGCCTCACGCGGAGGTCCGCCCAGACAAAAGCAACGACTTTCGTCAGGCGCAGCGAATCAAAAAGGAACTTGGCACCGCCTACACCAAGGATGGCGCCGGCCAGCGTGAGCATCAGGGACTCGCCGACGAATAAGAACAGGATGTGCCGGGAACGAAAGCCTAGCGCCCGCATGATCGCCGCTTCCGAGACCCGCTCGCGGATCGACATGGCCATGGTGTTGGCCACAATCAGCAGAATGGCGAAGCCCACGGCGCTGCCGACCATCAGGAGCATGGCTCGTACGTTCCCGAGCATCGATATAAAGCCCAGCAGGAAGTTGTTTTCGCTTTCCGTCTTGGTCTCCGCGTCCGTGTTGCGGAACATCGCGTCGATGGCCTCGGAGACGCGCGCAGCCAGTTCCGGCCGTTCCAGCCGGATCCAATACAGGTTGACCTGGTCGAAATGGCCGCCCATCGCTTCGTTGAGGTAGTCGTAGTGAAAGTAAAGCTGGTCGTCCGGACCCCCGGAAAAGACGCCCCGCAGAATAAGCTCAGGCGTGATGCGGTACGGGCTGCCCAGCAGCGTAATCCGGTCGCCGATCTTCCAGTGGTACTGGTTGATGAGACGTTGCCCGGCCACGGCTGCAGTACGTTCCCGCTTGAAGTCCTGGAGTTGATCGGGAGGGATCTTGCTTACACTACTGAGCACGTCAAAAACGGTGTCGGCGTCCATGGCGAAGTTGGCGAACTGGTTCTTAGGGTCCACCCAATATCCGCCAAACCAATTCATCGGCGAGACGGCCACGACGCCCGGCACGGTCTTGATGCGCGCGCCATAACTGGCCGGCATCATGTAGACCATGCCGCTGAGCCGGCGGACCATCAGGCGGGGCGCCGTGTCGGCGCCCTGATAAGGCGCCCCTAAGGCGCGATAAACCATCGCCAGCGTGGTTAGAAGAAAGAGCGAAATCGCCGCACTCGAAACGGTCAGTACCGTGCGACGCTTGTTTCGCAGGGCGTTTTTCCAAATCAGGCGGGTGAGCTTTAGAACCATGAGAGCGCGACTCCATCGCCATGGGCTTCTGAGGATGCCGAACGGCAGTCGCGCGAGAAATCACCGGAGAAAGTCCCGCGATCGCCGACTCTCCCGAAATTACGGAATCAGTTTATCCCCCGGCGGCTGAAGGCGCAGTGATGCACATCACATCGTAGGGCTGCCTGTTAAATCGGGGCGAATGTACGTTCTTCGGGGTCATCAGGCCGCCGAGACCGGCCGAGTTGCCCCTCATCGGAAGTCCCATGCTGCACGTGACGACTGAGAACTTCTTCCAGAGCGCTATTCGTAGCGCAGCGCCGTGAGAGGATCTACCTTGGCCGCGTGGCGCGAGGGCATCCAGCACGCCAGAAACGCGACGCCGGTGAGGAACTGGGGCACGGCGGTGAAGGTGACCAGGTCGTGTGGACGAACGCCGTATAGGAACGCATTGAAGAGCGTGGCCACGGCCAATGCGGCGCCCAGGCCAAGCAATACGGCGATCGCCGCGAGCAACATGCCCTGGCGGATGATAAGCCGTTGGACGGCTCCGATCTGCGCGCCCAGGGCCTGAAATCCCGGAGGAGCGATGGCCACCACGGTGAAGGGCCGGCGGGAGAGAGTCATGGACTTGCCGAGGAATCGCGGAGTCAGAAGCGAACCGGCTTTGCCAGATCCGGTAGCCTAGTAAAATAACGGGAAGACGCTCCTCGTCGCTGTGAAACCGCGGACCTACAAAGCAGGTCCGCGCTACTCGCTACTCGCTACCCTTCCTTGTCAAAGAAAAGGGCATGCTCAGACCAGTACTTCATTGCGACTCGAAACATCGTTAGCAGTTCGGTGTAAGAGCGAAAAGTGTACTTCTGCTTGACACTTTTGAAGGGCGCCTTTTCAGTTTCCCGGAGAAAGCGTGGGCGGACATCCTCTGGTCCCACGATGAAGAAATTCTCACTATACTTCACGACTTGGAACATGCGATGCAGGCCAGATGTGACGTCGGTTGTGTTCTCCACTTCAAAGAAGTATTCGGGGTAGTCCTCCCTGAGCCATATCACGTCGATCCGAGCGACAGATTTCATTGCCTGCTCAGTCGCAAAGCGCGGAAGATCCCTCAGGGTCGCGATTTCTCCTAGTGCTTGTCCTCTGAATTGTTTCCCTCGATCTGCGGTATATGTTTCAAAGTCAAGTTTGTTGCCTAACAGCAAGAGAGCCGCCTCCGCTGACTCATGGCTGTCGATTCTTGGGTGGTCTGTCCACGAAGCCTCTTTCCCAAGTAACGGAGCAACCTTCTCTTCAAGCTCGTGTTTGGAGCAATCAAATGAAGCCCTCAGGATATCGGGGCTTAGTCTTCCCGCCTTCGCAAGGGTAGCCAGTATCTTGGCCCTTGCAATGTCCAGCGCTTTGAACTCGTCTTCACTGATTTGTGGTAGGAGATATCGTCCAATCTTCGCGTAGTAGAAGATGTTCCTTCGAGACATGCACTGGCGGGTCTGCCGGAACTTATTCATCCAATCGTCAAATGTCAGGCACCCGAGGATCGTTATTCCTCCCTGAGCGTCCTCGAATTCTCTATTAATCCTCGCGAACAAATATGCAGCGCGATACTGTTTCGCAGGCGCAACCCCTCTGAAGTCAGGGCTAACTATGTCTTGTAGTTCCTGTTCAACCTCTTGTATCGGCGCTAAGCGCGGGTTCGTGTTTTCCATTCATTCCGCCAAAGAGTAAATCGGAATCCCCATAGCAGGTAGCGGCCCTTGATAGTTGTTCGTCGCCGCCGCACCAACTCGGCGATCAGCATCGTCAGCCATTGCCGTATTATAGAACTAGCCCTCAACCTGTGAAAGTCCTTTCTCGAGCGGCCTTCAGCGTGTACTCTGTCCCGCTCCGGCTTCTTCGCCAGCGCTTGCGCCCCGGAGCAAGCGTAGCGCACACGTGTTCTATACGCCTGCGGCCCTTTGATGGGATTCTTGAACTAACTGCGGACCTACGGTTCAAGTCCGCGCTGCCGCGCTCAGGACCAATCGGCAATCGGCAATTCGTCACAGGCCCGCTCACCGAACGCCTGCGCCTTGATGCTATAATTGACGTGGGAAGCGATTGCCCTCGGAAATCATGACGCAGACCTTATTCTCCTGGTTGGCGGTCGGCCTTTATGGGATCGGTCTGGTGCTGGCCCTGCCGGCAGTGATGCGGCGGCGCCCCTCGATTGCGCCGCCGGCCCTCATCGTTCTCGGCTTCGGCCTGGCCGCGCACTGCGCGTCGCTGGTGGCCGTTGGCTTGGGAAGCCACCGCTTGCCGGTGACTGACGTTCGCAGCGCCCTCTCGTTCTTTGCTTTCCTGGTAACCCTGGCCTTTTTCCTGGTTTACCTACGCTACCGGATTGCGTCGCTAGGGATCTTCATGCTCCCGCTGGTCTTCGTGCTGACGCTGATTTCCGCCCTGCGACCGGAGGCGCCCTTCGGGTCGCCGACGTTTCGCGGGGGCTGGTTGTTCGTCCACATCGCCAGCATTTTCCTGGGCTACACCGGGTTCTCCCTGACTTTTGTGGCGGCGGTGATGTACCTCATCCAGGAAAGCCAGTTGAAATCGAAGAAGCTGCGGGCGATCTATTACCGGCTGCCGCCGCTGGAGGTGTGTGACGAGCTTTATTACCGGTCGCTGCTCTTCGGACTCCCCTTTCTCACGCTCGGCATTCTCACCGGCTTCGTGTGGGCTAGCCGAACGTGGGAGGGACCGTGGGAGTTCGATCCGAAGATCATGGCGGCGATGATCACCTGGCTGATCTACCTGGTCCTGTTTTCGGCCCGGCTCAGCGGCACTTGGCGGGGCCGGCGGGGCGCCTACGTGGCCATTCTCGGATTCGCAGCCATCATGGTGACCTTCCTGGGCATCAGCCTGCTGAGCGGACAGCACGGGTACGTTCCGCATCCGTAGGGAACAGGGAATAGGGAACAGGAAAGAGGGAACAGGGAGTAGGGAACAGGGGACAGGGGACAGGGAACAGGGGACAGGGAATAGGGAATAGGGAAAGAGGGAACAGGAAAGAGAGAACAAGAAGTAGGGAACAGGGGACAACGTCAGGGAACGCTTCTTTCTTCCTGTTCCCTGTTCCCTATTCCCTGTTCCCTTTCTTCCTGTTCCCTATTCCCTGTTCCCTTCTTCCCTACACTGAGAATGAAACATTTGCTGCTCGTCGGAATCAATCATCGCACGGCCCCGGTGGAAGTGCGCGAACGGATGCTGATCGACGAGTCGCATCTGCCCGCCGCCGTGGCTGACCTTGTGCATCGCGATGGCATCCAGGAAGGGATGATCCTCGCCACGTGCAACCGCGTCGAGCTGACCGTGCGCGCGCCGGGCGGCGACGGGACCGAGCAAGCCATCCGGCAATTCCTCGCCGATTACCATCACTGTGATCTCGCGCCCTACGAGCAGTTTTTATACTGGCGGCGCCAGGAGGAGGTGGTTCGTCACCTGTTTCGAGTGGCCTCCAGCCTCGACTCGATGATCCTCGGTGAGCCGCAGATCCTGGGCCAGGTGAAGCAGGCCTACGCCGTAGCGCGCGAAGCGGGCGCGTTGAACGGCGTGCTCAGCGATGTGGTGAACCAGGCGCTGGCGGTGGCGCGGCGCGTGCGACGCGAGACCGCCCTGGGCGCTTCCGCCGTCTCCGTTTCCTACGCGGCCATCGAGCTGGCGAAGAAGATCTTCGGCGATCTCCACGGCAAATGCGTTTTCGTGATCGGCGCCGGCAAGATGAGCGAACTGGCCGCCAAGCACTTGCTGCGCTCGGGCGCCAGCACGATCCTGGTCAGCAACCGGACGTATGAGCGGGCGGTGGAGCTGGCGGCGGCTTTCGGCGGCAGTCCGGTCCCTTTCGAGGCGCTGTTCGACCACCTGGGCCGGGCCGATATTGTCATCAGCTCGACGGGCGCGCCCAGTTTTATTATCCGCAAGGATCAGGCTGAGCGGCTGATGGCCGCGCGCCGCAATCGTCCAATGTTCTTTGTCGATATCGCCGTGCCGCGCGACATCGATCCGACGGTCAACGATCTGGACAATGCCTTTGTGTATGACATCGACGATCTCGAGCAGGTGGTGGAAGCCAATCGTAAGCAGCGCGAGCGCGAGGCGGAGTGGGCGGAGCGGATCGTCAACGAGGAACTGGCGAAGATGATGCGCCGGCTGGCGTCGCGCGAAGTGGTGCCGACTATCGTCGCCCTGGAAACGCGCCTCGATCAGATTTGTCAGACGGAGATGGGACGGTTTCGCGGCCGCTTGAGCTCGCTGACGCCGGAACAGCGCGAGACCGTGGAGGCGCTGATCCACGGGGTGGTCAACAAGATCCTGCACGGCCCCATCACCGAACTGAAGAGCGGCGCCGGCCAGCCCGAGCAGGGGGCGCTGGTGCAGACGATTCGGAAGATCTTTGGGGTGTCCGAGTAACGCCTCGGGTGAGGAAAAAAGAAGAATCCACAGATTTCACAGATTCTACAGATTGAAGACGGCGATCGGCGGTATTCCAGACAGATTGTGTTCTGAGTCTTCGCCCTTCCTTCTGTGTGATCTGCGCAATCTGTGGATTCCGCCTTTGCTTTGCTTTTCTTACTCGTCACTCGTCACTCGCCACTCGCCACTGTTATGACCATCGTCATCGGAACTCGGGGCAGCAAGCTGGCGCTCTGGCAAGCCAACTGGGTACGCGATCAGTTGGTGACTGCCGGTGCCAAGGTGGAAATCAGAATCATTAGGACCACCGGCGACAAGCTGGCGAACGTTCCCCTCACTCAGTCAGGAACCAAGGGCCTGTTCATTAAAGAGATCGAGGAAGCCTTGGCGGAGGGCATCGTCGATTTGGCCGTCCACAGTCTCAAGGACTTGCCCACCGAGCAACCGCCGGGTCTGACGGTGGCCGCGGTACCGCCGCGCGAGGACGCTCGCGACGTGCTGATTTCCCGACTGGGTTCCCGAGACGGCGCGGGTTTGATGGCGCTTCCAGCCGGATCAAAGGTCGGCACTAGTAGCCTGCGGCGACAGTCGCAGTCGCGCGCGCTCCGCCGCGACGTGGAAGTGGTCCCCATACGCGGGAATCTCGATACGCGGCTGCGAAAGCTGGACGCCGGCGAGTACGACGCACTGGTGGTGGCGGCGGCCGGAATCCACCGACTGGGGCTCCGCCAGCGCGTAACAGAGTATTTCGCGGTTGACGCCATGTGCCCGGCCGTGGGTCAAGGTGCGCTGGCCATCGAGGTGCGCAAGGGCGACGATCGCATCGAGCGCGCCGTCCAGCCGCTCGACCACTGGATGACCCATCAGGCGGTGCGGGCAGAGCGGGCGGCGCTGCGCGAGTTGGGAGGCGGATGCCAGGTCCCGATCGCCGTTCACGCACAGTGCGAAGACGATCGCCTGCACCTCTTGGGAGTGGTTGCCGCCATCGACGGTCGGAGAATCGTGCGCGCCGCCAACTCCGGTCCGGCGTCTGAACCCGACCGGCTGGGCACCGAAGTTGCCCGCAGCTTGGCGGAACAAGGGGCGCGGGAGATTCTGACAACAGTGACTAGTGACAAGTGACTAGTGGGGAGTGAAGAGCTGTTCACTGTCGACAGATATCGGTCGGCTAATTATTCTTCTTGATATCCGCCTTGAAGTAGCGTATAGTTCTTTGGGCTCGTCTTGGATGCGAGCGTAGAAAATGAGAGTCGAAAGTTGAAGCTTCAGTTGATGGAACGAGAAGTTTTTTTCGAAGCGGTGGCCACCAATTTGGACTTTGGAGGGCGGCAGCTTGCTGCCGTTTTTCTGTCGCAAGGGCGCTACGACCGCCGGCGGGAAGGCGGCAGCAAGCTGCCGCACTGCAAAACGAAAAGCGTAAGAGCCACGGCAACGAGTTCGGCAAAACGGTTCGAAGGTCCTCAAACGGGCCTTAACCGGGAGGGATCTCAAGAGAAGCCGGGAAAAGGTCAAACGACCCTAGTAAGTGCATACTAATCAGTAAGTTGACCCTCAGAACGAACCTAAATCGAACCTAAAACGGACCTTGTAAGTCCTTTAGAATTGACTGCGGCCCAAGAAACGAACCTAAAACGGACCTTGTAAGTCCTTTAGAACGAAAACGAAATTGGAGCGAACCTGGCGGTTCGCGACTAGGACTAAGGACTGGCCATGCACAGTCTCACGCCGGGAGGACTTTCGGGCCGATCATTCATCCATCTGCCTCCCCAGCGCTGGTGACCCTTACGTATCTAGCCTAGTATACTTCTTGACGTTGGCGAATCCCGTGCAAGGCAACGAGCTGGCCGGAAGACGGATTGTTATCACGCGGGCGCGCGAGCAAGCGAGCGTTTTGCGCGACGCGCTGGTGGCCTGCGGCGCCGAGGTGATCGAGGTCCCAACGATCGAGATTCGCGACCCGGCGTCGTGGGAGCCGCTGGACGCGGCCATCCAGCGATTGGATGAGTTCCATTTTCTGCTGCTGACCTCGGTGAACGGCGTCCGCAACTTCCTCGGCCGTCTGGGGGCCGGCGGGCGCGACGTGAAGGATCTGGCGCATCTTGAGGTCGGCGCGATCGGCCCTTCCACCGCCGCCGCCCTCGTCGAATCCGGAATCAAGGTCGACTTTGTGCCGCGCGAGTATCGCGCCGAAGGGCTGCTGGAGAGCCTCGCCGGGCGCGACCTGCGCGGCAAGGCCTTTCTCATACCACGCGCCAAGGTGGCGCGCGATCTCGTCCCGCGAGTCCTGCAAGAACGCGGCGCGCGAGTGGAAGTTGTAGAGGCTTACGAAACCGTAAAGCCTTCTTTGGCGCCCGGTGAACTTGAACGCCTACTGACTCCGCGTCCTGACGTCATCACGTTCACCAGCTCGTCGACGGTGTCGAACTTTGCCCGACTTCTGAAAGATGCGAAGCTGAGGGACTGTATTCGGGGAGCCGCCATCGCTTCCATCGGACCGATCACGTCGGCCACCGCTCGCGAATTCGGATTTGAAGTCACGGTCGAGGCCGCCGAGTTTACAATCCCCGGGCTGGTAGCCGCGCTCGTCAAGCTGTTTGCCGGCGGGCGGGTCTGACCATTTGTCGCGAGCGATGAAAGGTCAGAAGAATTGACGATTGTCGATTGACGATTGACGATTGGAAGAGAAGAAGACGGCAGCGAGTAGCTCCTGCAATAGGCTAACAAGGGACCGTCAGGGATTCTCTTTCAATCGTCAATCGTCAATCTGCAATCGTCAATTCTTTGGAAGAGCCACGCAGGGCTGATTTCTGTCGTTCGGTCCAACTTAACCAGGAGGAACATTATGTCGATTTCACGCATGGTCCGGCTGGCTTTGATCACAGCCGGACTTCTCGGTGCCTTAACTACCTTTCTCTATGCAGCCGATATAACCGGCAAGTGGGCTGACGCTCCCGATCACCCGCAGTGGACTTTCAACTTCAAGTCCGACGGCGCCACTTTGACCGGCACGATGCTCAGCCAGGAGGGCAAGGAGCTTCCCATCAAGGACGGCAAGATCGAGGGGGACGGTCTCTCGTTTTCGGTGGACTCCGAATGGCAGGGCCAGCCGATCAAGCTGGTAATGAAAGGAAAGATTGCGGGCGACACCATCGAACTTCGTCTCGACACGGCCGACGGTGCGTGGGGCACGGACGTGACCCTGAAGCGAGCGTCGGGCTCCGGCAAGTAAGCGTTAGGAGTGGCTGCGGCTGGCGCTGAAATTTTCTGAGTCGAAACGGGCATCCGCCACGTAATTGTGGGTTGGAGGTCCAAGGGAGATGCCTGCGGCTCAATTGGTCACGGTGTTCTTGCTCGCCGCTGTGAGCGTTCCTGCCTGTGCTCAAGATCCACCGCTGACGGCAGAAGCCATCATGGCCCGCGTCGCCGCCAATCAGGACCGGAGCGACAAGCTGCGAGGCGAATATGTCTACCGGCAGCACATTCACATTGCGACGCGAAAGGGCAAGAAACTCATGCGCGAGGAGTCCGCCGATTACAGGGTGACGCCCATGCCCGACGGCACCCAAAAGCAACTGACGCTCATCACGGGGCGCTACTGGCACAAGGGACAGTATGTGGAGTTCAAAGGTGAGCCGGTGCCCGACGCGGATGGCATCGACGGCGACCTGATCCATGACTTCCGCAACGACCTACAGAACGAGCACTCGAAGGATGGGTTCGCGCGCGATTACTTTCCGCTGACGACGGAGGAGCAAAAGAAGTACCGCTTTCGACTGATGGGTGAAGAGACGCTGCAGGGGCGAAAGGTCTACCATCTTGGTTTTCGTCCCAAGGACAAGCAAGATTTCGATTGGGCCGGCGAGGCCTATATCGACGCCGCAGACTTCCAGCCGGTGACGGTGTTCACCAAGCTTTCGCGCCAGATTCCCTTCCTGGTTCGCACCTTCCTGGCGGACCTGCCCGGCGTCGGCTTCAATGTCCAGTACCGCCGGCAGCCTGACGGAGTATGGTTCCCATCGAGCTTCCGGACCGAGTTCCGTCTTCGTATACTCATGTTCCTGAGCCGCGACATAACGGTGTCGCTCGAGAATACTGACTTTGAGCACACCCACGTAGAGAGCCGAATTACTCCGGACATGCAATGAGCGACGTGACTACGGGCAGTGTGGGCCGCCTCCTAGCGGGACCGCGTCAGAGATGAAGCAACTCGCGCAGCTTGCGCGTTTGAGCGCGGCTGACAGGGATTTCCGTCTGCTTGCGATCGTCCATCTTGAGCTGGTAAGAGCTCTTGAACCAGGGGACCACTTCTTTAATGCGGTGGATGTTGACCAGATAAGAGCGATGGGCGCGCCAGAAGGCGTTTGGATCGAGGTTGGCCTGAAGGTCTTCCACGGTGCGAAAGTTCGACTCGCCCTCCAGGTCGCGCGTCACCAGGCTGATGACCCCATCCTCGATGCTGGCGTAAACCAAGTCGGAGGAATCCACGAGGTACAGGCGTCCGCCGCTCTTCAACAGGAGCTTACCTTTCTGGGCTTCCGGGCGCTCGGTCACGATCTGGACCAGACGGTCCAGTTGCTCGTGGGTTGGGCCCGCGGCCTCCAGCGTCTTCCGCACCTTGCCGATGGCCTTGTCGAGACGTGAACGCGCGATCGGCTTGAGGAGATAGTCAAGAGCGTTAACGTCGAAGGCGTGCACCGCGTATTGATCGTACGCGGTGGCAAAAATGAAAAAAGGAAGGCGGGCTTTCTTCTCCAGCAATTTCTTGATGACGCCAAAACCGTCGAGCCCCGGCATCTGCACGTCGAGAAAAACCAATTGGGGATTAAGCTCGCGAATCAGGGTTACAGCCTCCAGACCGTTCTTGCCTTGGCCCACGACTTCCACGTCCGGGAAGCCCTTCAGTAAAAAGGCGAGCTCATCGCGGGCCAGTTGCTCGTCGTCAACGATCAGGGTAGTCATCTTCATACGGCCGTAGTTTAACAAAAACTTCGGCCATTGGGCGAGCAGTCTGCTAGCATAGGCGCACAGGTTCGGAATCCTTGCGGCGCGAAAACCGCAAGGGGCCCTTGTCCGAGCCCGGCGGAATCGAGGGAGGCGCCTGATGAGAAAACTGGGAATTGCTTTTCTGGTGGTTTTGAGCCTCGCGGCATTGACCGGCCGACGAGCCCTCTTCGGGCAGTCGTGCGACGACGACGAGGCAATGGTCAAAGATTACCAGAAGAGCCTGACGGAGATTATTGGCACGGTCAAAAAGGAGAGTCTGGCGGACTTTGAGAAGGCCTATCACCAGAAGGTTTGCATGACCAAACTGACCTTTTGCCTGACCACGATCGACGGCTTGGTGGAATGCCTGGACAAAGCGTCGCAAGACGCGGCAACGCCGAAAGACCAGGCGGAGGCCGCCAAGTCTAAGCGAGAGACTTACACCAAGCTCAAAGGCAAGATCCAGGAGGCCAGGACCGCGCTGAAGTCGGCGGAAGCTCCGAAAGACGCCAAGGCCCTGATTGAGAAGTTCGACTTTTCGAATTGAGGCCACGGATTAAGTGATTGGGTGATTGGGTGATCGGGTGATTGAAAAAAGGCCGTTCCGATCTTTTCAATCACTTAATCACACAATCGCCCAATCACCCGATTTTATGAAATCGCAAGCCAAGGTTCTCCGCAGCAAGACACTCTACGAGGGCCGTGTCGTACGCCTCAAGCTCGATCGAGTGATCGAGCCGGGCGGCGTGACCGTCGACCGCGAGGTGGTGCTGCATCCAGGCTCGGTAGTCGTGTTGCCTCACCTCGACGACGGGCGAATTGTCCTGGTGCGCCAGTTTCGCTATGCGGCAGGCAAGAGTCTGTGGGAACTCGTGGCGGGCGGTATCGAGCCGAACGAAGCTCCGCTCGAAGCGGCCCGACGGGAGTTGCGGGAGGAAACCGGGTACGATGCCCGCACCCTCAGGCCGCTCTTCAGCTTCTATCCCACCCCGGGGTTTGTGAGTGAGCGTATGCACTTGGTGGAAGCGTCGGACTTGGTGCGGTCGCAGGCCAGTCCCGATGCTGATGAGCGCATTCGCGTCGGCCGTTTCACCCGCGAACATCTCTTCAACATGCTTCGTCAACACCGGATCGAGGACGCCAAGACCCTCGTGGGTCTGCTATGGCTTTTCGGGTCGTCCCGGCTTAAGAAATGAGCGACCGGGCAGCATTAGACCCCCCAAAAATATTCCCTTGACAAGCAAGACCTCTACAGATAATTTCTTTCGGCAGGCTTGTTGGGCGTTCTTAGAAGGCGTTCACTGGCGAAAGGCAGGCGGGTAACCCTGCCGGTATTCGGTCTTTTGACCGCCGAACACTCCGCAAGCCGAAAGCATATCAAGGAGGAACGGCAGTGGCAAGACTTCAAGGTAAGGTGAAGTGGTTCAATAACACCAAAGGGTATGGTTTCATCGGCCAGGACACCGGACCCGATGTGTTCGTTCATTACTCCGCCATCCAGATGGACGGCTTCAAGAGTTTGCAGGAGGGGGACACTGTCGAGTTTGAGGTCGTGCAGGGACAAAAGGGCCCTCAGGCTGACAAGGTCTCGAAAGTGTGACCTGGACGAGCGACAGGCTTCACTAGTTGGGTCCAGGCGGCGAAGAGAACCTTCACCGCAGGCCCGTCAGAATCACGGCGCCACAATCTCCCCGTTAAGCCGACGGATGGATGTCTTCTATCCACTTGATTTTTGGTGCGAGAAGCGAGACAATCTTGAAGCGCGGCCGGGTTTGGTGTCTTTAGGGTAGAAGTGTTGCTTTCTCTTTATCGGGCCCGGTCTGCCTGGAGGGTCCACATGAGGAAGACGTTCGGATCGCTCGTCGTGGTTTTGATGCTGTCTCCGTTCGTATGGGGTCAGGAGGGTTCGTTGCCCCGTGTGCTGATGCACCGCGCGAGCACCCCTGACGGCACCCCAATCGCCTCGGCGGATTCAGCCCGCGTTACGGTGCCCGCCGAAACCGAGGCCGACATCCAACTGCTGTCCGGAGTCCACACTCGCGTCAACCACGTTAACGACCGCATCGAGGCGAGGCTGATCAAACCGGTGATGATCGCCGGCCAAGTGGCCCTGCCTCCCGGCAGTGTGCTGGACGGTCGCATCACTCGGGTTCGATCGTCCGGCCGTTTTCACCGGGCGGGCGAGTTGGCTTTCCGGTTCGAACAAATTACCCTTCCCGACGGTGAAAGCGAGCCGGTGCGAGCGGTTTTGGCAGAGCTCGACCATGCCAGGTCGCTCGACGTCACGCTCGACTCCGAAGGCTATCTCAAAGGCACCCGCGGACTATCGTGGAAGGGAATCACGGGGGGGCTGTTCGCGTTCGGGGCCTTCGGAACGGCCAAGCTGGCGCTCGCCGGCGGCGCGGCGGCGTGGCCCATATTGCCCGCCGTCGGGACCGGTTTGCTGGGTTACGAATTCCTCTGGCCGCGAGGCAATGACGTGAGCCTGCCGCCGGATACGCAGTGCCGGATCCGGCTCAATTACCCGGTTACCGTCCGCGTCGCATGGTAGGACGAACGCGGCTTTGCTGCCTGAGGGGTCACGTCCTATCGCCTTGCGGACCTACGCCTGGCACCGCCGGAAGAGCTGGTCGAGCAGTTCGATCGCGAGATCGGTCTCTTCCCGGGTGATCGTAAATGAGGGGGCAAGAGTGAAGACGTTCTTGTAATACCCCCCGACGTCGAGAACCAACCCATACTTGCACCCACCCACTTCCAGGTCACCCTTCAAGCCCTCCGCGAAGATACGATCCGTCAGTTCGCGGTCTGGCGTAGTGCCGTCCTCCTTGCAAAGTTCAACGCGCAGCGCGAGACCCAGACCGTCGACGTTGCCGATTGACTTCGGGTGGCGGCGCTGCAACTCCCGAAGCCCCGCCAGGAAGTAAGCGCCCTTCTCATTCACGAGCTTCTCGTAGTCTTCCTCCTCCATCATCTTGAGGGTCTCGAGAGCCACCGCTGTCCCCAGCGTATTGGAAGAGAAGGTCGAGTGCGTTGAGCCTGGCGGAAACAACTCCGGCTTGATGAGATCCTCACGCGCCCAGATCCCGGCCAGCGGGTTCAAACCGTTGGTGAGCGCCTTGCCGAAAACGATGATGTCAGGCGTGATTCCCAGGTGCTCGACTGCCCAGAACTTGCCGGTGCGATAGAAACCCATCTGGATTTCATCGTCGACAATGAGGATCTTGTGTCGGCGACAGACCGCCTCCAGGCGAGTGAAGTATTCCTTGGGAGGAATGACGTATCCGCCCGTCCCCTGCACAGCCTCGATGTAAAAAGCTCCGTATTCGGATTCGCCGGCCTTGGCATCCCAGACCGAGTAGTACTCGCTCGCGAACAGTTTCTCGAACTGGTCCTCGCAATAGAGATCGCAGGTCTCCCGCTTGAGGCCATAGATGCAACGGAAACAGTACGGATAAAAAACAAACTGAGCCCGATCACTGAAGTGGCCGTACCGCCGGCGATAGCGGTAGCTGGAGGTGATGGCGGATGCTCCGAGGGTCCGGCCGTGATAACCGCCCATGAAAGCAAACATGAGGTTCTTGCCGGTGTAATTGCGGACCAGTTTCAGCGAGTCCTCAATGGACTGCGATCCGCCGACGTTGAAGTGAACCCGGCCCTTCACTCCAAAGCGCCTCTCGCAATACTCCGCGATTCGGGCCGCCACTTCCACCTTCTCGCTGTGGAGGTACTGGCAGGCGAGTTGGGGCAGGCGGTCAAGCTGACGCTTGAGGGCTTCGTTGAGGCGGCGGTTCTTATAGCCAAAGCTCGCCGCCGAGTACCACATCTGCAAATCGAGATACGGCGTCCCTGCCTCATCATAAAGATAACTACCTTCACAGGTGACAAAAACCTTGGGCGGATCGAGGTAGTGGACAGTGTCTCCAAAGGAGCAGTACTTCTTTTCCAGCTCCAGCAACTCACGGGTTTGGGTAGTGATATCGGAGGCGACCAAATCGTTTTGCCCTTTCCTTCAGTCTAGAGTCGCGGGGTGAATCGCCGTGGCCAGAGTACCGAGTTCCGGCGTCTTCGTCACCGGTTTGTGGCCCTTCCGCCGCGTGCCAGCTTCGCCCAGACCAAGCAAGCCCGTCAAGGCTGTCGCGATGTCCGCAAAAGTCTCGAAGGGGATACACGCCATTCCTTTGCCGCGACAGTACTCCAGCAGGCGCTTTTTGGCAAAGACCAAGTTGGATTCCTCTACGGCAAAGCAGTCCGAGAGGCCGTCACCGATGAAGATGGAGGGAGAGTACCCGGCGCGGAGCCTCCGCATCACGCTCGGCTTGCAGGTGGCGCAGCCATGCTGGCAAGCGGCGTATGGGTGAGGGAAGGATGTTAACAAGCGCGCGTCGTCGATTCGAAGGGAGCTCGCGAACAGGCGGAACCCGTTCCCCAGGGCTCCAGTCAGACCGGCACGCCGCAAGACGCGGCGGATGACATAGTCGAACCCGTCACTCAACACGTAAAATGGGATTGCCGACTTACGAAGCAGCCGGTAAAACTCCGTAAAATGCGGATCGAGACGAACCGAATCAATCAGCGCGTTCAGATCTTTCGCCGAGGCTCTTACCAAGCCCATCTGCTGCTCGAGGCATTGCCGCGACCCAATCTCGCCTCGCACCCACTGCTGTTCGATCTCTCTCCAAGCGGGATCGGCAAACCGCGTCAGGATGCAGTCCGTGACGTCAAGCTCGGTGATGGTCCCGTCAAAATCACAAAAGACGATGGGCCCGGCGCTGGATGACGAGGTATTCATGGGTCCTGATTAAAGAGAAGACGGGAGTCAGGAGCCAGGAGTCGGGAGTCAGAATGGAGAGGAAGCAGACCATGGCGAGAAACGCGACCGGTAACCTGTCAACGCCATACTCGTTCCTGTTTTACTCTGACTCCGGACTGCTGACTTCTGACTGCTGACTGCTGACTCCTGTCTTCTGGTTTTGCTTACCTGGTTCAACCATTGCGTTCGTCGACCAGTCGCTTTGGCTTTCGACCCTGACCCAGGGTTCCGGGAGGCAGGTAGCGGAACGCGATCTGGTACATGCCGCAGAGGTGGTTCGCCCAAACGTCGGGGTACCGCGCTGAAAGGTTTCCCCTCACCGCACTTTCGATCGTCTCCGGACTGATCCCGTTGATAAGCTCGAACCGGAACTCCAGGACGTCCCGCAACCCCTCCTGGCGAACCGCCACTTGCCAGCGGTCCGACATTCCTTCCACGTCGTGGAGAACACGCTCAAAGATCTCCGGGTGCATGTTGCCCGCGCCCATCACCACCATCTCATCGCGGCGTCCTCTGATCTTGGCGATCCGCCGCAGTGTGGCGCCACAAGGGCAGGGTCCATCGATAAAGCGGGTGACGTCGCGCACGCGATAGCGGATCAGCGGCATCGTTCGTCGCGAGAGCGTGGTGATCACGAGTTCTCCAAAACCTTCGGCATCGGGCTCCATGATCTCAAACGCAAAATTGAATTCATCGAGGTGATAGCCGGTCCGCTCCCGGCACTCCATCGCCAGTCCGCCGCCCGCCTCCGTGGAACCGTAACCAAGGATCACTGGCGCGTTCCAAACTCTCTCCACATAGTGGCGATAGACATCGGTCATCCGGTCGCCCGCCGCGATAAGAAGCTTGACGGGGAAAACCCCCTCCTGCTCCGCGATTTCGCTGAGGCTGACCAGCCACGTCGGATCCGCCGCGATAACGTTGTACCGGTAGAGGCCCATCCGCGGATACAGGTCTCGCGGTTGCGGCTTTCCGGGAGCCGAACAAAACACTCCCATCTGCTTGCAGGCTAGAAACGTGACCCAACTACTGATCCAATAGCCGGCGTCGAATGTACAAACCAGGCGATCACCTGGCCGCACACCATTCTCGTACATCGCCGCCGCCTCGTAGCGAGCGGCGAAATCCAACTCGTCGTATCCGAAATAGACCCGTTTTGGCGCTCCGGAAGTCCCGGTAGTCTCAAACACCGAATCGGGCTCGCGACAAAGAAAATCCTCAGCCGGCAAGCTCAGAAGATCGTCCGCCGTGGTGAAGATCTCGCCGAGGTCCTCGGGACGGTGGACTCTCGAGGGATCGATTCCGGACTGGCGCAGCTTACGCGAAAAAAACGCCTGGTGCTCGGCCGCGTACCGCACCACGTCGCGGAAGGCGCTCTCCTGGATGCTTCGGATGAGCGGCCGCGGAACTCTCTTGCCCCAGCGAACCAGCGCTGGCGCAGAATTTCCGATGGCCGTCTGCTCAACGATCTTTCGGACCGAGGTCAGCATAAGAACAGTGGCTAGTGGCTAGTGACGAGTGCAGAAGAAGACAGGAGTCAGGAGACAGGAGTCAGAATGAAAAAATGGTATCCGGATTTTCGGTTCTTCATTCTGACTCCTGACTTCTCTCTGCGCTCATACCAGCCGCCTGCCATCCTGATCTTCCTTTCTTCATTCTGACTTCTGACTTCTGTCTCCTGTCTTCTTCCCGTCACATGACGTACGCCGACTCACCGGACGATGCCGGCGGCGAACTCAGGAGGTCGATATAGGTTGCTCGCTCGAGCAAAGCTCGAGCCACCTGCGCGACCGCATCGGCGGCGTCGGGCCGGGCGGCATCGCGCGCGTGGCGCGCCATTTTCGCGCGAGCCTCGGGATCAGTCAGCAGTTGAGCGGCGACCTTCGGCACATCGGCTCTAGTCTTCGCCACCACTGCGAGACCCTTCCTGGCCAGAAGCGCCACATGCCTCTCCTCCGGTCCCGGAATCGGGCTGGTGAGCAACATGGGGAGTCCGGACGCCAACGCCTCGGCAGCGGTAAGTCCGCCCGGCTTGGTCACCAGCAAGTCGGCGGCCGCCATCAGCTCCGGGATGTTCTCGGTCCACCCGAGCACCTGGAGCTGAAGAGCGATCTTCCCCCGCAGTTTCTCCAGTCGCGCCCTGACCTCCTGATTGTGACCGCACACCGCGACCACCTGCAGCGGCAGACCGGACAACTCCAAACGCTGAACGATTTCGTCCATGGGCATGGGCCCCATCCCGCCGCCCATCACCAGCACCACCGGACGGCGCGGTGAAAGCCCCAGCGAACTCAAGACCTCAGCCTTGTCAAAGAGCATGGAAAAAGCCGGATCGATCGGAACACCGGAGACCAGAATCCGGTGGGGTGAGATTCCCCAACCGATTAACTCGTACTTTGCCTCTTCCGTGCCGACGCAATAAAAGTCGACTTCGGGCTGCACCCAAGGGGGCTCGCTGTGATAATCCGTATGCACCGCCAGCACCGGAGCGTTAAACCAGCCTTCCCGCTTGCCCAAGGCGGCGATTTCGGCCGCCGCGATCTCCGTCGCAATCACCAGATGGGGCGAGAACTCTCTGAGTTGCTGTAGCAGCCGCGCGCACCCATGACGAAAGATCCAGTGGGGAGCGGTGGCGCGATGCCGTTTTTGACTGCGGCGATGAAACAGAGCTTGCCACAGCCTCGGCGCGCGTCGCAGCATCCACCAATAGGGGTGCACGTACACCCCACGGAACCAGAATTGCGACAAGGCGACGGCATCCATGACGCGGGCATCAATATTCTCCTCACCGTTGGAGAGGGCGCGCTCGACGGCGCTGGAGGCGCGGACATGCCCCGAGCCGATCGATAGGGTAAGGATTGCAACCTTTTTCATTAGCGGTTCTCAGTTTTTCAGTTCTCAGTTTTCAGTTCCCCAGTCACGGGTCATCAGTTATTCTTCAGTCCTTCACGGCTTGGTTGTCAGTCGTGCAAGTCGCTATCGGGACTGCTGGAACTGAGAACTGACGACTGAGTACTGAAACCTTCATTCAAAACGACGTGCCAGCAGCACGGCATTCAGCCCGCCGAATGCGAACGAGTTGGAGACGGCCACCCGCAGGGGTTTCTCGCGCGCCTGATTGGGAACGTAGTCGAGGTCACACTCCGGATCCGCACCAGTGTAATTTGCGGTGGGAGGAATCACCCCGCGCTGGAGGGCCTTCACCGTTGCCACCAGCTCCACCGCCCCGGTCGCTCCCATCACGTGACCGTGCATCGACTTGGTCGAACTGATCGCCACCCTCCGGGCGTGTTCATGGAACACTTCCTTGATCACCTGAGTCTCGGTGACGTCGTTCAACTTGGTTCCAGTCCCGTGGGCGTTGATGTAATCCACTTCCTCGGGATTCACGCCACCCTCGTTCAGAGCCATCCGAATCGCCCGCACCGGTCCATCAACCGAAGGCTGCGTAATGTGGCTGGCATCGGCGGTCAAGCCATACCCGGATACCTCAGCGTAAATAGTGGCGCCGCGCCGGCGAGCGTGCTCTAATTCCTCCAGCAGCAGAATTGCCGAGCCCTCGCCCATAACCATACCTTCGCGGTCCGCCGAGAACGGCCGGCACGCTCGGCGCGGATCGCCATTCCCGGTGGCCAGGACGCGGACCGATTCCCAACTTCGCAGCATGCCGTAGGTGATCGGGGCATCGGCCCCGCCCGCCAGCATCATGTCGGCCATGCCGAACTTGATCAGATGAAAGGCTTGTCCGATGGCATGTCCCGCCGACGAGCAGGCAGTCGAAGTGGCGAGTGACGGTCCCTGGGCGCTGTACTCCATGCAAATCTGCGAGGCACCGGCGTTGTGCATCACCTTGGGAATGGTGAAAGGGTGCAGCCGCGTGGCTTGCTTGGCGTACAGGTTCAGGTATCCCTGATCGAGGGTCTGGGCGCCACCCATGCCGGAGCCCACCACCACGCCGAAGTGCGTCCGCTCCTCTTCACGCACTTCGAGGCCGCTCGACTGCATCGCTTCCCGCGCGGCGATCAAGGCAAACTGGCTGAAGCGGTCCAACATTTCAAGGCGCTTGGCGGGAAAGTAGTCAGTGGGCGTGTAGGCGGGTATTTCCGCTGCAATCTGAACGGTGAGCGCTGACGGGTCGAACTGAGAAATGCGAGCGATCCCCGATCGGCCGCTCAGTAGGGCCGAGAAAAAGCTTTCAACGTCTTTGCCCGTCGAGGCAATGACGCCCATCCCCGTAATGACAACTCTCCGCACGCCCGCTCCTCGCCTCGGTAAGGATCAACTCGCAGAACTCGCGGCCGGACTTTCACCTTTGGCCATGGCCACGAGATCGGAAATGTCCTTGCCTTCGAGGACCCGGGTGAGCCCGTCGACCGCTTGGCTGACGCTCTTCATGTTCTGAGCGATGGCATCAGGAATATCGATCTTGAACTCCTCTTCCATAGCGAAAAGAATGTTGACAGCGTCCAGAGAGTCGATTCCGAGTTCGGCGAACGACGAATCCAGCTTGACCACGCCGGGTTCCAGGTGCTGTTCGCGCATGATGATTGCGATCACTTTTTCGCCAATGTTGTTGTCCGTCACGCTTCTCTTTACTCCTCGTTTCGTGTGGGGGGCCGAAACGCCCAAGTGCCCCGGCAGAGTGGCAACTCGGCCCCGCATCAGTTTGTGATACCGATCGTTTTCTGGTTCGCTAACTCACCAACCACCTGCAGGAGTTCGGTGAGGCGGAAAGGCTTCTCCAGCAGGGCGTGCGCACCCAACTCCTGAGCCAATTCGCGTTCGCTGCCGCTGATGAAAGAGGACATCAGGATGATGCCGTGGTGCGAGTTCTGTTGGCGCAGGTGACGAAGGAGTTCGAGGCCGGTCTCTTTGGGCATGCGGAGGTCGGCGACAACAATGCGATAGCCTCCGTCCCGGCTCAACTCGGCGCGAGCGGCGGAACCGTCCTCTACGGCTCCTACCTCGTAACCGTTCGCTTCCAACACTTCTGAAAGGAGTTGACGGCTCGACTCGTCGTCGTCGACAATTAGGACTTTGGGCAGTGACAACAAGACTCCTCGATCCCATTGCCTGGAGGCACGTGCTTGGCCACTCCCCTGGCTGAATAATTAAGTCTTTTTTTATATTAAGCTTAGAAGGTTCGGTGGGAAATGTATTCGTAAAGGGTCCGATTACGAGTGTGGCATTATGCCACACTTCTCTCCCTTGGGAGGTCGCAGGCGCTTTGTTGTTCTTCAACATTCTAAGATATTCATAATAAAACGCCTAGTTATTCAGATGACGGTTTCTCAATCAGAACTGAGTGTGGCGAAATGCCACACATTACCACTTGCCAAACCTCCTCGCGACCCGATTCAAAAGAACCTATTTGGGGGGTTGGCTTTGCTTTGGCTTTGCTCCTTCGGCGATTTGGCTATCCGGTCCCCGAACGGTGGGTTCGTTCCTGATCCGGACGAAAGCCGATCTTTTGTTATCAAGCAAATCCGTGGCTTCGTTTTCAAAAAAGCTCTCAGCTATCAGCCCTCAGCTTTACAGAAATCAGCTTTTCACCACGAAGACTCAGCTTGCTGATAAATGAAAGCTGACGGCTCTTCTAGCTCTCTGGCTCCAAGACTCCCTTCAGGTCCAGAACAAAGCCGGCCAACTCAGGATCACCGGAAACCGTCTCAGGATGGTCCAGCACCTCGACGGTCCTGGCAGGCCGGTAAATGAACACCTGCCGCCCTGGGGGGTCAATCAGCCAGCCCAGGCGCGCGCCGTTATCGATGTATTCCTCGAGCTTCCTCTTGAGGTCGGCGAGACGGTCCGTGGGGGACCTGAGCTCGACCACAAAGTCTGGGCAGAGGGGAAGGAACTTTTCCCGTTCCTCAATCGAAAGGGGCTTGAGCCTTGACTTCAGTATCCAGGCGGCATCCGGGCTCCGAGTGGCGCCACTGGGCAGCTTGAAGCCGGCGCTGGAGTCTACGGCGACGCCCGTTCCGTTGCGCTTAGCCCAGGCGCGCAGTTGCTCGGTGATGATGGCGTTGCGACAACCCGACCCAAACCCTGCGGGCAACATAATCACGATTTCACCCTCCGCCGTCCGTTCGATCCGCAAGTCGCGGTTCACCTGACAGAAATCGAAGAACTGGTCGTCAGTCATCTCGACGATGGACGAAGGAAGCTTCACCACCAGAGGCGTGGTCTCAACGGTCCCAACGGTTTCAGCTAGGGTGGCCATGACCTCATTATAACACCAAGGACGAGCGCGGGCGTCACGTCCGCTCTTCACAAGTGGCTAGCAGTTAGTGGCTAGCGGCTAGCAAGACCGCTGAGCCTTTCCTCTAGCCACTAACCACTCGCCACTTCCGAAGAGCGGGCGGGACGCCCGCGCTCCCGGATCAAATCAGCCGCAGGAAGTTCAGGCCCGATTCGAGCGCCAGCGCCGGGCTGTTGGTGAAGGCGCTTACTTCGTAAGGGCACCCGATCTTGCAGCCCTTGCAGAAGTCCCACAGGGTCTCCTCCTGGGAGATGATCCGCCGCACCGCCTCCGAGGCGAACATCTCTTTCAGCGGCGCCTGCGACTTGAACAGCGTCTTGAAGGCACAGGGCAAATGGATGGACCCGTCGGGCTTCATGGAAATCAGCTTCGAGGGGTGCCGGCAGGGGAATTTGGATCCAAACCCGCCCTTACGGTAGAACTCATAATAGTGCGTGTAAAAGCGGACGTTCTGAGGATGCGAGGCACGCAACTCGCGCAGGGCGTGTTCCACGATGTCGATCTCCTTGCCGTGCAGTTCGCTATCGGGAAGCATATCGCCGTCGCGCATCACGTTGTGGACGGCTTCCGGGTGCAACACGAGGTGGTGCTGGCGGCAGAACTCCGCCAACTCCGGCAGGTCATCCAGGTTTTCCAGGTTCACCGCCGCGTTGATCTGGGTGGTCAACGGCTTGCGCTTGGTAAGGACGTGGTCGAGATTCGCCAGGATCTTGGGCAGGCCGTCGATGCCCCGTCGTTTGGCGAACCGCTTCTGATTGAGTGAGTCGATGGAAACTTCCAGCATGTCGAGCCGCGCCACGCCATCGGCGTACTTCTTGATGAGCAGGCCGTTGGTGGGCATCGAAGTCCACATGCCCTTGTCGGCCGCGTAGGCGATGTAGTCGCAAGTATTGGGATTGAGCAGCGGCTCTCCGCCCGAGAAGCTGAGGGCGAAGATGCCCATGTCACAGAACTCGTCGATGCGCCGGAAGATCCGGTCGCGAACGGCGCGCGTCTGGAGGTCGTTGAACTTTCCTTCCTCGCCGAAGATGCAATACTCGCAGAACATATTGCACATGAGCGTGGTCTCAAACATCACCATGTAGGGGAGCTTGAAGCCCGACCAGACGTGCTTGGCCAGTGATTTCCCGATGTAGGTGTATTTCATCTTTTGGATGCCGCCTTTGCCCAACTCAGCGCACACTTGTAGCATAGCCCGAAAGAGGGCGGGGTGGGCTCACTTTCTCGAGTAGCTGTTTTGTCCCGAGATTCAGCCGGCGTACTTTAACCCGGCGGCGACGTAAAACCCACTCTCGTCGCTCTGCCTTCGGAAGTTCAGGACATCCCTGTGACCAGGCGAGCTGCCGTACACGAAGGTTCTACACTCAAAAATCGACAGAAATTCTCCGTCGTCTGACCTCCAACCTCCTCGTCGCTCAGGCCGTGAAGCTGGGCCAACTGGCGCGTCACTTCCGCCACGAACGCCGGCTCGTTGCGCTTGCCGCGATAGGGCACGGGGGCGAGATACGGGCTGTCGGTCTCGGTCAGCAAGCGATCGAGTGGAACCTCGCGAGCCACGGCGCGGAGGTTCTCCGCCTTCTTGAAAGTTACGTTCCCCGCAAAAGAGACCAGAAACCCCGCGTCCATCAGCTCGAAAGCGTCTTCCCGCGTGCCCGAGAAGCAGTGCAGAATTCCGCTCAGGCCCGCCGACTGCCAGTGGCTGCGAACCAGGTCGCGGAGGTCAGGCCACGCATCACGGCAGTGGATGATCACCGGCAGCTTCAGCTCGCGTGCCAGATCCAGTTGCCGCACCAGCACCTGTTGCTGGACGTCGTGTGGCGAGTGGTCATAGTAATAGTCCAAGCCGATTTCCCCGATCGCCACAAATTTAGGATGCTGCGCCAACCGGCGCAACTCATCGAAGTGCCGCTCCTCCGCCTTGCTCGCTTCGTGAGGATGAATGCCGGCGGCGGCCCAGATCCACTGGTGCGCTTCGGCAAGCGGAACCGACGCTGCCATCGAGTCGGGGCCATTCGCCCCGCCGATGGTCAGCAGGTAGCGCAGCCCTGCTGCCCGCGCTCTCTCGATCACTGCCTCACGATCGGAATCAAAGTCGGAGTCGTCGAGGTGACAGTGTGAATCCAGAAACATAGGTGTCAGGCGACCGAGAATTGAGTCATTGAGTCATCGGGCCATTGAGCCATTGAAACGAAAGATGAGTTCCTTCATTGACCTCTTGCTGTTCGTTGCGACGCGGCGGAGATTGCGAGCAATTCGTTTGCTTCGACGAGCAAGTTCTCCATTCGGCTTGTAGACACCACGCCGCATTCAACCAACAGTTCCAACCAGAATACTGTTTCGTCCGCCTCCTCAACCACGACTCCGATTTTCGAGATAAACTCCGCCTTGGAGCGCGCTCGACAAACCGCCCGGTAGTTGGCGGCAACCGAAGTTCCCGCCCGCAGGACCTGCTTTCCCAGCACCCGAGCCTCATCCGTTTTCGGCAGTTGCCGAAACAACTTCACGATTCGGATCGCGAACCGTTTCGTTCGCTCCCTCAATTGCTCAGGCAAGGTCCCGCGTTGTCGTTCACCCAACAATACCAGCTCTCGGCGTGAGTCAGGGTTTGCCTTCTCAATGGCTCAATGACCCGATGACTCAATGACTGAATCCCCTGGCCCCCGACACCTATTTCAACCTGGTGCCGTTGGGAACATCTTCCTTGAAGGTCACCAGGACGGGACGGCCTTCTTCGCCCACCGACGCGGCCACAATCATTCCATTTGATTCGACGCCGCGCATCTTGCGAGGCTGGAGGTTGGCCACCACGACCACTTTCATGCCCACCAAGTCCTCGGGCTTGTAGTATTCGGCGATACCGGCACACACCTGTCGCACTTCCGTGCCGATGTCCACTTGAACCTTGAGCAGCTTCGTCGCCTTGGGAATCGGCTCCGCCGAGAGTATCTGGCCCACGCGCATCTCCACTTTGGTGAAGTCATCGATGGCGATCTTCTGGTCCGTTGGGACGGGAGCCGGGGCGGAAGAGCCGGGGACTGGCGGCTCGGGGCTCGGGGTTTGGGGTTCGGGGTTCGGGGTTCGCAGAGCCTCGGCGGCGATGGGTTGCTGTTCTGGTTGTGATTCCACCTTGGATGATACCTCCTTTAATGATACCTGAATAGGGCCAGGTTTCTTCTCGCGTCCGAGGTCGGCCTCGGCCAGTTCGTGAAGTTTGGCCAGCGTGGCTGCCTTATCGAGACGCGGGAAGATAGGCTCAGCCTTGCCTACTTGGGTGCCGGGCTTCAGGCCGCCCCACTTGAGCTGGTCGATGCGCTGATTCTTGACTTTACCCTCGCAGCCTAGTTGCTTCCAGATACGCTGGGCGCTCCGGGGGATGACGGGGGCCAGCAGTACCGCGACAAATCGCAGAGCCTCGGCTGCGGCGCCGAGCATGGTTGCAATCTTCTCGCGGTTGCCTTGGAAATCGGCTTCCGCGAGTCTCCACGGCGCGTTGTCGGAGAGATACTTGTTGACCCGCGCGAGAAAGGTCTGCCGATCTTCTCCATCGTCGGCAAGGTATTTCCTGGCCTCGGCGGGCAAGTCCTTGCGTTCAGCTTCGTCGGGAAGCCCGAACGTGTTGGCTAGAGCGTAAAAGAAGTCGTATTGATCGAAACGACTGGTGAAAGACTCGCGCAGTATCTCAGATTCTGTGACAATTCTGAAGGTCCCCGACTCCTTGATAAAATCGACTGCATCCTGCGGAACAAGCTCTGACTTCGCCAGCGCATCCGGATCCCCCTTGATTAAGCCGGTTAGAATTCTCCAGTCGACCATGGGCTCCGGAAGCTCGCCGCCAAAGTACCGGTTCAGCATCGTTACGGTGCGGTTCGCCAGATTGCCCAGATCATTAGCCAAATCCGAATTGAATCGCTGAATCAGCGCATCATACGAAAAGCTCATATCCTGCCCGAAGGGTGCCTCGCGCAGAAGGTAATAGCGCAGCGCATCGTTGCCGGGTGCACCAAATGAATCGAGCGCGTCGACAATCGGCTCCGGATACACTACGTTGCCCTTTGACTTCGACATCTTGTCTTGCTCGTAGTAGAGCCAGCCGTGGGCAAAGACCGTGGTCGGCAGCATCTCCGGTTGATCGGGATAGGCGGCCATCAGGAACGCCGGCCAGTAGACGGCGTGGAAGCGCAGAATATCCTTACCGATCATGTGCACGATCTCTCCGGAGCCGGTGTCGGGTTCCAGGTTCCGGGTGCCAGGCTGATCTTGTGACACTTGGCCCCTGACACCCGGCACCTGGCCAGTATTGCGCCAGTACTTCTGGAAGTCCGCGTTGCCGTTTTCGCCCTGGGCGTAGCCGATGCCGGTCATATAGCTGATGAGGGCGTCGAACCACACGTAGAAGACCTGCTCGGGGTCGTCCGGCCAGGGGATGCCCCACTTCAGACGCTTGCGGCTGATGGAGATATCGCGGAGGCCACTTTTGACAAAACTCATCACCTCGTTGCGCCGGTAGTCGGGTTGCACAAACTCCGGGTGCTGCTGGTAGAAATCGAGCAGCGGCTTCTCAAAGGCAGAGAGGCGGAAAAAGTAGTTCTCCTCGCTGATCAACTCCGCCGGCCGGCCGCAAATGTCGCAGTTCACCGGGTCAGTGCCGTCAGAGATATAGCGCTCGTCGGAGATGCAATAGCGACCTTCGTAGCGCCGCTTTTCAATGTAGCCGCGCTCTCGGGCGCGAATCAGGATGCGCTGCACGGACTTGGTGTGGTCCGGATGGGTCGTGTAGATAAAGCGAAGCGCGTGCGGCGCGGCTTCGGGATAGACGCTCACCGGGATGCCGAGCTTCTCCCAAAGACTGACAAACAGCTCGCGTTTCTCGGCCACAAACTTCTGAGGCGATACCCCGGCGGCTTCGGCGGCGCGCTCGATCTTCTCCCCATGCTCGTCGGTGCCAGTCAGAAACGCCACGCCATCCACGTCGTAGCCGCACATGCGCTTGTAGCGGGCGATCACGTCGCAGACAATTGTAGTATAGGTTGAGCCGACGTGCGGCCGGGCGTTAGGGTAATAGATCGGCGTGGTCAGGTAGAAAGTCCGCATGATCAATTACATTCTACAATAGTAGTTAATAGACGGCATATCATACAGCATAAGGGAAGCGACAGCAGCCATCGGCATACAGCATATGGCGCGATGGAGAACAAGAGCAGACCCTTTTCCCGTCTACCGTCTACCATCTACCATCTACTGTCTAGCGTCTACCTTCCCTGCCGATAGGCCATTTGAGCATCCAGCATCACCTGCTTCAGGGGCACGGACTTCTCTTTGGCCAACTTACTACAATCGTCGTATTCTGGTGCGATATTAAGGACGCTCCCGTCACGGCTGGCCACCTTCACCCGCGCCGGACCGTAATCGGTCTCTACGGTCACCAACTCCCGCTCCAGCAACTGGCGGCGGACGTAGTGGATCCTAATTCCTATTGTTGTAGTTTCTAAGAAAAACATCTCCGCGATCTTGTCCGAATCCTCCCGGCGGCAGAGCACGGTGATCCCGATCCCCGGGCGGTTCTTCTTCATTTGCACGGCCGTCGAGGTCACGTCCAGGGCGCCCAGAGCGAGGGCTTTCTCCTCAAAATAACCGAAAAGCTGCGGGCTCATATCGTCCACGTTGGCCTCGATCACCGAAACCACATCCTCCGCAACGGGGTGCGAGCCCTGTGCCTTTACAAGTGTAATCGTAGCAGCAACCCGTTCGCCCACGAGGAGCCGCAGCAGGTTCGGGTGACCTTTGATCTCCTTGCTGCCGACGCCGTACCCCACCCTCTCGATCTTCATGGCCGGGATGGGGCCGAAGCTCGACGCCAACTCCGCCACGAGCGCCGCGCCAGTCGGCGTCACCAACTCCGCCTCCACGCCCGAGGAGTAGACGGGAATGCCCCGCAGCAACTCCGTCGTGGCCGGCGCCGGGACTGGGAGCGAACCGTGCACCGCGTCAACTCGGCCGCCGCCCAGGTTGAGCGGCGAGCAAACCAACTCCTTGAGGCCAAGCCGCTCCAAGCCGAGGCAGGCGCCGGTGATATCCAGGATCGCATCCACGGCTCCAACCTCGTGGAAGTGCACTTTTGAAGGGGGCATATCGTGCAGCTTCCCCTCGACCTCTGCCAAACGGTTGAAAATCCTCCGTGCCCGCTCCCGGACGCTTTCCGACAGGGCGCTTGCCCCGAGCATCTCTTCGATTTGATGCAGGTGACGGTGCGGTTGCTGGGACGGGATGTGAAAAGTCAACTGTGTACCGGCCAAGCCGGAGCGCAGCACTCGCCGCACATCAACTTCGTAGGCGCCCACCGGGATCTTCTTGAGTTCCGAGCAGAACCAGTCCAGGGGCAGGCCCGCGTCCAGCAGGGCGCCCAGCAGCATGTCGCCGCTGATCCCCGACGAACAGTCGAGATAGGCCAAGTTTGCGTTAGCCGCTGTCATAATTCTCGATCAGAATGGTCGCTTTCCATGAAACAAAGGTCTTATCCTAATTAGGTCTTGACATGATGGCTTCTTATGAAAAAATCGACGCGAGATGGTCCTCTACTCTGACGTTCTTTCCGAAATGGGTTCGTGTTGGGTTCGGTCCAGAATGCGATCGTTTGTTTTCAATACATTGGTGGCTTCGGTCCCCAAGAAATCATTGCATGGGGATACGCTTTATCGACTCGAATAGCCTGTCTTTTCCCTTCTCCTCTCCAGGCCAGCCGCGTTACAGCACGTTACAGTTCCAAAGCTCCCTTTCTATTATCTCCCTCTTTCCAAGAAATTGGGTTCGGTCCAGGACGCCTTTCTTTGTTTTCAATACATTGGTGGCTTCGGTCCAGAAAAAACAAAGGTTGCCAAGTCGGAAGGAAGCTCGATAATCCAGTCCACCGGGCGACGTTACAGCACGTTACTGCTTCCGGGCTTTCCTTATCCGACCTCTGTCGTCTCTCCTTTCCAAGAAATTGGGTTCGTATTGGGTTCGGTCCAGAGACCCGTCCTTTGTTTTCAATAAGTCAGTGGCTTCGGTCCTCTCAAAACTCACCTGCCTCGCCTCCCTCGACCCCATTCAAACCCGATTGTCAGAGGCCTGTTTTCACTGCGAGCCGCCGGATCGATCGTTTATAGCGCCTAATACGGCATAAAAGTTACATATAATTTAATTAACCGTAATTGTAATTCAATACAGGCAAGAGCAGGAAGATTACTTAAGGACGTCGCCTGTTGCCTGAATCCTTCCATCTCCTCTGTGCCTCTGTTTCTCTGTGGTCGAGGCTCCTTCAGACCAAAACGATCGTGATGCCCGGATTCCCCCTCGCCAGATCTGGATCGCGCCGCAGGTCAGGGCAGCGGTCCAGGATCAAGCGGGCGGTCTCGTCGAACGCATCCCAATTCTCACCCCAAACGTAGGCCTGAATAGCTCCTTCTTTGCGCCGCAAGAGGAGGGACTTGCGGACACCCTCCCGCAGTTTTCCTCCGGTTCCGGACGAGCCGTAGCCATGAATCACTTTGAGTACGGCGCCATCCTGTTTGTTGCGTTTGACCTCCTCCAGAAGCCGCTTTCGGCCTTCGTCTACGGTCGGCAGGCCGTTTTCCAAATTGAGCACGCGGGCTTTGTACGTCTTCGGAGGCCCAACCACCTGCTGATCCATATCTGTAACCCGCCTTACGAACCTTCCCCCGTCGCTCTTGCGGCGCTGCGACCACCCAAGCGCCGACCGCCAAGCGTGATCGATACTTCAATAGTACGCCGAGGGAATGGACTTGTCAAACGGCGGGGGCAGGCGGGTGTGCGACTTAAGAGTGAAAAGCCACTCCATGGGAAGTAGCGCGGGCGTCTCGGCCGCTGTCGCGGGAGCGTCCCGCTCCCGAGCTAAGGAAGGCCCAGATGCTTGGCAGGAAAGCTAGAGCTAGAAATCCGTCCGGGAACCTGGGTTCTTCAACCGACAGTTCGCGTGAGGTAATTCGCGTGGTGGTCTGCGCACTCCATCGGCTACGCCCAAGCTGGCTCGGGGCGAGCGAAGATTCGGCTCCAGACGACGAAAACGCCGTATCCCACCACCAAGCTCAGGTTCGCCACCACCGCGGCCATCACCACCTACAGGCAGGTCTTGGTTCTCCCAAAGTATCGACTTTGGCGAATTCCCAACTGCACCAGCCGCGCGATCCGATGCTCCACCACTACCCGCTGGCGCAGGCTCTGGCGTCCTGCCTCGGTTTGGTTATGGGCCCGCGCTTGCTGCTAGAGCAAACGCAGAGAAAGGGACCTTCGCGCGGGCAGGATGCCCGCGCCTGGAGTTTCTACATTCTAAGCCGCAGCAGCAGCGACGAACTGGGAGGAACTAGGCTGAATGCCGAGTTGTTTCAGCAGTTCGGGATGCTCGGCA
>Ga0209039_10000526_pt1 | contig 36995 bp, 42 predicted proteins | sample BogFormECP12_OM1_FD_188238 | JGI IMG/M metagenome (GOLD analysis project Ga0209039, IMG submission 188238) | Bog forest soil microbial communities from Calvert Island, British Columbia, Canada - ECP12_OM1 (SPAdes) (version 2) | ecosystem: Environmental > Aquatic > Freshwater > Wetlands > Bog ...
ATCAGACAGCTTTCTAAACTAGAAAGCCCCTTTGGAAAATGAATTTAAGAGGAAATGGCCAACAGCAATCAATAGCGCCGGGGAAGGGATTCGAACCCCAATTTACCAGTAAACAACCAATTTCAAAGCGTACGCTCTCTCCAGCTCTTGTTTCGCTGAAGCGTGCGACTGGATCTTAGCACTAACCTAGCGGTAGCAGAAGCTTTATTGATCTTTTGATTCCGAATAATGGACTCGGGGTCTCTGTAACGAGAGTTTTCAAACTGTGGAATTAAACAATCAAAAGGCCTTTATTCTTTTTTCACAATTAACATACGATTTGCGATGCAGCCGGAAAATGCTTCGGAGAGGGCAACTGAAGTTACACAGACGAATCAGTATTCTCGGAGAAAGAACGAATGGGTACGTTTGGTGCTGTGCGGCTTGGCTTGCGAGATCGTTGTAGCGATCATTTGGATCCTTTTGGACAACAACAGTATCCACCTTCTTCCATCTTCCTCGCTGGGTGTTTCCAGACTCGACATCTCAAGCATAGCACAGGAGCTTTTTGCTTCTACTATTACAATTAATGGAATAATTCTGGGTTTTTTCGGAGTTACCATGTCGGGTTATTTGGAGTGGAACACTCGTAAAAAGGAAGCCATTGATGCTAGAATTTTGGAAACGACAGGTGAGGAAAACGAAAAGGAAATGATGAAGAGAGAAGCGTTGGGGCATGTTAGAAGGAATATTGTGAAATATGCTCAACTATTTATGAAAGTCTCGATTTTACTCATGTTATTGCAGACAGCTGCTTTTGTCCTGACCTATGGGTCGGGCATTATAGTTATTTTGGATATTATGGTAAATATAAGTGCCCTTTTAACAATCAGCGTGGGTCTATATCCGATATTGATCGAACTTTACAATATTTTTTGAGAATAGAGAATGATCACTACTAAAGGAGACATCAAAAAGAAGCAAAAAGCTATCCTAATGAGCCGACTGCAATTCCACGAACTGTTTTTCTCATAGCTTTGCTTTTGGCAATAGTTTCTTGCAAGTTATCTTTCTTGATCCAAGTTACTATTGGCATATTCGAAAATCCTATGCTTTCTATGAAGCTTTGCAGAAGATGAGAATTCAAGTAACCTTTATGAGATGCTTCTTTCAGAGCATCATAATTCCATTTAAGAACTATTTCCTCCAGTTTTTCGATGCCTGCACGCTCGAACAGGTCCACTATCACAGGTGTAACCATACAATTCTTCGAAATTATCGCTAAATTTGCATTTTCTACAGCGTAATCATTGCCATTAAAAGATACTGCTAGACCTCCTGCGTCTCTCGTTTCCTTCAGCATTATCCAGTCCGTTATGCTGTCGCCAATCGTTAATGATTCGTGCAGTGTTTTTCCTTCTTCATCAAGCGCCTCTTTTATAGCTTCTAGTTTCCTTCGACCCCCGATGGGCTTAAGTTCTGTAAGAATTGCATCATAGCTGGTTTGAGGCAAATCCTCCCAAAAGAAAGTATCGAGTTTCTTGATTGTTTCTAGTACTGAGAGAGGCAATTCATTTTGATTGGTAGAAGCTGTGATATTCAATCTTGGAAGATTGATTATGTCAGTAGCTCGATCTTTAACGAATTTTTTGTCATCGTCTTTTACGATTTTGGAATAACCGTCAATAGGAAAACGCGTGCATCTTGTGTTTGCAGGTGGAATCCCTGCAAGAGCCGCGGTATAGTGAATATATTGACAGTAGCTTGTGCTAACAACCTTCAAGAAGTAACCTAGTTCGTTTATCCATTTGATGGCTTCGAGCGAGCCTTCAATAAAATTTGCGTTGTCTCTTGCTACTGTGATCAAAAAATCATTATTGATACTGTAAGCGATCAAAAATGGAGCAATCAAGGATAGTGTATCGCCTGGCTCATACCCCTCTTTTCTCCGAACATAAGCCAGATAGTCATCGTATTCACTAATTCCTGCGAAAAGCCTTGCTCCGCATGGAACACCGCGTTTGGTGACTTCATAGGCATGGTCAGCAATTACCCATGGACCTTCCCAATCGGAAGCAACCAACTAAGATTCCTCATGTGCAAATGCAAAAGCCTTGTCTAGATCTCTAGCCTTTTCTGGCAAGGTATCAATCAGGCGTTGGACCGCATCGGGACCCGCATCAGGAATCATATCACTATCTTTGATAAGTTTGGTGAGTAAAGTTCGCCCATCTTCGGTTTTTCGATGCCATATATAACCAATTACTCTTCCATGCATTACTCGTTCATCTTTGTCAATGTCCAGAGTCTTTTCGTATATCTTTAACCTAGAATTGTTCTCCTCAACCGCGCCTCTTGGGGAAATGTCATAGTTTAATCTCAAATATCTGATCTTTTCAAAGTCAATTTTCTTAACAGGAATTAAGGTCTCACATAAGTAGCTTTTTGGCTCATCATAACGCGGTAACAATGAGGCTGTCCCTTGATGAACACCCCGTCTCATGCAATCAAGACTTTCCACAAAAAGACTAAATTGGTCTTTTTCATTAGAAAGAGAGGTGATGAAACCCGCGTCATCAGGACGGTAGGAAACTTCATTGATGTAGTATTCTTTGTTATCAAGGTCTATTATGAATTCGACATAAAGAAAAGGAACTTTCAGATATTTGCTAATTTTTTCCACGACATTCAAGAGAAGTTGCCAATATTCTGTTTGCCCAGGAGCAGTTAGCGACCAAGCAAGCCTGCTCATCCCTTTGTACCTATCATCTAAATCTTCTTCCTCTCCGTACTTCTTGTAGTAAATCTTGCTTAGCACCGTTGAAGTTACCTCGGTCGCGGCTCTAATTATGCAAGTTTCAAGTTTGTTTTCAACGTATCTTTCAAGAAGGTATTGATTGTTAAAAACCCTCTTTGATTTTCTGTAAAGATCTAATTGCTTATTGATCAGATCACTCGTTAAGTCTTCGATTTTTGAAACTTTAAATTGACCGTGACCTGATGATGTTTGGGCAGGTTTGAACAAGACTGGGCCTTTGAAAGCTTCAAACGCTTTTTTGACTACCCGGTATTCATTAGCTTTGGTCGTATCCAGCTCTTCTCTCAACTTGTCAATGTTGATACACCGTTCTGACGTTCCTAAGAGATGCTGTGTGTATCCTAGTTTGGAAAGAAAATCTTTCATCTTCTTCTTATTTAGAAATACATCACACTGAGCTATGTTGCCACATGATGGAATCTTTTCGACGGGAGATGGAACAAAAAGAGGGGATTTGTTTTTCATTCTCTTCTGAACTTGATTTTGCAAATTGGCCCAATCGGGAAGGTCTAAGAAAGGGTCTTCCAGTACTACAACATCAGGTTCATAGATGCAGATGTCATTTACTAGCAGATCGATTTGGTAAGGTCTTTCATGAGGCAAGCAAAGAAAAGGGTCCATGTTTTTCTGTTCTTTTGCTGAAGTCACGTAATCTTCGCTTGGACGTGGAAAGACATCATTGACATAAAATGGAAGATTGTTGATTGGTTCACGTTCATTGGCGTCAACTACGCCTCGAACGACCCATTCTGGGGACGCTTGACGCGCTGCCAAGCCGATTTCGACACCTATTTCTCCGCCCCCAATTAGAAAAAGAGTTGGGTTTATCTTGCGATCTATTTCTTTGACAGAAGTCATCTCTTGAAAAGTCTTGGGTTGCACTGATTGTTTATTGAAAATCTCTAAATTGGCCCACTCAAGGAAATCAGCATCATCCGCCTTTTGTGGTTTGCTCATGCTCCAGCATCTGAGTAATTGTCAAATTTCCTATTTCTATCACCGAATAGCATCGTAAATTACATCTGTGACTTTCTTTCGCAGGTCACGATCGTATTTCAGAGTGGGATTTTGTTCTGACAATTCAATGGCGGGCTTGACAACTTTGTTCTCAAGAACGATGATGGTATTTAACGCTCGAGTTAAAGCTAATGTCGGGAAGAAATTGCGTTCACTATTCTGTCTGAAGGTGAGGTAACCTTTTTTTACCATTTCTTCAAGAGCATGGTCGAGTTCTAAATAGCCAATATTATTATCCGAGAGATAATTACGCATCCCTTCAACCAATTTAAACGTCGTCGCTTCTCGAGGCAAAGCTATCTGACTCAGAGTCTTGCCTATTTCCATCCATAATGGATGTTCTTTGAGGTCGAGAATTACCACTTTTGTCGATGGAGGCACAACTTCGTTGAAAGCTTTCCCCACTTCATGCAGAACGGCACGCATCTCCACCGCTGATTCAGTCAAAGGCAAGCCTCTATTTTGCTTAATTCGGTACTTCCATACATCCTAAAGCCTCCTTATAACCCTTTTTTGGTCGAGTGCACGTTTTGTGCACTTTTGCTTGAATTGCTGTCTTGTCCAGACTTCTTGCACATCATTCGACCTTTTTCCTTAAGAGAAACCAGTTTCGGCCGACCAGGCCTATCTTCCGCAGTCTTTATCTTCACAAAATCTTTCGCTTCAAGCAACTTGGCGGCTTCAGAAATTACCTTTGAACCTCTTCTGAGTTCATCTGCAAGTTCTTTGAAAGTTCGGGGTTCCTTTTTGCAAAGTGCTTCAATTATGAACATTTGAGTGTCAGTGAGCTCTTGCGACAAGACAGTTTCCCCTAACTACCTAATATGAATAGTATTAGTTAGTACACGAATATATAATTATCGATTCTGCCAGTATCGGCTAGTATCTAAGAATATCACATTATAAACAATAGGAAAAAATTGAAATCTTTCAATTCGCACCATTTAGTTTTTCATGGATTATGAACGCGCTAAGGCACAGCACATCTGTTTTCCTTTAGGACAAATCGCCGGTTATCGTAAGAATGAACAAAGTAGCATAGCTGTCATCCAAAAATAGCAATATAGAATTATGGTCGCCACACGGACTACCTAGTTTCGATATTAACTTCGTCATAAGATCTATTCTCTTTTAGCGCCCACTTGTTAGATGATCACTGGTTTGTTTTCTTGTTCATTTGTTCTTTGTTCCAGTTTTATTAGGACTAGACTTAGTGTGGTCATTGTCGTTGTTCCAACGACTATTGGAATCCAATTGGAGGATACAGCCTCAAGGTTTGCCCATATGTCCATTCGGTAAAGAACAAGCCAAATGCCAAAGCAGACGAGGCCTGCAACGAAAAGTGGTTTTTTCCAGATGTTGTGGTGGGTTATCATCGTTTGAGGGATTATTTTCAGAGGCTCCTTTCTATCTCTGCGGTCTAGTTCGCCTGACCAACCTACGCCATGGCGACGAGTGTACGGACCAGCACTTAACAGTCACCTATTAGATCACGGTTTTCTTCTTGGAGCAATATTTCTTTCAATAATCTGGCTGCTAGTGCCAAACGGATCGAATCTGGGGATTTTTGCCAAACCTGGGTCATTCTACTACCCGTTTGTGCCAGGATTCGCGTTCTTTGGACTAATTTACTGGTCACCGGGCAAGCGGAGATCTGGATCTGCTTGTTCTATAATGCCTCGAGGGTCTTCCTGAAAGAAGTAGACTTTTCCATCTTCAATTGGAAGCTGGGGATTTCCATCAGCGTCAATTGTACCGCGTTTAACCCATCTTGTTAAGGGATAGAACCATTCACAACCTCTATCTTTTGCGGTGGTAAACGAGTCCTGCAAGGCATGCAGAAAAATACCGAGTGAAAAGAAAGGGCTCAAAAGAAAGCCTGCCGCCATCACAAACACATTGTGAAACCTTGCCCTGTGAGGCTGTTCATCTCGATAATTGTTTGCTCGAACAAACCAATACTCTCTGTCCAAATCAGGGACAAAGGCTCCGAGACAAACTAGTAGCGCGGCGTCAGCGCGACCAAAGAAAATTAGCCCTACAGCAAAGGCGAATGCAACATGCGTTGTTAACTCCAACTTACATCAAGCTAACTATTACGTCATCCCAATTTAACTGCTTTCTCAGAAGTCTCAGCGTTGTGCGAATATCGATTCAACGATGCTTCCGAGAACAGAGGATCAGCTATGTTCTTTATTCTCTCCGATCTATCGCCCTTGAATGAAGTGCACTTTGGACTTCAGGACTATGATAATGAATCATCATCCTTCGCCAGTGCTGCGATAGGAATTGCAATAGGGATGTTGCTAGGTTCCACCCAAAAAGAGAGGAAGGAAATAGAGAGTGTTTTGAGAGAGGTCCATGAACTGAGAAATGCGCTTGTTCATGGAAACGTGGAGAGATTTGAACTTCTTATGAATGAACGTGACTCCTCAAATTCTTCTGAAGGCTATGCATTGCTTAAGAATAACTCTGACAAAGTTGCTTGAGGAATAAACGTGCCTCGCATCTTGGATCAAATAGAAAGGCTCAGCCCACCAGGAATCTAAGCCCCCTTAATCTTCTTAGGTCCCAATCCCCGAGTGCCTAGCAAATTACTTCAAATTGATTGCGCCATCGTCATGTTTGCTGTCTTGCTCAATTTCTTTTTGACATGATTAGGTCTCGCTCCAATGAGACGATGCCTATTCGTTTCATCAATTAAATCGTCATCCACTGCAACAATGGTCCCGACTCCCAAAAGAACCAATGGTTGAACAACAATAAAACAAAACAGGGAAAAAAGAAGATTTACCAAATCGGATCTCCCCTTCCTAGCTCATCATTACAGGCATCACATTTTTCCCTTCTATTCAGAATACAGGGCATCATTGTCCCATTGATCCCATCGAATTGAAGCGCATTGGATATACTGCGCCTCCGAGCAAAACCCGTGATGATATGGAGCGCTTCTGTGACTGCCTGTGAGGCCAAAACTCCATTGAAACTTACCACCTGAGCTTGCTGACCTCCTACAACGTAAGCTGATCCATGTCCGCCAGATTCTTTTGATAAGCGTTCGTCAGTGAGAAACTGAGCACACCAAAGGCAGGCAGCTCCTGGAATAAGATCATAGACTTGCCCACTTATTCTGTCTGCGAAAGAACCATCTTTGCAGGGCACTATGGCCAGTCCGATGTCAACATAAGGAATCAAGTATCGCCACGCAAATTTTTGTATTTCTTTGCGAGCATTCAGTGTGTCTACGCAACCAATGAGAGCATCGCATTCTTTTAGCATTTTTATTGAATTCTCGCTGGGGAATCGTTCTTGAACGGCAACAAAGATAACGTCTGGATTACTTTCCTTTACTAGTCGGCTCATGATTGCGGTCTTGCTAAGTTTCTGTTTGACATCATTGGGTCTCGCTCCAATGAGGCGATGTCTATTCCGTTCTTCAATTAAGTCGTTATCTACGGCAACAATGGTTCCGATCCCTAAAAGAGCCAATTGTTGAACAACATGCGAACCACCACCACAGAGTCCAATTACGCCAACTTTAGATGCTTTGAGCAGCTTTTGTCCCTGTTCCCCAATAAGCAATTTCTGTGACGAATACTTCTCCTCAGATCTGTACTTCGTTTCAAGAGGAGGTATTATTCTAACAGGGTCACTAATCCATCGCACATTATTCATTTCAGTTGGCAAAGTCTGACCGGGTTTCCAAACTAATCCACTTATGGATCCTTCCCGACCGAACACTGAGGTACCGTGAGGTGATCTGGGGATTGCTGTTCTGAATGCATCAACCAATTGACTTCCGTTGTCGATGTCTGTCGATGATAACTCTGGCGGGTATTGGTTTCCGTGAGAATGAAGAATCAGAAGGCCTAATCGAGCCTTTGCCGCTGCATCAATTGCTTTTGCGTTGAATTCCGCTTTCCATGCTGTGCTTGACAGCGACTTAAGATAAGCTTTGGAAGGAACTGGCATTAATGAGTGCACTAACATAATGTAGGAATTCGAGAGAGCAGCACCTCCGACTAGAGCAAAAACAACTTTTTCCTTCTGCGGTCGGAATAGTGCTTTCTCTAATTCTATCCCTTCTCGGTAAGGAATTCGGAGTTCTACTCGATCATTCAGTTTTGGCAAATCTTTGTAACGCACTCTCAACGTACTGGTACATTGGGTCGGTTTGCGAATTCCAAGGAAAGTTAAAGGAGAATTCATACCAAGGCTCCCCATCTACTTGCGTGGGGGTGAAATTTCTGGGAGTTTTCCCATTCGGCAATGTGATGTTTTCTTTGACATATCTTTTTGAAGGTACATCTTGGTTTTGAGGAAATTCTATTAGAAAGTCCGTTTTGCTTGGGGCGCATCCTGAAGGCAACTGAACTTCTTTTATCCTTACTAAGATCGTGCCATTTGGGAGTGTCTTCGTCGATACTGCTCCATAGAGATATCGTAGTTCCTCAACCTTCTTTTCGACTGTCACTAGCTTACGTTTCCTCCTGGTACATCTAAGAATTTCTCATTCTCATGTATCTTAATCTCTTCGTTGTCGCCTACAGGGATGCGATTTTCTCCTCTTAGTTCGAATAAAGTGCTGTCAGAAGGCACTGATGCCTTTGACTTGATCTGAGAGCCAGTCACCACTTTGGTTTCGAATGTAATGGGCTTTTGATTTACGAAGATCGTGATTTTTTCCTTTTTCTCGTCATGTTCGTTCAATTTGTCACCTCCTCTGCACTTTGATTGTCTAGCCATGCTAATCTTGATGTTGCGCTTTGAATGCTTGAGAGAAAAGTCATAAGCGCGTACAGAAGCCTATTCTGTTGCTCCTGGGATTGTTGATTTGTTGGAAGATTTGCGAGTTTTCCGATGTCTTGTACAGATTTATATATTGAATTAAAGCAGAGAATTATTTCTTCAACTGTTCTGCTAACCGAGACGTAACCAGAGCCTTTTACGTAACAATTAAGAATTGTTGCTGCCTTTGGAGTTAGGTAAACTGAATAGGCTAGTCTTTTCTCTTCTGTTGACATTATATGCACAGTGTTTACACTGTAAACATACACTATTTAAGCATTGTGTTTGCTGCTAACCGCTGCTTGGCTGGAAAATGGAGGGCAATTCGGATTTTGTGTTAGCTTTATGATCTTCAGTGTATCACGCCAAAAACTTTGCCCACTCTTCCAAGATGATCAGACTTGCCCTGTCTTGGAAGGTTCTGTGGGTTGAAATGGATTTTCCTTCGTCAACCAATGTGATGTGCCGGTCTGAGTCGGTCACACCGAAAACATATCCAGAGCTGCTGGGAGAGAAAAAGACTATTTCTTCCATTTTGCTGTTTGGAAACTTTATTCCAAACCTCTCTTTCTTCTTCTGTTTGCTCATTTGTTTTCTTCACTACTGAAGACTACCACTATTGACCCATAGCTTTCTTTGTTCCTTCCAAGACAAGAGTGGTTAGCCATGGAGCGATCCAGTTTGCATTCTCGTTAATCCACTTCCACAGCCTTTGAATCCTTCCTAGATCTGGTTCCTTCCTTTCAAGTTCTTCTTGTAACTGCTTCAAGTAGTTCTTTATTTCTTCTTTCTGTTCTCCTGGCAGCCCTGTCTTGTCCTCTACACTAGCATTTGCTTGACCAAAAGTGGTGATCATCTGTTGATCGAAAGTGACCTGAGATCCAGCAACAAGAGTTACAGGAGCATTGACGTTTCCCTGAATATTTTGTATGTTTGCTTGTATGAATGGAAGATCAGTTCTGAAGCTTTCTTGGTGCTCAATGACGTCCATGCCATATGCTGTTATTGCCGCAAACCACCAAGGCGCTCCACCTGCCTTGAGCAGTCTTATGAGCCCCTTCTCTTCCAAATAAGAAATATTGAAGTCCATCATGTTGTCAGAAACCTTCAAGAGTTCTTTCATAGTTGCTCTTTCTAATCCAACACTCCCAGTATTGTCCTGAGCAAACTTGTAGAGGATCTCCAACATCTTGTAACGAAGCTGATCATTTGTGGCTGCAGACATGATCAGAGGCTAGACTGCCTGAAGAATTAACTCTTTCTCTTGTCGTCTCGCTCTCTACTTCAAAAGCTCTATTGTTTTTCCTATGAGATTCATAGCTTCTTTGTATTTTGCTCTGTTCATTTCTTTGTCATTTACAGGAAATCTCAGCTGATCAATCTTGATATAGGTGTCTAGGACTGTTCTGAAGGTCTTTGCATCAAGTTTTCTTATTAGATCTTGCTTCAAAACATTGAATCCTTCAGTGTAGAAGGCTCTGCTTTGGAATGCTTCCTTCTCACAATCAGAAGTGACTTCCTGCAGAATGATTCCAAGCTCCTCTCCTATCCTGTCCTTTAGCTCCTGTCTTTCTTTCGTTGAACGCCTTCTGTCGAGAAAGTACCTAGGAACTAGTCCTGTTAGTATTCCCACAGGAATGCTCCACAGAAGATTATAGGGGAACTTGGTCATCAGATCCGTCCAAGATGATGGAGTAGAGGTCTGCCACGTTGCATAAATCCGATGACTATTCATTCCCTGATCTACCATTAAGATAGTTCTTTGCAGGTCTGGATATGTCTCAGTCATGTCCGTTTCGTCTATTTTGGCCATCTGCCATTGCGCCATCTCAGGTATTGTTATCGAAGGAGTGAAAGGCCATACGTTAGGGCTTTCAGTATCTGTCTGCAAGACGAGATTGACATATCTCTGTGTGCCAACTTGTCCCACTATATCATGGATGGTGATGTCCAACGTTAGTGATCCAAAGATCCCTATGTTTTCAAGAGGCTGTTCAGGATAGAATTGTTCTTTGACTTTTTGTATCTCGTTCGAGAAGTTGAAGAAATACTCCATCCTATCAACTCCTTGAACAGGCTCTGGACTGACCACGATTGTATTGTTGTACATTTTAGAGAACTCTCTCGTTCCGTTGACGTTGTCTAGGAAGGTTCCCTCGACATGAATCATTAATCCTGTCCATTGGGTTTCGTTCGACATTGGATAAGGATCTATCCAGAACCTGAGATATTGGTTAACGTCAAATAGATAGAATTGCCCAACCATCGACAGATTTGCAGCATTGTCTTGCGTGGCAGACAAGTCTAGTCCGAGATAGCCTTGGTCAACGTTTGCAGAACTGAAATACCAAAACTGAAGGCTCACATAGTTCTGTTCAGAGAAGCATGATTGAATGGAGATTCCAAAAGCAAAAATCAACAACAGGCAAAGCGTAATGAAAAACGTAGCTTCCATTTTCTTTTTTCCAGCCTTCTCTCTATATGGACTGCCGACATCTCCTCTTGGTTCTGTGCTCAGGCTTGACAGGCTTGAACTCGGCTCCACAATTATTGCAGAGCCATCCATCCAGAACTCTGTTGATTTGATTATGAGGACACTTTGTCGGATCTGATCTTTCTGGTTCAGCCATCAGCATCACTTTCTCCTTTCGCCTGTGTTTGACGCCACTAATAAAACACGTGTTTGCTTTGTCGTCAGCAAAGGTCTTAAGAGGTTGACAGACGCACTCTTCTTGTGAGGAATAGTTTTTTAGAAGCCGGTGCTTTGCCCTCTGCTGAAGAAGATAATATTTCTGAAGTGGGATGTGTCAAACAGATGATCAGTGAAACCACCAAAGAAAACCTCTACTTCTTATTGATACTCGGATTCGTTTTCTCTCCTTTCATAGCAGTCTTGACAGGACGCTTCAACGTGAACCAAGAGATAACATCTCCATACTTGAACGGACTGATAACAGCAAGTGGTGTTCTCGTGGGCTTTCTCTGTGCTTCCGTTATCTCAAGGGCAAAGGATCTGGACTTACTTGACTTTCGTCTCGTGACTCTTGCCTTGTTCATCTTCATAGCAGCAGTTCTGAAGCTATCGTTTGACCTGGAGTCAGGATCTTCTATAACACTGACAGACCTTCTCTTCATAGAATCAAGTTTCATCATGAGTGCATTCGCAGCGTGGGGCACTATGCACACTCTGTTCAAGAAAGGTCACCTAGATCCGCCATAGGTTTGCCTCTCTGAGGATCAATCTTAATAGAGAAGTGCGGTTGAAACCGTCATATCTCTTGGCATTGGAGAGTATAACGTTTTAACCGTAACCAATACGAATTCATGTGAAACCAAGATTTTAAGAATGTGACGAAAGTGTAGAACAGAAAAGCTAATCATAGCCATTCATTCTAAGGTTACACATGGGAAAAACAGAAAAAACCAATGAAAAAGCCAACAAAATAAGCTTAGCTAGTTTGTTTCTTACGGTAATTATAACATTGGCGATAAACGTGCCTTTTGCAATCTGGAATTATCAACAGAACAACAGAGCAATTGACATTTCAAATGAAAATCTCGCAATTACTAATATGATGGAAAACTTCAATCCGAACATAACAGCACTACAGTCGTTTGGAGTTTTCAACTCAACCTTTTTCGGCACTTTTCCAAACGGAACAATTGAAAGTGCTGAGGGAGTTGCTCAGTTAGATGTCAGCCTAAAGGTCGTTACGCCCCATTATACACGCTTAGTTATTCAAGTCGGGAATTTCACCGAGTTAGACAGGGATTTTTGGATGAGACAAGACATGGAAAATCAAACAACCGTTTCTTACTACTTTGAAGAACCGTTTGGAGATACCATAGGTTCTGGTCTAACCCAAGTGAATGCGACCATTCAATTGAGGGCCACAGTCTATCCGGACCCCCAGCAATTGCCAATAGGAAGAGGAAATTGGACAAGATTCTATTTAGGTCCTTTGCTGCTTACCGCAGAATTGTATGACATTCAAACTCAAAAGAATTTTACAGAAGAATTCACCGAACCAATGTCCTTCAATGTCACAATGCCTTAAACCATGACGATAGAGGACAGAACAATTATGTCTAAGAAGAAAAAAATCTCTGGAACGGATTTTGAAATCTACCTATACCCTACTGTCCGAAAGAATTTTCCGCTAAAGGAAGGATGGGAGATTCTGGAAATGTTGAACTGAATGTCGGTAGGTCACTCATTAGACCTGACTTTGTTGTGAGAAAAAGAAACATCTATGCAGTCATTGACGCAAAAGACAAAGCTGTTCTCGAACCTAGAGACATTGACCGAATCCAATTTTATGCAGAAAAGACAAAGGCAAAGGAGGCAATAATCTATGTTGCAAATGACACGGAAGTGCCTCAAACTGTCAAAGACTATGCAGATTCAGAAGGAATAAGAATTCGAATAAGCGTGTGGCGAATAACCTGAATTTGAAATAGACAGAAATCTTAAATCTGCCGTCAATAAAGGACAAACTACGGTTTAAGAATGAGTGAAGATACAAGTAAAACAAAATACTGCTGCCAAAACTGTGGCCGAGAAACTAAGCCAACAGAAACGGTATGCCCTGAGTGTGGAAAGAATCTAACGGGTAGAAGGATAGAAAGAACCTTTGATGAAAGCATCGGATTGTCAAGCAGTGTCACGATTCAGGCAAAACCTATAACTCGTTCCGAAAAGGCGAAGTTTGTTGGCAGATTTCTAGGCAGTTTCGTTATATCATTGTTTGCTGTGACTTCTATTTTCGCCATACTGTTTTATGTGACTGGTTTTTTCCCTGAATTTGTGCCGATATCAAATGCGAATGATTTGTTGAACATTATGATTAGCGTGGATGGGATTCTATTGGGTTTCGTTGGAATCGTTTTTGCTCAGTTGCTGTCATCAATAATGGACCAGCAAAATGTCCTATACCAAAGGATACTTGAGAAACCCAATGAGGCATCAGAAAAGATGGAAGCCCTAAAATTCATGGATGTCAGGAAATTCTTGCTGTCGTTAATTACACTTTCCACGTTTGGTTCTTTGCTAGGGTCTATTTTTGTCTCAATGGCAAACATTGCGAAGAATTCCAAATTTCTTCCAACAGATACCTACGCAACTTTTGGGTTCCTATTCGGACCATTGTTATATACTATCATAGCTGTAATTCTGCTAACTCTTGCTTTGGCAGTCTTGCCTTCAAGACCACCATTTGAGAAAATTAAGAAAGACAATCAACAAAAAGCCTAAAGTTATTCCATACGGAAACCTTCGACATAATACGAAGCGGAAATATGCACTTTTATAGTGTCGTTTAGTCATAGGATAACAGACGACCAGACAAGAACGCACATCCAAGGACATCCTTCATCAGTGGATACCACCATGGATGCTTCGGGATGCCCTTGGGTCCACATGGGCAATGTTCCCTGAGTCAACCGAGCATTAAAGCGGTTATTTCAAAATCAGCAATATGGAGAAAACAAAAGCATAGTGTTCATAGGCCAGTTCTTTCGTCCTTATGAGTCCCACTCACCGGAAATCAGCGGGACATACTTCCGCTCCAATGCATTAACAGTGCGACGTTTGCAGCTCAGCGTTTTATGGTGCAACTATGGTTATTTGTATTGGTGTCGTTTCTATCGTGCTATTAGCTCCATATAAAGGACCGATTTGACCGATAATGTTGTATGTTCCTGGCAAGACAGGAACGCCTTCCGAAAGTCCTGTATTGTAGCACGTCTGTTGCCAGGTAATATCTTCACTCAGGCTTTCTCCGGCACGAAGTGTTTCACCCCAGATTATGTTTGGATGAGCCACGCCTATCCAACGATCTGACCACTGATACAAAATGCTGTTCGTGCCGTTGTAAACCTGAAAATCAAAATCGTTGGAATAATCTGGCCCAAAGTTTGCTGTTTGGTTGCCGATATTGGTAAGTGTAAGCGTTATTTTCATTGTCTCGCCAAGATTGTACACAGTTTTTTCGAGCGTCATGGTGAGCTCAAGTCCTTCATTAGCTCCTTCCGCAGTAGTCAGGGTGCTCGGTGGGGGGGAATAAGCAAAGTTGAGGAGTACCTTAACGTAGCTTCCCGCTGACACATTTGCAGTCAGGACCAGCGGTGTGGCATTCTCATATGTTCCTGACACGGAATATTGTCCTGGGGCCACTGTGAAATTTAGGGGGTTGTTCCCGCTAGTGACCGTCGTGCCATTGTGAGATTCTGGTCCAGTAACTGTTACTGGAATCTGCACATAGCTTTCTTCATAACTGCCATTGGGTTGTTTCACAGTGTGGTAGGCGGAAACGCTAATAGTACCACTTGAAGGTACTGAAAGGCTGGGTCTAAGCTCATAGCTTAGAGCATAAATTACACTGACGCCCAATAGCACGGTCAGTGCGGATATGAGTATCAGTTTCTTGAGTGTCATGTTCAACTCGTCCACCATTATACTGGATGTAAAACGGTTTAGTTAAGTCTAGTTGTTGAACGGCACCGTTCTACTTGTTGAACGTCAGCGAATCAGCCTCAACAGAAGCACAGTGTCAATGAGACTTGTCGTAAACCCTATAGCCGAAACGATTATGCCCACTTCACGCATTCCTGAAGGAAGAAGGAAAGCGGAAGCCAGAGCAATAGTCGCGTACAGTACCATGTAGAAGAAGCTTCTTGGCACCAGCCACCTTCCACTCCTGATGAAAAAACGAAGAACACCAAATTTCCGGGCAACCACATGATAGATCCCATGTTCATCTTTCCATACAAGCTTTAACTCCTTCAACTTTTCCAGATGATGCAGCGCCAATGACGGACTCGACAGGTCGCAGCCCCGATAAACATCCCTCACAGAAGCTACACGAGCCCTAAGCAAGAAAACGTAAACCCTAAAAGTGACATATTCACCTCCGACCCTCTCTTCTAAAACATCCTGAGTAGCTTCATCAGCCAAGACAGAACGCGACCAAAAACATCTTGGTGCTAACACCTAAAAAACCTTTTACCCCTAACCCAAACATGGGTGACTTTGATCAGGCACGACTTTTTCGTGGAGGCTGCGTAACTACCTTAGGTGCTCGGCGTTTCGCTACGAGGATGTCTTTCAGACATGGAGATAGGTCTTTCAAGCAGTTCGAGTGCTTTCAAGAGCGCCATTGTTTGTGGGTTCTCTCTTTGCAGCTCTATAATTTTCAGGTATCCAAGTCTTTTCGTCCTTATGATCCCTTCTTTCTCCAAAATAGTGAGATTCCGATTCACCTCGTTGTAGGTGCTGTTGATTATGCGCACAAGTTGCGTCACGTGAGTTTTGTTGACATTGGCGAGAGCCAACAGCATTTTTTGCCTGCATGACGAAGCGATTATTTGCTTGAGTTGCATCCTTCATAAGACATATCGTTATAGGGTTTATTTCATAGAGCGAGGGAGCTTCAAAGGACTGCAGAAACCTAAATAAGCTAAGGAGCATAGAAAATATGGCTCGATTCTCCGCCGAACCAGGGAATATGAGCGCTTGATTTTAAATTGTAAATTGACAAAATCTGGAGGATTTCGCTCGCTGCCTTTGCTTCAGGCTAGTGAAAGCTCAGTAACTCCTGAACTTTTTTGAACTTTACCATGCGTACTACTACTGGCAAAACAGAGAGGAAGGTGAGAATCATCAATATGCTCTGGAGTGCAATTGGAGCTGTCGAGAAGAATAGGTCTAGAAAAGACAGAAGTGCCAACATAAATGCAATTGGAACAGTCAGAAATGCCAGAGCGAATCCTATAAACTTGAGGGTATCAAAAGCCGACTGATGCTCAAGGTGGCATAATATTGCTCCAAATAGAATAACTGCTGGAATTATTGTGATGAGAAAAAAGCTTGGCGCAAGCACTATTGCGGCGGTCAATATTTTCCCAGCATTCATGAAGCCCACAATGTGAAACGGCGGCCCATCCTTAACCAAGAAGAATTGATTGTACAGAAGACCGACAGCAAGAATAAAGAAGAATTCTGGAATTCCAACCGCAAGACCCAATTTTTCTTTTTTTGTTAGATCACTAAATCTTCTGCGGCCTTCACTCATGACTTCACCTTACTGAACCCCAGTATATTGCCAAAACAGCAAGAGTAAACGTGACTGTTGCGAATATCCACATGAGCGGGTCTGCAAACAAGAAGTTTGCAGCTAACACATAGCCGGCGGTCAACCCAGTACAACAAAAAGCAGTCGCCACAGATCTTGCTGCAAATGTTACAGGATCCGTTCCAGTGAGTTGCTGCTTCAGGATGGCCGGAAGAGACACAGCAAAAGGCCAGCTGACAAGCCCGCCCACGATTAAAATCAACAGTGCAAAACCAATTCCATATAGTGCTGCTCTGGAAGTGGCGCTGTCAGGTATGGCCCTGGCCCCGAGAATAGATAGAAAAACAGCGGCAGAGTACGCGGGAAGAAGAACACCAAGCGTAACACCCAACGACAATTGACTTACCGCTGCTGCAAGGAAGCTTAGCATGTAGAGGTCCAGTACAAATGAAGCGATGCTGGTCATTATGCCAGTTGACACAGCCAATTCGGTCGTGTTCATACCTGAAAGTCCCTTTTGCAAGGGCGCAGTGAGTCCATCGTAGGAATCCAAGCCGCACATGAATAGGCCCGCCCATGCTTGAACTCCCGCACCTGATGAATTAAGCGTCACCTTGGCGTGCAGTTTGAAAAACGGTGGCCAAAGACAGAAGGAGTCAGGACCCCAAAGCTTCAATCCATTAGCTTCCGCATCTTTCTGCATTTCTGCAGGCGTCTGCATTACTCCTGCGCCAGTCGTCACGCTTTTCGACACATTTAAAATATTAGACCCGCTACTCGGTTCGCACCCGGATTGGCCAGTGCCATACTGGACTGTCGTGCATGAAGTGCAACTCGCGCCACCTAGCAAAGAAGAACATGCAACGGCATTGCTGGCAGTGTCTCCTGTAAAGTTCGCTTCAAGCGTATATTCACCCGAGTAGTAATTGTAGGTACCTGGCGGCGGCGGACCCCATAAAACATAGTTTGTTAGATTGCATGCAAAACTAAACTTCCCATTACTATCTGTTGTTTCCGAGAACATTTGATTACTAATCCAGCTAGTAATATCCACCGTCACGATCTTGTTGGTGGCAGGGGCGCCATTACTTTTTAGCAGCGATCCACTAATCACATGTTTAAAGGACAAATCGTCAGGTCGCGTGACAGTCATCTGCAACGTCGTGGGATTGCCCACCGTCAATTGAACCGGGCTACTGGCAAGGCCTTGAAGCAGTTTTGTTCCGTTATTGGTCGGTACGATCTCAGCTTTGTAAGCACAAACGGGCCCGAGGTACTGGGTGTTCCACAATGCTATCCCCGCGGTTGTGTTTTTGTACCCTAGTAGTGTGCTGACGTTGTTGGAGTTTACGCTGGTGAAACTCACGTTGACGTTGTTAGTGGCATAAAGCGTATTAGTTGATGGATCGATGATGGTAGCATTCAACTGTACAGTATCTCCAAGCAGGATGTTGGTAGAATTCACGCTGAACAAGACTCCTAAGGCGATTGCATTCTCTGTTGCGCTCATGTAGCCCTGACACGGCAGATGACCAGTGTCCCCGCTGAAGCTTGCAGAGATGGAGTACGTTCCATTTCCGATTGGTACATCCCACGTGAACGAGGCTGAACCGTCTGAGAGGGTTGTGCTGGTGTAATTCCTGTTTAGGACCGCGGAGGTCTGGTTACAAAGGTAAGTGCCGTTAACGCAGAAGTTCACGGATTTGTTACCCAGTCCGCTTCCTCCTTGAGCGTTTTTGAGATAAAAGGTGAGTGTGCTGTTGGGGGAGCACACGTTTGTCTGGTTCTGTTGGGGCGTGAGGGTCGTGGGACACCTGAAATCGAAAACCTGGAAACTGCTGCTTGCCGAGTAGTTTCCATAATCAGTGCAAGACACGGTTATGTTATGAACTTGGCTGGATGGTGAACTCCACGTGAAATCAGCTTCGCCGGTTGACGCAGTAGGTCCGCTACCAATAGTGAGAGTGCCATTGTCAATCAACGTCACTGTTAGACTTGGAATAGGGGCTTGAGTGAAACTATCTATCGCTGTGACGGAAATTGTGGTTGAGGTAACAGGGTAGGAAGCGCTGCATTGCAAGGTGAAGTTCACTGAAGGGTTCTTCACGTTCCAAATCAGACCGGTCCAACTCGTTGCGTTAATGATATCTCCTGGTACATAGAATTCCGAATTATTCCCCAACATGCAGTCGCTCATAGGCATTGACACAATGGCGAATTGAGGAACCGCCTCATCCGGAACCCAATTACCCAACGCACCACCGGTGGTTGTGTCGCAGCAGTATTGTGTAGAAACATTCTTGAGACATTCATAAACCGCACCAACATACGTGCCGTTCCTCAGAGAAAACCACATTTTCGTCGCGCCTGGCGGAACCGATATGCAACCTGACCAATCCAAAGGAACCGTCTCAATGTCATTCTGACTCGAATTATAAAAAGTGACGTTGACGGTCGTAAGGTCACAAACATTTACATAGGCGACTTTTGTTCCATAGTTAAGAGCCAACCTGACAAGATCAGACAAATCTATTTTCTCATCGAAGGTCATGTCTGTCGTCGAATCATAACCGTGGCCCCTTGTCCAAGTGAGTCCATAATGTGGGTTTCCTGAGCCGTAGCCAAGAGCGAGCCATATAAGATCTGTGAGGCCCACGATGCCATTTTGATCAATGTCGCTTGCCGGGATGTTGTTGGTCGTCTTTGAAGGGTTAGGGTCATAAAGCGATGATACATGGATGTACTGTGTCCCGCTGGTTATGTTGCCGCCTGTGCCGGGTCCAGTGCCAGTCGTGTTCAGACGCGACGGGTTGTTGGTACAACCGGATACGGGTTCGCCTATATTCACGGAATAGTTGCCGAAGTATATCCCTGTCGCGTGGCTCAGTCCGGAGGTGACGTCGAGAGTGTTGTTCTCGCCAACGTAGGCTGCTCCATTGGTGATGTTTTCTCCGTTTAACTGGCAGTTCAGCCAAAACTCGCTGTTTCCTCTGCCGATGGGTGGATCGCATATGGTAACATTCACCAGCCCCAACGTCTGTTCCACGTTTCCTCCTTGATAAATGGAGGTGGGGTCATCGATGGAAGCATTCACATCTACGCCAAAGCTTGACGTCGAAGAGTTCAACTGTATTGGAAACGAAGCAACGCCATCCGCGCTTGTGCTTGCGTTTTGTACTAGACTGCCATTAACAAAAAGGTTGACAGTGATGTTTTCAACGGGGAGATCTATCGCATATGTTTCATTATCATATTCCATTTGAGGTGCTGATGTTGTCGTGACGAACATGCCTGAACTGTCCGTTTCCTCATAAAGCCTGGGCATTGCGAAGGACACGCTCGAGACTAGGATGCTGCCGTACGAAGGTAGCGTGAATTGGAGAATAATGTTGGCTGGGCAAGGTTGAACTGCGAGAGTCGTGTTTGCGAAAGCGACTATGCTGCCAGCTTCGTTGACTGCTGCAAAGAGGTCGTGTGAACCTGTCACGTTCAAGACCGAAACCATGTCGGCTTCGTAGACGTAGCTTGGACTCGAAGACACTAGGACGAGATCTGCGGATCCTAGAAAACCAGAATCATCCATGCTGTCACAGTAGAATGTGAAATTGTAGAGCCCTGTGTCCAAAGGCGTGTCCGACGCGTAAGTGGCGGTTGCATTCATCGGCATCCCTGCATAAGGCGTAGAATTGCTGACCTGCAACACAACGTTTCCTAGATTCTGTTGATACGAAGGCAAAATTCCAGTTGATGATACTACCTGCACGTTCGCAGTCGATGAGGACGCACCATAATTGTCGTCGCCTTCGAAAGAAGCTTTCACCATGAACTGAGCGTCAAACGGGTCGCTCAAAGCCACGTTAATGCTTGCACATCCGTTGCTCTCAGAGAACGCGGAGTTTAAGGGAAGCCAACCGTCAGTCAGGCTGTTTCCAGTCATGAACTGCAGAAAGAAGCCTACGCTTTCACCCGCAACTGGATTGCCATCACTATCCGTCAGGTTAGCGGTTGCTGACAGACTTTGCAAAACATTGTCGTAGCTGCCCGTCAGAACCATGTTCGTTGGTTGCGGGTCGTATGTGTCAAAAGCCTGAGAAACAGAGTCAGTAAAGTAGGCTCCGGGCACAGGCTGATTACACACTTGAATTGAGAGAACTAGGTTGTACTGCTTCTGAGTGTTGAAAGCCGACGCGTCGACCGGCACATCCACGCTAAACGATGACTGGTTAATCGCTCCTGCCGAGTGAAAAACAGACGAATTCTGGTAAACCTGCAAATCATACGAAGAGCCCAATTCAGATTCAACCTCAACCTTAAGCGTGCTGCCAATTTCGCACATATAACCTGAAGCCGTTCGCTGCAGACCCTCGACTTTAACGGAGTTCAGAATGGCCCGAGGCTTGAACGTGTCGATTATCTGCACAATTAACGGATAACACGAAAAACATAGGAGCAGAACAAGTGCAACGCAAAATGTTTTCCTGAATGGAGAACGCATAGGTCCACCAACAGCGACCCGTATTATCGCTAATAGCTTTTAAAACTTTTGCACATGACGCGCACTAGAACTGACAGGTCAATCTGACATGCAAAGATGAAGCAGCCTTCCAACTCCATTCCTTCAAACGTGCTTCCGAAAATTCATTCTTCCCAAGAAAGGCTCGCGCTAACAAGGTGTTTTGGCAAGAATCAAGGTTTCCATGTTTTGGGCCCAGAACGAAGAAAAAGTGTGTTGATTCCTTACGACTTTTGTTCAGGAGGCTTAATTGAATCAGGAATAGTTCTCGTTTGTTAAGTCCATGTGATGATTGCGTAGACTTGTGTGCAGTATCCGTCGTAGTAGTGCATCATTCCGCTAATCATGTGGGTTCCTGGGTTGATGTACACGCCGATTTGAAGTGATGCTCCGTCGCTGGCTGCTATCGTAAAGTTGCTACTGTATTCTTGATAAGAGGTGGATGGCTTGAAACTGCCTGCTTGTTCGTAGCCTATGGACGTCGCGTTTATCGTTGCAGCAAACGTTGCTTTGTAAGAGGCTGAAGTTGATCTGGCTATAATGTGGATTGAAACTGTAACGTTTGAAGCTCCCGAAGGTATCCAAGGACAACTCGCATTGTACAAGTCGTAATCAGCTTCTCCAAAAGTCCCGCCTGAACCAGTGCTTACGTAGCTGGTATCTCCATCGTTTGATTGAGCACACTGCCAGTTTGTCCAGTTTGTTGGATAAGGTCCCAGTTGAATCGTACTTCCGTTTCCGCTGATCGTAACTGTGGTCGACGCCGTGCCCGCGTGCATCACGACAGAACCACTCGTGGCTGATGAGAACGGAATGTCATAAAAATTGCCGTCGCATACCTCGCCATAGCCGAAAGTTAACAGTGTTGTGCCCGACTCGTTCACCAGTTGGTGGAACGCCAACGTTGCTACATCGAGGGTGGTATTGGTGAAATCTTGGGAGCCGACACCTTCGGCGTAGGCGAACCAGTAGTACCCGTTGGTCGCGTTATAATTGTTCATTATGTTGTCGGTTAGGTTGAGTGTATTAGTCCAGTTTTGGAAGTTGTGGATCACGACGCTATCACAGCTCAATGCAGTGTTGTTCCAGAACAAACCAAATTGCCACCCAGCCATGTCCGTAAAGTCATTGATAATTACGTCAACACTAATTTCGTATACAGTGCCGTTTCCACTGCCGCTTCCCCAGTACATCCACGAATCCTGCTGTGAAGGGCTAACCGTCACAGTCGGGCTAGAGTTTGATGAAGCCCTCTTTGGAACATAAAAAGCTGTGAACAAAGCCAAAACCAAAACGGCTACTAAACACACACTTAGTTTCTTCACATTTCCACATCCAACAAGCACAACTTCCTCAAAGACGAGCACTGTTGCGCTCTCAACCGGGAGGTAATCAACGATTCAACTTATTAAATTTTCGCCAAATCGATACTGTTGAGTTATTTGTGGTAGCGCCCGCTCATATCATGGATCCCGCCTTAATGGTTTGGATTTTTCGCGTGCTGTATTGCTCAAGAAGCTTGTCGCCCTGAAATTGAAACATGAATGTTAGGTTGGGAAGCTGCTTCAGGCGTTCGATATCGATTTCCTGACGAGATGCAATGGCTTTGATAAAACCCAAAAGCTCTTTTAAGGTCGGAATCATAGCCCGTATCTCATTTTCCGCAGTTCTTGAATAGACAGAAATTGCGAGGCACCTATCAAGAATCTCGTGCTCTTCATCATTCAGTTGTGGGAAAATCGGGCTTTCCTTCTCCCAAATCGCATAATCTTGCCCCTCTATTTGCTTCTTCTGATCACTAACGTTAATGGACAGTTTAGGCGGCCCCTCTATTTGCTTCTTCTGATTACTGACACTAACAACAAGTTGAGGCGACTCGTAAACGTACGTAACTGCATTTATCAAGTTCATCATTGAATCCTTAATAATATCCATCAAACCCGTCATCGACAAGACTTCCATGTCTTTTAGAGAGTCAAGGTCCTTCTGCTTCTCATATGCTCTACCTCCCTTCACAGTTAGCGAATAACGAGTTATCCGATAATCTTTACGATCTGTTCTCCTTTCGACCTCACCCCCCTCGTGCAACTTCTTCAAATTGACCGCAAGAGCCGGCCGACTCAATCCAGTTTCCACAAGAAGGTCGCCAAATGTTTCTTTGCCACGTTTCAAAGCCTCCCTTATCGCATTCTGAACTGCAGCTGTCCTCTTGTTTGCATCTTTTCCTGTTCGATAATCTCTCTTGTTCTTGCCCAGTGCCATTAACACTCCCGTACTCAGTTAACATCACTTAACCTTATAAACCTTAGTGAACTAAGATACTGTTAACTTAATTGTCATGGCTTTCAGTTAAAGTAATAGTTTTCCATCAGCTTATCAAAAACGAACATTTCTTTGTTCACGTCATAGAGGTCTTGCAACTTGATTGGATTGTTCTCCATTTTCAAGGCTACTAGACAAGGTAGCAAACAGAGAGTTTCTTTGTTCTTTTCTTTCAAGAGGCTTTCAATTCTTTTTGATTCTCTGTAAGCGATTCGCTTGTTTGCATATTTTCGGGAGACCATAATGAAAGAGTAAAACGCAATTAGGATAGCAGTAACAGAAACCAATGTAGGACTCCATTGTACTAACGGAACGATGGATAAAGAAGACAGTCCAACAACGCAGGCCAAGAAAACGAACGCTAATACAAACAAGCTCTGAGGAAAGGCATTAAAAATATCCTGAATTGTGGAAGGCTTGAAATTGTCATCAACAAATACTGCCAAGTCTCTCAGAGCATCTTTGCTTTTTTGTTCCGACATCTGTAAACACACCACTCAAAATCTACATGTGGCAGTCTATTAACTTGCTCGTAAGGTTTTAAACACGCGTAAAGCTTAAATAGATAGGATGTGTATAGGATAGCTATAGATATGTATAGGATGTGGATAGGAATGCAATGCAAAAACTGTGAATCCGAAAACATCGTCAAAAACGGAACAGTAAAAGGCGTTCAAGTCTATAAATGCAAAATTTGCGGTCATAGATTCACAGAAGGCTCAGACTTTCCAAGAATGAGAACACAATCACGCATAATCTCCTCAAGTATCGACTTGTATTTTGAAGGGTTAAGCGTCCGTAAAATTCAAACTCAGATCAAGAAGCTGTTCGGCGTGGACGTTAGCCAAGTTGCTGTTTGGAAATGGATAATGAAATACTCCGCTTTAGTCTCTCGATACGTTGAAACTCTTAGCCCTCAAGTCTTAGGCGTTTACCACCTAGACGAAACAGCGATCAAATGTAAAGGTGTTCAGAAATGGTTCTGGGAAATGATAGACGAACAAACAAAAATGATTGTCAGTTCTCACTTGAGCAATTCACGCACAACAGAAGACGCAATTGCAGTTTTCGAGAAAAGCGTCCGAATCACCAAGAGAAAACCAACTTCAATTTACTGTGATGGATTGCCAGCTTACGTGGACGGTTATAACAAGGTTTTCTATACTATGAAGAAAGAGGGAAGACCTGAATTAATCAGAAGTATAGGCATCAGAAATATCCACAACCAAAACGCTGTAGAACGCCTACATAGCACGCTTAAAGATAGATTGAAACCTACAAGAGGACTGAAAGATTCTGAAACCGTCAAAACCCTCTTGGACGGATGGGTTGTCCACTACAATTACGTGCGTAAGCATCAGACTTTGAAAATGACTCCAGCACAAGCCTCTGGCTTAAATGTAGAGCCAGATTGGAACAAGCTAGTGAAAGAAGCAACAAAAGAAGAAACATTGAAAGAGAGAGATATGTCAAAGCGAATTGTCGAGGTGATCGCATGATGAAGAAAGTTCTTGTGAGTCTTCCAGAGGGAATATACCAAACCATAAGGAAGTTCAAGGGAAAACTCGGAGAAAGTGATTCTGAGGTTATCAGGACAATGCTGATAAGCTTTCTAACTGAAAAGGGCTATTTGCTTGAGGATGTGAACAAATGAGCAAGGAAAAACGAACTTCGATTAAAGACTTGAAGGATGAAATAGACATTCTAGACCATATGCTCACCGCTTTGGTTGAAACCCTTGAAGAGAAAGGCGTTTTGACTCAGGACGAATGGGAAGAGAAGATAAGAGCGAAAATCGACAACGTAACAAAAAGTTATCGTGACCTTGACCGAGAATAACATGACATAAGCCATACACCTGAACTGAATGAAATGAACATCAAAGAACCGACACCAACAATCATGATGAGATTTGGCAAGACCATTGCCGAAGCCATTATTGCAATGAATGAAATTATGCAACAAAGTACGATTAAGTTTTCAGCGTTCACATCTATCATTAGAAAAAAGAGATGCCGTTCTTGACGACGTTAGTCGATATTTTGGCTCAGTTTGATGTAATTCTGATTGCAATAATGCTCTCTGGAACAATAGTAAAAATGGGTCGCGCAAGTGGAAAGGTCACGGGAGACACTCACTTTCGGAAATTCTATGTGCTGTTCTTAGCGTTCATACTTGAAAATGTAGTCATAACGATATTTGCGGAATACGCTCTTCTACCATTTATCGAAAATGTAATATTCAACAATTACTTCCAAGTGATCGCAATTACAGCGGAATTAACTTTATTCTGTAACATCTGGTTCGCATGGACTTTTGGTTACAAGCAAAGAATCGAAATAATCGGTTTGACGGTATTGACAACAGTTGTCCTGATTTATCTTTTCACTTCAAACCCGCCGACAATGCCTAGTTTAGTTATTCGTTCATGAGTGCCAGCGTTTTCTTCTCCAACCTTCCTTGCGAACCGTGAACTTGATACCTGAACCCTGACAAGCCCTGTTAAACAATCTAGCCTCTTTCTCAGCACGCTTCTTTGTACGGTAACGCTCACTAGGAACAGTGTGAACTAGACCGTTTCCTCTCTGTCTCACAACAAGATAAGGCTTAGACGAACCGCGCTTATGATAACTCAATACGGATTCACAAAAGAAAAATCCAACGAAAGTGTGAGCTGATGAAATCAGCGGAAACCTGTCGCTTTTTATTGTCCTTTTTTATAAAGCCACTCAAAATCATCCCAGAAATCTTTTCCTCTAGACTCTCTGTAAGAAGTTATCATCGGTTGGGCGTGTTCCCAGCATTCTTTGATAGAATTACGCCATTCATGAGTAACCATTCTATGGTCTATGACGTTCTTTCGTATCATAATCCCGACAGCATCGAATCTACTACATGCGAGTTCGGCTTTGTTCCTTTGCTCATCTGTCCATTTTGTGAAGTTTTCTTCATAAATGCGAATCAGAGTGCCGCGAGCTTTACGAACTTTGTCATCTTGGAGAATTGATACGATGGATGAGAATGCGGTTGCAATTGTGGCTCTCTTCGTTTCTCTTAGTTGAAGGAAAATAAAAATGCCTGTTACCAAGATGATAATTGCTGACGAAGCGGTTGAAAGTGCAGTTATCGCATCCCAACTTATCTGGGCGCTCATAAAGTGAACTAGGTGGTGATGGTTTCTTAAGAATTTTCTCAAACCTCTAGTATTGATGTCATCACTAGACATGCAACACATAGAATCATCACCTTAAAAGAACCAGAACCTTTTAGAAGATTATCCGAGGATTTTTCACATGAACCCTAATCCGACGACAACTTCACAGAACCCAAGCAAGGGTTATAAAAAGCAATGAGAAATACGAAAGACAAGCGATGGAACTGGAGAAGTCAATAAAAGAACTTGATCAGATATGACAATTAAGTTAACAGTATCGTGAACTAACATTGTACCAAGAAAAAGGAGAGCGGTAAACGTTTGGAAGAAAATGGAGTTCGGAGGGTCGTATGGGTCCCAGAAAAGCTCGACCAAGAAATAGAAAATCTTCGCAAAAAAATCGGCTATACAAGAAGCGGATTCTACCGCTATGCAGTGACAAGACTAATGGAACAAATGCTACTATCAAAAAGAAAAGAGGTAAGATTGCAACCATGGGAAGAAATAGTCGGAACCCTCAAAACCATAGAAACCACCACCGAAACAATCACAGCCATAATATCATGCACACAAAACCTCGAAATTGCACTTCCCTACCAAAAAGATACAACAGAAGCCAACATAATACAGAACCTCAACAAACAACTAGGCCAAAAAATAGCCATTCTCCGAATAGACAACCCAAAACAACCCCTCACCATAAAAACCTTAAACGAACCCACCATAACGCATAGCAAACCTTATGCGAATCTGCAGGTTCGTTTAAGGGCGTTTCGTCTTGTGTGTTGTTCTGGGTTCTTTTAAGGTTGTGTTGTTGGTGTGGGTTGTATGTAGAAAGGTTCGTCGTGTTCTTGGGGTTAGGAAGCGTGGTGAATCTTTTGTTAGTGTGTTCTCTAGTGTGCAGAATCTTCTTGATTATTTGTGGTTGCGGAAGAGTGGCAGTCAAGTTTCAATAGCTAATTATTGTTGGCATGTTTCTGATTTTTGTTTTTGGGCAAAGATGAATCCGGATGAAATTCTCAGCAAGAGCAGAGAGGAGTTGGAAAAGCTAGGTCAAAGGTATCTCGACGAAGTCCGTAGCCGAAGTATGCGACGAGGTCCAAGTGCAAGAACCGCCAACACTGCATTGGCATGCCTCAAGACTTTTTTCAGAATAAACGGTTTTAGCAGAGAGAATAATCAAGATTTGCGATTACAAGGATACCACCAACCTCCTAGAACTCGAAACAGAGAACAGTACGTGCCGGAACTTCAAGAAGCACATCGAATGGCAGAGAGAGCGGGAACCAGACGGGACCGTGCCATCATATATGTGTTGTTTTCAACAGGATTGAGAAATGCTTCATTGCGTGCCCTCCGTGTGAAAGATGTGAGTAAAGAACTGGCAGCTGGCTATTCAAATCTGCTGATAAAAGTTGAGCCCGAATGGAACAAACGACTTCCAGGTGCATGTAAAAATGCCATCCCATATTACACATTTACTTCTGAAGAAGCAACTAAAGCCATCAAAGAGATGTTGGAAGAAAGAGAGGAGAAATTAGGCATTATTCTGGATGATGAACCGCTCTTTATTGCCGAAGGCCCTCAACTAAAAAAGAAATTACCGTTGTCTGACAAAGAAGAATGTAATGTGGTGAAAAAAATCGCAAAAGAAGCTAAAATTGAAAGATGGATGTGTGTAACTCCCCATGCACTTAGGAAAATCTTCGAGCGTATCTTGAGGTCGCCCATGAAAGATGGAGACAGAATGGATCCAAAGGATCAGGAGTTCCTAATGGGTCACATCCTGCCTGGAACCCAAGACGCCTATTATGATTGGACCAAGGTAAGCAGTCTCAAAGAAGAATTTTCAAAGCTTGTTTTCGAAGAAAAGAAAACGCCAGAACTTGAAACCCTCCATATGTACAAGGGCCTAGCTAGGATTCTCGACATAGACTTTGATGAGGTCAAGAAGAAGAAAGAAGAAGAACTATGTAGAAAATTGACGGCAAATGAAGAGAAAGAGACACTTGAAGCAAGCATCAAATCCAAACTAGTTTCATCTCAGGGTGCCGATGAACAAAAGATTATTCGGAAAGAAGAGCTGCAGAGCCATCTAGACGGTGGTTGGAAGTTTCTGAGTGTGTTAGACCAACAACTGGTTATAATTAAAAAAGCTTCAGTGAACACGGTTGACATAGCGTTAGCTTCTATGGTCAATGGAAAAACCCTGCAAGGAGATAAAACCTCGTAAGCGTTGCTCATGTCGCTGTGGTCTTTCTGTTTAGCCCTTGACTCCGCATTTGAATGTACTCTTCAATCACTGTGTCAGGATCTAAGCCAGAACCTTCAAAGGCTTTGGCCAAAGCTATTCTCAGAACTTTAAATTTGTTTTCGATGACAACCCTGCCAAAATTGAGTTTTGCATATTCGGCTCTCAACGTTTCAATTCTCTGGTCAAAATAGACGTCCTCGCTGCCTGGCAGAATATGTCCCATGAAGAATTCCTGTATCTTCGGGTCCAATCGTCCGCCTTCAACTAGCTCGCTGTGAAGAATTGTTTCAAAGGCTTTACGCAGGCAGTGTGGCGTCACGTACTGCCATTGCACTAGTCCTGCTTTGTTTGCGCATATCTTCACTACATACTGGAGTTCCCTTGCGCTCACAGTTTTGGATCTGCGCTGATTGCGGCCTATCTGGTTGTAGTCGGAAACAAAGAGTGGGTCGTGAATCTGGGTTTCTCCGTATCTCTGCTTTCTTTCTCGAAGGTAAAGCCTGGTGGCATCGGCTGCTTCGTCGCAGATAAATGAGAAGTAGGAGATGTTGTCCTTGCATGCATTTGGATCTTTCAACTTCATCTCGGGATAAACTGGGATGCGAATATTGCTCAAGCCTCTAGATAACTCCTCTATTACGTCTCCAATCTGCAGAGCTCTCAGGGTCGAATTTCTGATTCCGCTGCTGTATAATGTTAAGACTATGGCTCGGTCTCTTAGCGAGCAAGCGGAATCTGCCATTGCATATGTTTCGTTTTTTGAGGGAATATACTGCGGAGTCTTTCTGTACCTTGCGGGCATATAATGGCCTTCAACTTCAAGTTCGCGTGCTCCTTTGAAACCATTAACTTTGAAGAATGCCTTGAGCAAATCGATTGCGTTGTTTATGGTTCTTACGCTGTGGTTGCCGTCATCGTACCGATCAGCGTAATTCTGCACCAACTTCTCATTCGCGCGTTTAGGCAATCTAACAAGCTCTTCTGGGTTCGCTTTGGCATAAATGCAGAATGAATGGAGCCGATTTAAGTAAGCTTTTCTTGATGCTTCGCTCTTGCATTTTCTTGAAAGGTGCCTGAGAAGCAAGTCGACGCTAGTATATCCGCTTTTCCACCCATTGACTTTTAGGAACGCAAAACAGGCGCTAGATGTGTCTGAACTCTTTGCCAATTCACACTCTAACTTGTCTGCAGCCGACACGACCGGTGGTTGGGACGACGCCAGAGTTCCTGACAACTCTTCTTCACTCAGCATGCGTGGCTGCCTGCTTTGGTATTCTCAGTTTGAACGCGCGTGACATGGAATATTGAACGCCTCTCTATGTCCCTTTATTTCGCTTATCGATGATTTGTTTCAGTCTATTCTGATAGCCCAATATGGATTCTTCAAGCTCTTCTATGTGTGTTCTTGTTCCCTCGCAGTTTCTAATTGCTGCGTTGTTGGTTTTTCTGAGTTTATCAATTGTTGCGTTTATGGTTTGCATGTCTGATATGGCTTTTTCCAATTCAAGCGCATTTATGGGATTTTTGGATTCGTCGTCGGGAGGGTCTGTGATCTGGAGTACTTCTAGTATCTCTCGGGCGGTGACCCAGGTTCTTTCGTCAAGACAGGTTACGGCTATTGTCAGTTTTTGTTGAGACCTGAACAATACTTTCATTGGCCGAAACTCCTCTGGCAGATTTGCCTTACTATCATAGACGAGCATTGCCTGTGTTGCCCCGTACTTCCGTGCATGTCGCCCCACTTCTTCAAGGTGCCTTCCAGAGTACTTCTGGGCCCCAGACTTTCGTTCCAGCGATATTTTTCGTCCATAGTCGCCACCGTTCATTCCCAAGTAGGGAACCACTAACGCGTCGGGTTCTCCAGCACCTCCCTTCGGGTCTATGAGGTCTTGTGCAAATTCAGCTTTCCATAATTCTGCAAGAACGCCTTCACCAACCCGACCGAGCACCGCAGGCTTATTAATCAAAGTGTTAATGCTGTTTCGCAGTTCCTTAACTTCGGATCCTACCGCAATGCTGGATTTCTCCGCGGCACTTTCGATTTCCAAGAGTTTTTCTTGTAAGCCCGTTCTCACTTCTTTGAACTCTTCTCGAATTTCTTCAGGGAGTTTCTCCGTGAGTCTCTCTAGTCGCTCCATTAGTGGATTGAGAGTCGCGTTGAACATTATCAATGGGGCTTCAGTTGAGTTTTTTTCCATGTTTTTCAATTTCTCAGTGAGTTCTTTGCTTATTTCCCCGAATTCACCCTTGACGCTCAGTGGAATCCTGTCACCTAATTCGGATAGCCTTTCCATAAGCCGATCTGCACTTTCAACAAGCAAGGCGATTGGGGTCACAACTGTACGCGCGATTTGTTCTTGGATTTTCTTGAAATACTCTTCCAATGCGGTTTTGTGTGAAACATCAATTGTTATTCCCGGAACAGTTTCAATCAGAATGCGTAGAATCGTCAGCGCTTCATTTAGAGTACCTTCTGCAGAGTTTTCAAGAAGGAATTTCATATTGGTTTCAGCTATCCTGAGGTTATTTCGCACAATTTTGCTTCCGCATACAGGGCATTCAACTTGGTCATCCAATTTGAGGGTAGGTATTAACCGATTCATGTTTTATCGCCTATCATCTATCTTACATCCGATATCGTCTATCAGATATGTGCTTAATATTCTTTTCGGATATAGGAAGTCTTATATAATATAACCTTCGCTCGATAATGAGGGTCGCAATTGGGCAAAATCAGCGCTTCAATATCCGATGAATTGGAAGAAAAAGTCCGCCAGAAGGCGATTAAAGAGTTCGGCATTAAGAAGGGGTACCTAAGCAACGCCGTTATCAAGGCACTAGAAGAATGGGTAAAAAAATGAGTGCTCGAGTTTATGCCTTTTGGCTATTTTTCTCTCGCAGTATATACCCACTTGCCTGCTTTCTTGAACCTCCGAATGTCGCCTCGCCTAGACAGAAAACGCAGTGTTCCGGACAAGGTTCCCTTTGAAAAATACAATGCATTCGACTCGAGAACCTGTTTAAGTTCAGACATCGTTCTCGGCTGCGACCCCCATTCGCTTCTCATGAGTTCTCTTAAGGCATCTGAACAGCCCAACTCCGGTGGTAGAGTCGGACCTACTGTTTCTTCAAGTTGATGTGATCGAGTTTCCTCTGAGGAGAAAAGGGAGTCTATAAGAGAATTGAGTTCCGTCAAAGACTCGGCTTCAATGAGTATCTCCCCTTTCCGCCAAGGTCCTCTCCACGTGAGTCGCATTTTTACCACATAGGTTACTTAGACTAAAGTCTAAGCGGCGTCTATATATTTTCTTCGACACCCGAACAAACTGAATATCTTCGACTAGACCGAACTCAACCGTTTTCTGTTTGATAGTCTCCTTTAATTTTCTGAGCAATATGAAGGTAAAAACTGAGTCAGGCGTGTCTATTTCTCTCATAACAGAGACCGATTCGAAACAATCCACAGTTTTAGTCCACTTTGATAGACCCGTTCGCACAGTTGAGCTTACAAAAAATGAACGTCTGCGTTTTGCTTCTCTCTTGGCTGACAGCGTCAAGCTGGAAGAGGGGGGCGGTTTCAAAGATGAAAAGAATCCCCACACGCAATCGACAGAAAAGTTATCTTGGAGGCAGGTAGAAGACGAAAAGCGGCCTTGACCCTGCCATCGAGTGGGCTCAGGAAAAGTATCTTGCAAAGGACTTGTTTTGGAACTCTCGTCAATCATCGGTGAAAGAAGTCAAAAGAGCGATTCTCTTTGCCGTTGATGACCTCCTCATTCACACAAATCAAGGCATCCCAATCGACCCAAAGCCTATCGCCCTGCTCAGGAAAATCAGAAGAATTTGGGAAACTCAACTTTCCGTCGACGCGATGCTGATTCCTGAGAGTGGAGGCTTCCTAGTAAAGATCCGCAAAGAATTGCATCCGTTCAAAAAACGTTTTGCTATCGCTCATGAAATAGGGCACACTTTCTTTTTTAATATCGAAATCGACCCTCCCAGAAGGGAGTTTCAGTATCAGAAATCCGAATATTGGGTTCAAGAAGAGTTTTCGTGTGCAATTGCTAGAGAGATTCTCGTCCCGCGATTCTCGATTATCCCTCTAATTGAAAACGAACATGTGAGGCCATCTGTAGCAGCCCTTCGTTATCTTAGCGCATTGTATCAAGTTTCATTTGATGTACTTAGAATGAGGCTAATAAATGACTTACCATTGTGGGATTGTGTTGCTATAGTATCAACAGTTGTTGATTGCAAGATACTAACCAAAGGGCGAGACATTTCCAAAGGCAAATCTCACAGAAGTTTTGTTATGCCGAAGGTGATTGAATGGAAAGACAAACTACCAAAGCTGTACCAAATCATATCCGGCACAGTAAGCGACAAGAGAATTCAGGAAAAGATAGAAATAGATAACAAAGAATACCTCGTTGAGACCGCGCTTCTCGATGCTGCGCGACAAACCGTTATGACCCTACTCGTATATACCTAATCGTGATGTAGCAACGCGTACGCGCTTGACAAAGTACCGGTACTTTTTCTCTCAATCTTTGTTCTGAGCTCGAATGTTTCGGACTTCTTTACAGAATGCGTCGTAGGTCAAAGATTCATCTCGTTCAGGGCCACGCGTTGGTAGTTGTGCCTTAATTGCCTCAACTTCTGCGTGTTGAAGTCTAGGTTCAGCAGGGTTTTCTTCTTCCCAACGTGTTGCATGTCTATCTATGTAACCGTGCGGGTTAATCTGGTAGTCTTTAATAACACTTGGAAGCCCAAAAAGCTCCTGGCAAGATTCATTAATATAACATCTTTCGTTCCTAGGTATTTCAGGATCGACAATAACGATCATTCTCCAAAGTTCTCCGTGCTTCTCGGTGACTGAAGTGCTTATCTCACCTTTTATTCTGTCTTCCTCAATATCTTTAAGAGGACCTTTTCCAGTTCCCCAATCAACAAGAGTTTCGACTTCTTTCATGCCCATTTTTCTTGGAGGACAGTATATAACGATGGACCCTGGATTCTTTCTTACGGTGGTAGAACTAGCACTCATGTTCTCTAGCAGTCTTTCTCTCTCGTATCGTGTCTTTGGATTTGTGAGCTGGTTTATGATCTCGGTTTTTTGTTGATACTCGCTTTGGGTAATTCCCTTACTGTAAGACAGATCGTAGACAACTTTGTATAGTCTTCGTTCTCTTATGCGAGTGACCAAGTGTTTAGCTATGTCGCTTCCTTCAGAAAATAACTTGTAGAGCAAGGTGTCATCGTCTAGTTTGTAAAGGGTGTCTAAAGGAAGCCTATTCTCTTGACTCATAGAAGTGACTGCTGATATCAACATCGCAGAAGCAATCATTTTTGCCTGATGGAAGTAAACTTTCTCTGCCAACGAATATCTTAGCCTAAGCAGGTCCATCATCTCAGATAGAACGTCTCTTCGTATCTGACCTTTACTTGGTTTGATGAGTCTCAAGACTAGTCTATCCTTGCCTCCATGTTCGGTTATATACAGGTAGGATAGTATTCGATCGTCATACCCAGAAGTTAAGCCAGTAAAGTAGACATCTCTCTTGGAGTAGTCGAGGAGGTCTGCACATAGAGTATTCCCCACGATATCAGCAATGTAAGGTTTTTGCAGCTCTTCTGGCTTACCTTCTTCGATCAATTGGAGCGTTTGTCTTATCTCTTTGGTGACGTTTTCCGGGTTGAACCTTGTTTGACCGAGCCGGGAAAGGTCCCTTAGATTAGGATCAACAAGGATTACTTTCCCAACCTCTGAAGTGTCGCCTAGAAAATAGTCTATTCTATTTGGGGACCATTGCGAATCAAAGAGTCTTCCTTCGTCTTCCAGCGTATGACCAAAAGGAAGATTGCCTAGGTCATGAAGGAGTGCAATTAGTCGGATTATGAACCGATCAGGTGGCTCTATCGTCGTTTCGGCGAATGGGTTTCTGTTTATTTTGTCGATCATGAAATCGGCCATAAAGAGCGTTCCGATAGAATGTTCCAATCTTGTGTGATTGGCACTTGGGTAAATCAAATTTGTGAGCCCAAGTTGTTTCAACCTTCGTAGTCTTTGAAAAACTTGAGTGTCTATTATTGCTGTTTCCAATCGAGTAACAAATATATCCTTATGAATCGCATCGCGTATAGTTTTGTGCGGAGCCAACAATCTTTTGATTATTACTTTGACCTGTTCTTTTTCATCTTCTATCTTTACCTTAGCAAAATCGTCTATTCTTGAGGCGTCTTTCTTAGTTCGTTTTTCAGCCACGCAAACACCACAATATTTAACCAACTCAGAACATAAAAAGGTTATTTTGAAAGGTAATACAAGGTCAACAGGGGAATGCCCAGTTTCGGTGAGAACTTTGGACGTAACATAAGCTAATTTTGGTGCTGATTGAAAGCCCACCGCCGGTAAAGATGAGAGAATGCGAAAGAATCAGGCTATTCCAAGTAATGGGACAGCGGCAAGATAAGCCCTTCTTAGTTCTTTCTTGTCTATGTGATCGTAGATGTCTACCGCTTCTTTTCTAGCGTCTCCTCTGAGCTCTTTCAGATACTCGCGTCTTAAACCGTTTCGTCTGCAATGCGTAGTGAACCAGTGTCGACAACAATGAGGCGTGAAATGATCTTCAACTCTTTTGCTCTTCGGATTGTGCAAACCAACTCTTTCTGCATACTTTGTCACAACGCTGTGCACGCCGTGCCTTTCAAGTCGTTCCCCTTTCTCGCCCACAAACAGTGCTTTACAACCTGGTGGAAGGCTGTAGTTCTGCCTTGCTTTTATCCATCGACGTAGAATCCGTGCGCACTCGTCATCAAAGAAAACCGTTAAATTGCTTCTTTTTGGGTGGGGTTTGAGTTTAATGCTTTGCTCTTCCCAATCAATGTCATCAACATCGCTTTTGATGAGCTCCTTTCGCCTGATTCCTGTTTTTGCTAACAGGGTGACAATCGCTTTGTCTCTGGGGTCAAGAATTGAGTTGATTAGCATCCTCATCTGCTCTATTGAAATCAGTTTTCTGCTTGCACCCATACTACGAGTATCAGCCTTGTACTGTCTGAGGTATCTCTTCCTAAACGGGAGAATGGGATTCCGGTCGGTAAGACCTTCGTAAGTCAGGTAGTCTGAGAAACTGGAGAGTGCTGAGAAATAGTTTTCTAGAGTTTTTCCTGAATAGCCGCGTTCAGTCGTCAAATGATATAGTAGTTCCCTTAATGCAAACTTGTCCAGACTAAGCAGTGATCGTCCAGTCCGGTCAAAGAAACGGGATGATATTCTTAAAATGGAATCGTAGCTTCTTATGGTATCTTCGGAAAAATGTCTTAATTTACAGTCAAGGATGAAGTGACCTATTGTCTTGTCATCGTTGGAGCTCTTCTTTTCCAAGGACTCTATAGTGGTGTCCATTAGGTCCACCTCCACCCTCTTGGGGACGATGCTACAAGGCCGCATGATTCCAAGGCCGCCAATTGTTTGCTGATGGCGCTGGCTCCCCCGCTGTCAGATGGCACAATGCCTAGATGGGAAAATATTTCCTCATCAGTCACAATTTCTTTGCTCTTGAGCAGGTCAATCAGTTTCTTGTCATAGTTCCTGACGCCCTCAAAGTGCTCTTCCAGAAAAGGTGCGCCTCTGTATCGCCTAAGCTCCTGCTCCAATTTGTCTACTACAGTGTCAAGTAACCTAACTCGTCGTGACAGATCCTGAATTCGTTGTTTCAGTTCGTTGTTTTCTTTCCAAAGATTGCTGCGAGACTTAAAATCGGGTTCCTCTTCTTGCCTTAGTGAATTTTCCACATGCTCAACTACGAATTTAGAAAGGCTTACACCTGCTTTTTCAGAACACTCCGTCCACCTAACTTTTTGCTCCTCTGAGTTAAGGTAAACGTCAACTGCTCTTTGCTTCAGAGTTCGTGGTACCAACTGAGCACCCGTAAGTAATTAGGGTCTTGATGATTTAAATGTTTACCAGTAAAATGGCGCCGGGGAAGGGATTCGAACCCCTGCGAGCCGAAGCCCACTGGCTTCCTTGTCCTCGTATTCTGGGCCCTTTTTTAGATTTGATCTCGAGGCCAGCG
>Ga0209039_10000527_pt1 | contig 36896 bp, 35 predicted proteins | sample BogFormECP12_OM1_FD_188238 | JGI IMG/M metagenome (GOLD analysis project Ga0209039, IMG submission 188238) | Bog forest soil microbial communities from Calvert Island, British Columbia, Canada - ECP12_OM1 (SPAdes) (version 2) | ecosystem: Environmental > Aquatic > Freshwater > Wetlands > Bog ...
AGCCACGTCGAGCACATGGTGGCGAAGCCGCTGAGCCTCTGCCGTCCACTCCTGGGCGTTCACCGGCGGTTTCGGGAGAGGAGCAACTCTACTCACCAAGTACTGCCTGATCTGGAAGTCCGCCACGGCTGGCGCCAGAATTTCTTCTTTGAGAATCGCGTTTAGCTCCTGCGAATCGCTCTGCCCGTAAGCTAGCGAAGCCGCAAGGAATACAATGAGCAGTACCAGGGTTGCAGTCTTTTTCCCGAGACATTTGGCAAGGAACACCTGACCCTCCGTGATCGTAGTTTGCTCTTTCAGAAGAGTGGGCAGCGTAACCCGCTACTCGTCCGGCGTCAACGCGTATTCTTCGAGCAGAAGCAATGAGCTTAACGTATCGATGGCGCTGAACCCGAGCAGGAAAGCATTGCGCCGGTCGGTATCAGATGATACCATTGACAGTGGCATGCGGCGACCGAGTCACGCTGAGATCCTCGGCAAGATTCTGAAGGCACGGCAAAAGGTTGCGGCGAAGGATTGGTTGGTTGCCGATATCGGCAAGCTGCTGCCTGAGTTCCACGATCTCGACCGATGGACGCTGGAGGAGCAGACGCAAGCACTCGCGGCTGCTCTTGGCGAAACCCGGCCGGAGGACTACGCCGGCTCTCGGCCGCCGCAGAGGTCCTACGAAAGGGCTTGCAAGGGTGCGGAGTTGTTCGCCTTCGTCTGGGAGTCCGCGCGTTTCGGCCGCCGGATGTACCTCAAAATCTGCTTCGTGAACGAGACGCTTTACATCGTCTCTTTTCACCCGGCAAAGTTCGCCAAGGAGTCTGAGCCGTGAATTGCTTGCGCTGCGGAAACGAATTAGAGAAGAAGGTGACGAGAATGAACGGCGAGTATGCGAGTGAGCCTTACCGTGTCTCGGCCGAGGCAATGGTATGCCCTCACTGCGGGTACGCGGCCCTTCACGCCAGCCAGATGGACGCCTTCAGCACGAAACTCGCGGACGCTTACCGAAAGCGTCATGGACTCCTGAGCAGCTCAGAAATTCGCAAGACTCGGAGCGAGCTTAGTATGTCCCAGGAGGAATTCGCCGAGTACCTCAGCGTTGGGGTGGCCAGTGTCAAGCGCTGGGAACTGGGGAAGGTTCAGGAGAAGTCGATGGACGACCTGATCAGAATCAAGTGCAGCTTGCCGAGTGCCCGGCGAAATGTCGCGCGCCTAATGGTGCTGAAGCGTGGGCGACGGCCGGCGCCTGCGGGGCGGCGGGGAGGGCTGGGACGGAGAGGGAGTCGGCTGGCGAGTTGAGGCTTCCCTAACGGTCGGCACTCGTGCACTCGGGCGCTTGGCCTCCGGCTGCGTTGCTCGCGCGCTGCGCTTCCGAAGTCCCAAGCAGCCGGAACAGTTCGGTGAAGTCTCCGTCTCTCGCGGCGGCTCTTGTCATTCTGGAATCCCTCCTCGACTCTTCCGGCGCGTGTTCAACGACGGTGTAGCTCGACTTGAACTGGAGCTCATCGGAGACGTCGCGGATGCCGAGCACCAAGTCGAGCGCGCCGAGCACATCCTGGATCCTGTGGTTCGGGGACGCGGGAGGGGCCGCGATAGCCGTGCGGCTGCAGGTCACCGAGGAGCGATCGCAGCGAGCGCGCCAGACCGCCATTGCACTTGGGTTTGACTGCCGATTTTGGCAGGATGATGTCAGCCTCGCTCACGCCGCAAGGTCCCAAGCCAGCAATCTCTTTTGAGGCATCCCAGGTTGCGGTGAGCAAGGTAGCCTCCTTCCAGAGCTCGGCTAATGCTTGCCGGTTCTCCCCAAGCTCCCGAAGCGGAATGTGAAACCGCAGGACAGTTGCAGGTTGTTTTCCGCGGCGTTGGGGAACAATACGTGCAGATAGTCGACCTGGATCGGGCGAACCCAGAAGAAGCGAAAGACCTTCACATCCAAGCCTGCGCCGACGGTAGCCGTAAAGGCATTTCCCCCTCGCTCCCAGTCTGCAGTGTTGCAATCCGGGGGAGGATTGAGGGAGTCGCAGTCCTGCCGTCCGTGCGTCAGCCCCACCAGAACGTGGGAGAAGGGACTCACACGCGAGTTGGCGTCATACGCAAAGTGCGGTCCCACGAGAATCCGGAGATAGTCTCCGTAAGCGGGCGACGGTGGAAGCGAGGTCCCGAGTCCACTAAGATCCATTTCCAGCCCGAGAAAACGATTGAAATTGCCAGTGACGGCTAGTTCCAAACCGTGGTCATGGTAGTGACCACCGGCGGCGTGCTCCCATAGTTTCGAACCGCCAATAAAGACCTCGCCTGCGGGCGTGGCGTCCTGCCCGTGGCTGTTGATCGGCCAGGCAGCAATAGAACCTGCGGCAAGCAACGCGATGAAGAAGCATCTCCGCATAAGACTTTCTCCTTTCCGAAAAGCACACCCGTTCCGCGCAGACACACCTCCGCCCGGTCGGCGTAGCCTAGCTATGGCTTACCAATGAAAATTACGGCACGCGAGGACTATGCTGAAGCCCGTCGGCTCGCGTGCGGCCACCGAAGTGTCGCAGAAGGATTAGGGTTAGTCCGATGACGCCGAGCAGGATCACTCCTGCCCAGAAATAGGCCTGAGATTGCGGCGACAGGCCGAGTTGAAGGCCGAAAATCATCCGGGTGGAATTCAGGAAGGCCCGGAGGTCGCGGGCCTGGCTCCGGTCACCGTTCAGGATGACGCCTTGGAAAAGGTACCAGTAAGGACGATAGGTGAGGTAGAGTGCGGCGGAAGAGAACAACAAACCAACCCCGCTGATCATGGCAACGAGCGTGGCCGCGGGCTTAGCGGTCTGGGCAGCGTGCCCCGCTTCCCGGCGGCTTCCGGCGATCAGGATCGATGCCGTCGCCACCAAAAGCGCGCAAAAGATCAGGATCATCAGGCCCGAAATCATCAAGACGGCGGCGTTCCGCTTGCAAATATCCAGCCCAAAGGTCCATTGCCCGCGCCACGCGTTCGCTCCACTGGCGGGGTCGAACTTCACGGCCAAGTAGCCGAAAAGTGCGGCTTCCGCCTCGTTCCCTTCCTTCTGAGAAAGCGCCTCGAGTTGTTTGTAAGCCTTGGCTTGAAGAGCGGCGCCATCCAGGCGATCGAAGTCCGCATGTCCCGGAGAATCGAGTAGCTGGCCGAAGCGGGCCACGGCCCAGTATTTATCCCTGGCGCCCTCTCGGTCACCTTGGGCTTCGAGATCCTCCCCGGAATGAATCAGAGAAATTGCAAATATCCGGAAATCCTGCTCGGCATAGCTCGGCACGCCCGAATCCGCTTCAAACAGCACTTCCTCCGGGTCGTAGAACCCATATCGGGCGACCACCCTTCGGTCCAACTCCTGGAGACGGTCCTGGTAGTCGTCAAATTTCGGGGACCGGAACACGCCCGCCATCGCACTCCGCCACACCGGATCCTTCTCATGTCCCAGCGTCTGGACGTCTCCGCGAAGAGAGCGGCCGATGTCATTGTCTTCCGCCGTGATCATGGGAAAAAGGGCGTTCTGCGGATCCCACTGCTCAAGCTGGGGAACCCACTGGCGGATCTCGGGAAGGCCGGGATGACGCACCGCCACCACGGCGTATACCCAAAGAAGATTGGGGTCGAGGCGGACGGCTTCCTTCGCCAGGCGCGCGGTCTCGGCACTGTTGTGCAGTCGAACGGCGCAAAAGGCCAACCCCTCGGCGTCGTGTTTCTGGTCCGCCCGCCTGGCGAGAGCCTTAAGACCCGGCTGGGAAAAGTTGGGGGTTCCCTGAATCGCCCAGTACCAGGGCCTCAGCGAAAGGCGAAGCGCCTGCCGAAACGGCGGCGCAAGGAGAAACAGCAGCGACAACAAAATGCATCCTCCGCTGGTGGCCAACACCGCCTTGCGTACGGAAACATCCTTGGTGAAAAGTCCGGCGCCGGACGGCAGCCGACCTGGTGCAAAGAGGGAGGCAAGAGCTCGTTTCACAAGAACACTCGCACCGCCGAGAGCCCATATCACCGCCGCCCAATGGCCTTCCACGTAGTCCATTTCGCTACGCATGGCCTTGCCCCAGTCGTCCGCGTCGGGCGGTGCGATGCGAATCGCGGACTCCAGGATCACGGTTGCGGCTTGACGAAGATGCGTTTCCAGCATAGGCACTACTCCGTGCTTAGGCCGCTGCTTGGGGAAGGCTGCTGCACCAACCAACCAAGTCCGGGTGCGGCCAGCTTGGCCCGAGCGAACTCCAAACCATTCGGCGTTAACCGGTACGTGTGCCGTGGCGGTACGCCGTTTTCCGTCGTCTCCCAGCGAGCCTCCAGCAACGTGTACTTTTCGAGGCGCATGAGGATGGGGTAGAGCGTCCCGGATTTTAGGCCGGTGCCGCGGCTCAAATCGTAGCCGTAGCGCCAGTCGCTGGGGCGCTCAACGAACTTTGCCAGCACCAGAAGAGTCTCGCGAGATGTGCGAAGAGCTTTCATAGAAGTAAGTCTACATATATAGATTCCGCTTGCCAAGCTTTTACTTCACATTTCCTTACATTTTTTTTCACGCCGGAGTCAGCTCATATAAGCGGGCTTTCCGAGTGAGTCTCTCTTCCCACCCCCGAGCGAGAATCCCACGTTTCGTCCAAGGACTCGACGCCGCCAGTCAGAGCCTCCCAATTTCGTGATTGGACCCATGCGCCTTTGGTGCTCCACCTCGGATGAAGATAGCGCCACGGGCAGGCTTGCCGTCAACGACTCCCTGACTCGGCCTCCCGACGCCGCAAGAACCGTTGGGAAAGGGGCTCGGCAGGAAAAGATCAGGAGGAAGCGCAGGCGGGCGGCGCTTGGCAGCGCGTACCCCGCGGCAGCGGCTCCAATTTTCCTTGACAAAACCGGAGCCTATAGTATAGCCTAGGTACTGTCCTCGAAGAGGTATCGGACTCCTGCCACGGTGAGTTTGCCTCTTGGCATGAAATAGTGTTCGGACGTCCTTTGTCCCTGGTCCGTTGTCCGTTGCGGAAGAATCTCGTGCTTCTCTCGCCGCGAACCACGGATGAATCAACGTCGGCGTTTCGACGACGCGGCAAAGAGGCTGAGAAAGTGGAAGCAGAGGAACCGGGGCTTGAGGTTCGGGATTCGGGGTTCGCGGAAGCAGACGGTTCCGTTGCTTCCGCCGCGCCGGAAGGCGGCGTGGCCCCACCGTTCTGCGAATCCCGAGCCCCCAACCCCGAATCCCCTTCTTCCTCCTCGAACCCCGAATCCCGAATCCCGAACCCCGGTTCTTCCGCGAATCCCGTTTCTTCCCCGAAACCGAAGCGCAAGTACACCGTCAGCGAGAAGTCGCGGGCGGCGTCGCTCCGGAACCTCGCGCTGGCCAACCAAGCCCCCCACTGGTTGAAGTACCGTCTCAGCGAACGCCGCGTGGCTCACTGTTACAAAGCCCTGGAAAAAGCCGTGGCCGAGATGCGCCGGTTTGATTCCCCTCACTACGGGGTGGGCTTCAAGCGTGGCACCTACTGCGCCTCATTGACGCGCAGCCTGGCGCTGGCGGGCGAGACGAAGGAAGAGTACGAGACGCATCTGGAACGGATGCGGCAGGCGTTCGCGCCGCTGAGCGAGCGGGAGCGGAAACTGGTGCTGGCGGCGGCGCAGGCGGTGTGGCGGCGGTTGCGGGTGTATGGCGGGCAGGGGCGGTGGGAACTGTACGCGGTGGCCAGCATCCTGGGGGAGCTGATCGCGGAGAGGGAAGCGGAGGCGGAGCGGCGGGCAGCGGCCGAGCGGGCCGGGGAAACGGTCGAGCCGCTGGATCCGTACCACGATCCGTTCGGGGACTTTCGGGCGGTGGCGTTCGGAATCGACTTGATCCGGCTGCTCCAAGAGGATGGGTTGGAGAAAGAGGCCGGCTACCTGAACCGGCGCATCCAGATGCTGTTGGAGGCCCTGGGACAGGAGCCGAATAGCGAGGACGACGCGGCGAAGTCGGCGGAGATGGACGCCGAGACGTTTGCGGCGGTGAACGGCAATCCCCTGCGCGGCGAGGCGCAGGCGGCGGCGACGCTGAACCAGGATCGCCAGCCGCTGAAGGACCCGAGCCACTGGCGGAACGCCCCGGGCGCAGGGGAAAGCGCAGGGGAAAACGCAGGAAACGGGTCCGAGGGGAACGAGGCGAAGAAGGAGAAGAAGGAGAAGAAGTCCGATCCCCATCCTTGCGAGAGGGCGGCCGACTTGGCGCACCGCGGGGGCTTGATGCGCTTGCTGCGCCGGCAGGGGGTGAACAACCCCGAGTTTTCGCGCCTGGAAGGGCCGGACGGCAAGGCGGTGTGGATCGACCTGTGGCAGCGAGCCTTTGGAATTGATCCCGCAAGGCGGGAACAATCGTCAATTCTGGAGATGGCGGAAATCACCTGGGAACGGATCCAGATGCATCTTCAGCACCGGGAAAAAGAGGCGGCCAACGTGAAGGAAGTGCTGGAGGAAGCCATTTTGGCGAAAAAAGGCGCAGTAGAAGGAATTGACGATTGTAAGACAGGCACAACGTCGTCTTCTCCTACTGCTTCAGCCCCTGACACAGACCCCAAGGGCGGGCCTGCGCCGCGGCACAACCAGGAACCGTTTTGCAATCGTCAATCGTCAATCGACCCCGCAAGGCGGGGTCAATTGCTTGTTGCGCTGTTAGGGGCGTTGGGGGTCTACAAGTGCATGGGCGCGGTGCTGGAAGCGGGCAAGGACATGAAGGCGGCGTACCACCGGATGCTGGTGGCGTTCTATGGCGACCTCCCCAGTTTTGACTTTTTCAAGCCCAAGGCGCCGACCCTCTCGGAGCTAGTGGACGATCTGGGCAGCTTCGTGGCGGAGTGCATCAGCCTGAAGGACGGACCCATACACCAGGACAGGCAACAGCAGATCAAGTGGCGAGGCGGGTCAGGGCGGCAGCCGGGCGGCGGGCCGTAGGGTTGGGGCTTGTTCTGCCCTTTTGTTGCGGAGCGAAGAGAAAGGACAAGCAAAAATCAAAAAGCAAAAATGAGAAATGAGAAATGAAGACGGCCCAAGGTGGTTGTAAGGGCCAATGTTGGGGTGGCGGACCTTGTTGGTTCAGGCCCGGGCTCGGTATGACGGGTATGGAGGCCTAACGCTGGGGCGAGTCTTGCCGAGTTCCGAATTTCGAACTCCGATTTTCGACGGACGAAACAGCAATAGGGACGAATTGCAAGCTTCGCGTTTCGAGTCTCGACCTCCTGTGGGTTTGCGGTAAGATATAGATGGCGTCAGAAGTCGGCTGGCATGTCATTTTTCGCTGCGGTCAGAATGACATGCTTCTTAGGTTCCCAGGTTGGGAAGCCGTCAGAGGAACGAAATGTCAGATCGACGCGTATTGATAAAGCCTCGGCGCAGAGACTCGGCTCTGCCAGGCCGGTCCGAGAAGGCGCGGCGAGGCTTGGGCCCGCTGTGGAAGGCTTTGCCGGTTGGACTCGTGGGGCTGGTGCTGGTTCTGGGTTTGGAGAGCTTCACCGCGCGCACCACAGCGGCCCGCCAGCAAACGTCGACGCCGGCACCTGTACCAAGCTCCGCGTCGGGCTCCCAGTCGGCGCCCTCATCAGCCGCCGCAGCGGCCTCCTCATCGGGCGCTGCTCAGAATCCTGCGCCCGCTAATCCGGCCGAACAGGGCACCCCTCCGAGCAACGGTCAGATCAACGTGCGCGTTCAGGTGGTGAACGTGCCGGTGACCGTGCTCGACAAGCGTGGCATTCCGGTGATCGACCTCACCCAGAAGGATTTCCAGGTCTTCGAGGATGGCCAACCCCAAACCATCCGGTACTTCCTGCAAGGCAACCGGCCGCCGCTGCGCATCGGCCTGGTGCTCGACACCAGCAATAGCGCCCGCCGCCAGATCGAGTTCGAGCGGGACGCCGCCAGCGAGTTTGTTTTTAAGATTCTCACGGGGCGGAACAGTCTCAATCAGATCTTTCTGGAGACCTTCGACGCCGCCAGTTCCATCCTCCAGGACTTCACCAACGACCCCGAAATCCTGAATGAGAAGATCAGCAACCTCAAGGCCGCGGGCGGAAAGGCGGTGTATGACGCGGTCTATTTTGCCTGCCGTGAGAGGATGCTGAAGGCCGGGTTGCCCTCGGATACGCGGCGCGTGCTGGTGCTGGTGAGCGACGGCATCGACGTCCAGAGCCATCACTCGTTGGATGAAGCCATCTCCATGGCGCACCTGGCGGAGACCGCCATCTACCCCATCGCCAACGCGGCTTATGGCTTCTCGAACGACGGGGACAAAATCCTGGAAGAATTGGCCAAGGACACCGGCGGCCGGGCTATGTTTCCGCTGCGCGAAACGCCGGGCGGCGACATGGAGACCGGCTACCTCTCCCACGGCCAGATCGGCGATACGTCCCAGAATAAGGGGCTGGGCGCCGAGACCGGAATCTACTCGGCGGAAAGGCTGATGCACCTGGCCGATTCCCTGGACGCCATCGGCAACGAGCTCAACGAGCAGTACAGCCTAGGCTACACACCGACCCACGACGCCCTCGACGGCACTTACCGCAACATTCGGGTGCAGGTGCGGCGGCAAAACGTCTCGCTGCGCTCGAAGCCGGGCTACTTCGCCTCGCCCGAGATCTTGCAGCCGGCGGAGCCGCCCAAGGCGTCGGGGCAATGAAGCTACCAGCCGTCAGCTATCAGCGGTCAGCAAGAAAAGGCGCGGCTTGCTGAGAGCTGAGGGCTGAGAGCCTCGAAGAGGATCAGGAGAATGAAAAGGCGTTCTGTTGATGGATATTCGAAGTTGCGGGCAGAGAAGCGCCGGGAATACGCGACGCGGATGGCGAAGCTTACTGCCGCCGAACGTTTGCGGGTCGGGCTCGAGTGGTCCGAGTTCTGCCTGAAATTGGCGGCGGCAGGCAGGGAGGCCCGCTCTCACCGAAGCTCTGGAAGGGCAGAAATGGGCCAATGAGCAAAACCCTCCCGCCGCGTCGCCTCCACTCGCGACGACGCCCCGCACGCAGGCCCTGGGATTTGATCGCCGGCGCCTTTTCACGCCAGAGAAACGGTCTTGCCGGTCCGCACCGATTCGTAGCACGCCATGAGGATCTTCATGTCGCGCAGACCTTCCTCGCCGGGCGTGATGACGTCGCGGTCGTGGTTCACGGCGTCCGAGAAGGCGTCGATCTCGGCGACGAACTGGTCCCAGGTGGTCGGCTCCGTCGTGGTCGTTTTGCCTTCTTTGTAGCTGCGCTGGACGAGACCCACGTAGGTATAGGCGGGGTCCATCTCCACCCACCCACCCGGCCCGCCGGCGCGGTAGCGATTCAAGCCGTCGGTACCATAACTCGAGTGGCAGTTGGCGATGAGACCGCTGGGAAACCTCAGCGTGAAGGAGATGGTCTCTTCCACTTCCTTGAATTTCACCGGGTCGGACGACCATGCCTCGGCATACACGCTAACGGGTTCTTCGCCGGAAAGGTAACGCGTGGCTTGCAGGCAGTAGATGCCGATATCCATCAGCGATCCGCCGCCCGCCAAGTCGTGCTTGAGCCGCCACTGGGTGGGATCGCCAATCACGAACGAGAACTCGGCGTCGATCATCCGGATCGGACCGAATTGCCTCTCACGGCACATCTTCATGGCTTCCAGGTTGTACGGCTCATAGTGCAGGCGGTAAGCGATCATCAGCCGCCGACGGGCCTCGCGGCACGCGGCGATCATGGCTTCCGCGTCTTTCACCGACGTGCACATCGGTTTCTCGCACAGGACGTGCTTGCCCGCCTTGGCGCCGCGAATGGTGTATTCGGCGTGCATGCTGTTGGGCAGCACGATGTAGACCGCGTCGATATCGGGGTTGGATGCGATCTGGTCGTAGTTCTCGTAGTTGTAGATGTTCTTCTCGGGCACACCATAGGTTTTGGCGAAGTGGCGCGCTTTCTCGGGATGACCGCTCACCAGGCCGGTGAGGCGCGAGAGCTTGGTCTTCACCAAGGCAGGCATGATCTCGCCCATGGCCAGGCTGCCGATTCCGACCACCGCGTAACCCATGGGTTTGGTCCCGCCTTCGTCCTGCGGCGCGGCCGTCGGGACCGCCGCCACGGCAAGACGACGAGAGAATGGCCGGCCAGCGATGGAAAGGGCGGCGGCGCTCGCTCCCATTCCTTTCAAGAAGTCACGACGCGATGGGTGGTTCATGGTAACCTCCGTGGCAAGGCTTGCGACAAGGCACGAAGTTTATCACGGTAAGGAGTGGTTTTATGGAGCATCTTTCAACGGGCGTCGCGCCAGACAAGCAGACCTTTGTCGACCTCGAACGCAGACTTAACGAAGCCACACGCACGAAGGACCTGAACGCTCTCGGCCTTCTGCTGCACGACGATTTTGTGGTGATCAGCACCTTTTCGTTCGCGGAGTTCACGCCCCGGAACCGTTGGATCGAGAACCTGCTGGCCATGGAGATTGAGGCCTTCAGTCTCGATGTCGCTCGGGTTCGAATCTACCCCGGCACGGCTGTCGTCAACTGCCGGGGAAATTGGAAAGTTTCGCTGCGGGGCCGCGATCTGGGTGGGGCATTCGTTCTCACCGATGTCTGGATCAACAACAAGGACGCGTGGCAGGTGGTGATTCGTCACGCCAGTCAACCGCTCAAGGGAAGAAGTGGCTAGTGGTTAGTGGCGAGTGGCGAGTGAAGAAGAAACAGTGGCTAGGTGCGGTCTCTTCGCTAGCCACTAGCCACTAACCACTAGCCACTTTCTGGTTGGGGGCACGGAGAAGAATTAACCATGATCGACCCTGCAACTTTGGTGGCAACGCTTCGTTCCGCGAGGCCAGTGGACCTCAGCCAGGCTCTGGAAGAGCACATGCCGAACTTCCCCACCCACTCGAAGTTCTATCACAACCTTTGGGGCTCCTACTGGCACGGCGATCGCGCCCTGACGTATCAACTCGTGATGAACGAACACAACGGCACCCACGTCGACGCGCCGGCGCACTTCATCAGCGACGCCAAGCCGCCGAGTCACGTCACCATCGATCAAGTGCCGCCCGGGGCGCTCATCGGCCGCGGCGTGAGAATCGATTGCCGGAGCTTCCAGGAAGGGAGTTACGTTTCGCGCGACTTCATCGCGGCGTGGGAGTCCGCTCACGGCGCGATCGAGCGGGACGACATCGTGCTGTTCAATTTCGGCTGGTCGGCGTACTGGGGCTTGCGCCCGAACAACCAGCGGTATCTGGTTGACTGGCCGGGCGTCGGGATGGATGCCGCGGAGTACCTGGTGGAAAAGCCGGTCGCCGCCCTCGGCGTGGACACCCTTTCACCTGATCCGCCGGAAGCGCTGCGGACGAAGCCCATCCACACGCCCGTCCTCGAGAAACAGGTGCTGATTGTCGAGAACTTGTGCAATCTCGATCAGCTTCCGGACTTCTTTGTGTTTCTGGCGCTGCCGCTCAAGATCCGGGGCGGGTCCGGGTCGCCGATTCGGGCGGTAGCACTGATCTGAGGAATTGACGATTGGAAGCGAAGAAATGAATCCACAGGTTACACAGATTTCACAGACTCATGATAAGAAGGCAAGAGAAGCGAAGTGTGTTGTTCTTAGCCTGCATCAGTGAAATCTGCGAAATCTGTGGATTGTCTTCTTGTGTTGCAATTCGGCAATCGGCAATTCTCCCAAGCGGTGTTTGTCGTTCGGTCGGAGATTGGAAATGGTGGACATGACCATGTCAGGAAGGAGGTATCTGCTTGGTCGCCTGCGCGGGACGCAGCAGCAAGGCCAGGGAAGCGCTCCCCAGCATACTCGCGCTGAGCGCGGCGAACCCGAAGAGGAAACCGCCGGTGCGCTTGTAGAGGTAACCGACCACCAGCGGGCCGAGGTAGCCGCCAAGGTTGCCGAGCGCATTCACCAGGCCCATGGCCGCGCCCGCCACGCGACGCGGCAACGTCTCGGTGGGAATCGCCCAAAAAGGACCGTGCGCGCTATAGGCGCCTGCTCCCGCAATGAAGAGGAGGGCAAAAGAAAGCACGGGAGCGGTGCCACTCTGCAGCGCTCCCGCCAGGACTAAAGCACCGGTGGTGGCCAGCGGCAGGGCCACGTGCCACCGGCGCTCGCCGTGCCGGTCGGAGTGTCGCGCGTTCAGCACCATGGCGATTCCAGCCAGCGCGTAAGGCACGGCGAAGAGGTAACCTGCCTGCAAGTCGCTGACCTTCTTGGTGCGCTCGAGGGCTGTCGGCAGCCAGAACAGATACCCGTAGTTGGCGGTGTTCAGCAGAAAGTAGACCCCGATCATGACCAGAACCTGGGACCGAAGCAGCACCCGCAGGTACGGCTCCTGCTCGGCATCGCTGAGTTCGCCGCGTTCACCGACCAGCGTGGTCTCAAGATACCCTTTCTCCTCCGGCGATATCCAGGAAGCTTGGTGCGGGTGGTCAGCAATAAACCAGAGCCAGACCGCTAGCCACAGGAAGGGCATCAGGCCTTCGGCAATCAGCAGGACCCGCCAGTTCCAGCGTCCAAGGATCCAGCCCGAAAGCGGCGAAGAGAAGATCACCGCCACGGGCAAGCAGAGCATCCAAAAGGCGTTCGCGCGGGCGCGCTCGGCGCGCGGGAACCAGTGGGACAGCAGCACCAGCGTGGCCGGCCAGACTCCGCTCTCGGCGACCCCTAGCAGCAGCCTCATCACCCAGAATTCCCGTGCGGTGTGGACGAGGCCGCAACCCACGGCGCACAATCCCCACACCACGAGGAGAATGGCGACGAATCGTTTTGCACTCCAGTGGCTGGCGAGGTACCCGCCGGGAATCTGGAGCGCGATGTATCCCCAGAAGAAAATCCCGGCCACGTCTCCTGCTTGCGTCGGGTTCATGTGGAGATCGCGGCTGAGCGACGGCAGAGCGAGGGAAATATTCGTCCGATCGATATAAGCGATCGTGTACATGATGAATGCGACGGGAATCAATCGTACCCAGCGTTGCTGAGGCATCGGAGTTTGTTTTCGAAAGTTACGATTTTCCAGTTTCGGATTATATCGCTACCACTGTGTGGTTGGTGAAAGATTGACACGGGAATCGGCGTATGCTAGCAATAGAATCGGGCAAGGGGAATGGCCATGGCTGACGAGACCGTACAAGCCGCCTGGGATCTGCTGAAGGAAGCCTACCAGTACCAGATGGGAGGCGAGTACGACATGGCGGCGGAACTCTACCGGCGTTCGCTCGATCTTCATCCGACGGCCGAGGCGTACACTTTCCTTGGCTGGACCTACCATTTTCAGGGAAAGCTGGAAGAAGCCATCGCCCAGTGCAAGAAAGCGATTCAAATCGACCCGGAGTTCGGCACTCCCTATAACGACATTGGCGCGTACTTGATCGAGAAGGGACAGTACGACGAAGCCATTCCCTGGCTCGAACGGGCGCTCCAGTCGCGCCGCTACGAGTCCTACCATTATCCGCACTACAATCTGGGACGCGTCTACGCTGCCAAGGAAATGTACGGCAGGGCACGCCGCCACTTCGAGGAAGCCATCAAGCTTTGCCCGGATTATACGCTGGCCAAAGAAGCCCTGGAGAAGGTCCGGCGCAAAGTTCAGTAGCCGGCGGCGCGACCCGCGGAATAGACAAATTCCCCAGATAAGTCGAAAGGCAGGCAAGTGATGCCTAAGGCCCAACTCCAATACCTCACCGACGAACTCAACAAGCTTCGCGAACAGAAGCTCTACCAGAAACTGCGCGTTCTCGAAACCGAGCAGCTTCCGGTGTCGCGCTTCGACGGACGCGAGGTGATCAACCTTTCCTCCAACAACTACCTGGGGCTGACCACTCACCCGAAGCTCCGCCAACGTGCCATCGAGGCCACCGAGAGGTACGGCGTCGGCTCCGGCGCCGTCCGCACCATCGCCGGCACCATGACGATACACATGGCTCTGGAAGAGAAGATCGCGCGGTTCAAGCACGTCGAAGCCTCGGTGGTGTTTCAATCCGGCTTCACGGCCAACGCCGGTACCGTGCAGGCCATTCTGGCCCGCGAAGACATCATCGTGTCCGACGAACTGAACCACGCCTCCATCATCGACGGTTGCCGGCTCTCACGCGCCGAAATCAAGGTCTTTCCGCACAAAGACGTGGACGCCTGCGAGAAAGTCCTCAAGGAAATCGAAGGCCGCAAGTGCAACAAGCTCCTCATCACCGACGGCGTCTTTTCTATGGAAGGTGACATCGCGCCGCTGCCGCAACTGGTGGAACTGGCCGAAAAGTACGGCTGCATCATGATGATCGACGACGCACACGCTTCCGGCGTGCTGGGGCGCAGCGGCCGCGGTACCGTGGACCACTTTGGCCTGCACGGGCGCGTTGATATCCAGGTCGGCACGCTGAGCAAAGCCATCGGTGCGCTCGGCGGCTACGTCTGCTCCACGCGCGATGCGATCGACTTCCTCTACCACCGCGCCCGGCCGTTCCTTTTCTCCACCTCGCACCCACCGTCGGTGGCCGCCACCTGCCTCGCCGCCTTCGAGGTCCTGGACGAGGAACCGCAACTGGTGGAAAAGCTCTGGGCCAACACGCGATTCTTTAAGGAAGGTCTGAAGAAGCTCGGCTTCAACACCGGCGTCAGTGAAACGCCCATCACTCCTGTCATGGTCGGCGACGCGGCGCTGGCGCACGAGTTTTCCCGCCAACTCTTCCAGGAGGGTGTCTTCGCCCAGGGCATCGGATTCCCCACCGTCCCTCACGGCAAGGCGCGAATCCGAACCATCGTGACCGCAACCCACACGCAGGATGAACTGGTCGGGGCGCTGGCCATCTTGGAAAGCGTAGGCCAACGGCTCAAGATCATCTGAGGAAGGGTTCTGGGAGCGCGGGCGTCCCGCCCGCTCTTGCCTGGCAACCTCAAATGAGGCCGGCATTGAAGCAGGTTCCACCGGAAAGGAAGAGAAGAGCGGGCGGGACGCCCGCGCTCCCAGGCCGGGTACCCTTGCAGGGCGTCGTAGGTGTATTCTGATCTTGATGCAAGACGGCGGCCGTAGAACAGTAGGCGGTAGGCAGAAGGCGGTAGGCAGCGGCTCGCCCGCGGGCGGCTGTGCCGCGTCGGATCGCGTGATGCGCTTGTCTCTCACAGCACTTGCTCTGGCCTTTTTTCTGTCCCCTTCTGCAACGTCCCTGGCACGAACAATGGCGTGCCAGTCTGCGGCGCCGGCCGGTGCGGCGCAGCAACAAGAGGAAGGACCCACTGCGGCGGACCTGCTGAAGCAAGGCAACGACCTCCTGGCGCAAGGCAAGTGGAACGAAGCTGCTGAGGCCTACAACAAAGCCCTTGTGCTCCGACCGGAGTACCCGCAGGCACACTACGGACTCGCCAACGTGTACACCGCCGAACAGAAGATTCCCGACGCCATCCGCGAGTACCGGGAAGTGCTGCGGCTGCACCCCGACTTTCCCGGCGTTCACCTGAATTTGGGAGCCCTTCTCCAGTCGCAGGGCGACCTGGCGCACGCCATCGAGGAGTATCGAGCCGCGGCCCGCGTGCAGCCTTCCGATCCGGCGGCGCACGTGGCTTTGGGCAACGCGCTGACTGCGGCCCGCCAGTTTGGGGAAGCCGCGAAGGAGTATCACCGCGCGCTTCAGCTTGACCCTAAGAATTCGGCGGCCCAGGCGGCGCTGGCCAGTTCCACCGAGCAGGCTGGCGATGCGCAAGGTGCGATTCAGGGCTATCGCGAGGCCCTGAAGCTCGATCCGAAGAATGCCGATTCGCACGAAGGCCTGGCGTCCGCGCTCACCCAGGCAGGCGAGATCAGCCAGGGCATTGAAGAATATCGTGCCGCGAGCCAGTTGCACCCCAGCGATCCAGACCTTCACTTCAACCTTGCGGCGGCGCTGCGCGCGAACAACGATTTGATCCACGCCATCCAGGAATACCGCCAGGCGGTTCAGCTCCAGCCCAACCAAGTCGACTACCGTTACGGGTTGGCCTTGGCGTTGCGTGAGGCCGGTGATTACGAGAACGCGGCCATCGAGTTCCGTCGCCTGACGCGCCGGCGTCCAACCGATGCCACGTTTCACGCCGAACTCGCCGCCACCTACCTTTCCACGGCCAATCATCCGGCGGCCATCGCCGAGTACCGCGAAGCGTTGGGGCTCCGTCCGGACGATCCTGCGCTGCACGAGGCGCTCGGCCTGGTGCTGCGAAAGACAGGGCAACTCCAGGACGCCATTGCCGAACTCAAGCGGGCAGTGGCCCTGGCTCCACAGGACGCTGACGATCATCGCAACCTAGGTGAAGCCCTCGAGTCTCTGGGCGACGTCCCCGGTTTCATTGCCGAGTACCGCGAAGAAGTCCGCCTCCGCCCGGAAGACGGCGACGCGCACCTGCATCTCGCCAACGCGTATGAGGCCGGCGGGCAATTGGACAACGCGCTGGGCGAGTTTCGCGCCGCCTTGAAGGTGCGGCCGGAAAGCCCCGAACTACACTATCGCCTGGCGATGGTGCTCGAGCGGTACCCCGACACCAACGCAGAGGTCCGCGCCGAGCTGGAGCGAGCGGTCGAGTTGCGGCCGGATTACCCCGAGGCGCTGGTAGCACTGGCGGACGAACTGGTGAAGGAGAAGAATTACGCGAGGGCGGTGCCCACGTATCGCGACGCGCTGCGCTTGCGCCCGGATGATGGCGCCCTTCACCAGCGCCTCGCGGCGGCGCTGCGCCAGACCGGCGACCCAACCGCTTCCGAGGCGGAACTGCGAGAGGTGTCGCGCCTGACGCAGGACACGGCAGAGTTCCAACATGAGCTCGGCGACACACTTTACAGCAAGGGCGATTACCGAGGCGCGGCGGCCGCCTACAACTTGAGCCTGCAGCGCAAGCCCAACGATGCCGAGGTCGAATTCCGCATGGGACTCTCCCTAGCGCAAGCGGCGGCGTGGGAGCCCGCAGCAGCAGCCTTTCGCTCCGCGTTGAAGGATCGGCCGGACTGGCCTCAAGCCCACGCCAATCTGGCAAGCGCGCTCCTCGCGACTGACGACTTCGCGGGCGCGGCGCAGGAAGCCCAAGCCGCGTTGAAAACCATGCCCAACTTGGCGGAAGCGCAGTTCATTCTGGGAAGAGCGTGGCTGAGCTTGGGGAAGACCGCGCCGGCCATCGACGAGTTCCGCGAATCGCTGCGCAACAAACCCGACTTCGCCCAGGCACGCCTCGCGCTCGCCAACGCTGTGCGCGACAAAGGCGACCTCTATGAGGCCATCGGCCAATACAAGGAGTACTTGCGGCTGCAGCCCCAGGACGCGGACGCGCATCTCTTCCTGGCGGAAACCTTACGAGCCAGAAACGATCTTCCCGCGGCGATTCAGGAATACGAGCAGGCGGTCCGCCTTCGCCCCGGGAACCCGAAGGCGCACCGCGATCTCGCTGCGTCGCTGGAGAGCGATGGGCAGGCCGCCCGCGCCCGCGAGGAGTATGAGCGCTACCTGGAACTCGAGCCCACGGCGCCCGATGCCGAGCAGGTCAAGGCGCGCCTGAGAAAGCTGGCGACGAGAGGCTAAATTTCCGTGTAAACTAGCCTACGGGCGCCGACGCCATCATGATAGAGACTTCGACCCCTCAGACCTACACGCTGCTGGCTGAGTACTATGACCAATTCTTTACCTTTCACTTGGAATGGTACCGCCAAGCCCGGCGACGGTTGTTGGGTGAGATACTTCCGCAGGTGCGTCTGGCCTGTGACCTCGCTTGAGGAACCGGAAACACAGCGCTGGAGTTGGCGCAGCGTGGGATTAAGGTCTATGGTGTCGATCTCTCGCCCGTGATGTGCCGTCTCGCACGCAGCAAAGCGCGGCGCGCTGGCGCCAACGTCAACATCAGCCCCGCCGATATGCGGACATTCCGGCTTCCGGAGCCCGTCGATCTCATCACCTGTGAGTTCGACGCAGTGAATCACGTGCCGCGGAAATCCGATCTGGCGCGAGTGGCCAGCGCCGTCGCGCGCGCTTTGCGTCCGGGTGGATACTTCTATTTTGACGTGAACAACCGTCTCGCCTTCCAGAAGATTTGGCCCGGGACGTCGTGGTTCGAAAAACCCGGCGTGGTAATGGTGATGCGGGGCGCTTATGACGAGCGTCGCGATAAGGGCTTAACAGATGTGGAATGGTTCGTTCTTCGGAAGGTTCCTGGCGGCGATTTCACAAGCGCGTGGAGCAGGTGGCTTGGACGCGGGTGGAGGCTCTTACGACCTTACGCGCAGCTGGCTTTCACCGTATCCGCGCCCATGACGCGTACGCCTTCTTCCACGGCGATCCCAGGATCCACCCCGGATGCCGCACGTTTTATGTGGCCCAAAGACAAGTCGCCGGAACTTGATCCACAACGCTACCCACCCAGAATGATCTTGCCGATTGTCGCGAGCTGCATGAATGACGTGCCCTCGTAAATCTTGCCGATCTTGGAATCGCGCAGATACTTCTCCACCGGATAATCCTTGGTAAAGCCGTAGCCGCCGTAGACCTCAACGCATTCAGACGCGACGCGCTCCGCCACTTGCGAGCAGAAGTACTTGGCCATGGCTGCTTCCTTCACGAACGGCTGTCCGGCGTCCTTTAGGCGCGCCGCGTTGTAAGTCATCAGGCGGGCGGCTTCCACCTCCGTGGCCAGGCGCGCGAGTTGGAACTGGATACCCTGGAAGTCGGCAATGGACTTTCCGAACTGCTTGCGCTCTTTAGCGTAGGCGACGGCGTGGTCGAGCGCGCCGCGTGCCACTCCGACCATCTGCGCGCCGATACCGATGCGGCCCTCGTTGAGCGTCTCGATGGCCACCTTGTATCCCTTGCCGACCTCGCCCAGCACGTTGGCTTTGGGAACGCGGCAGTCTTCCAGAATCAATTCGCAAGTGGAGGACGCGCGGATGCCGAGCTTGTCCTCCTTCTTGCCCACGGCGAAGCCGGGAGCCGAGCGCTCCACCAGGAACGCGGTGATCCCTTTGTAACCCAACTCGCGATTGATGGTGGCAAAGAGAATGAAGAGCCCGGCTTCCTTGGCGTTGGTGATCCAGAGCTTGCGGCCGTTCAAGATATAGTCGTCGCCCTCGGCGCGGGCCTGGGTTGCGAGTCCGAAAGCGTCGCTGCCGGCACCCGGCTCGGAGAGCGCATAGGCGCCCACCGTGTCCGCCGCGAGAGACGGGAAATACTTCTGCTTCTGCGCTTCGCTTCCCCAGCGTCCCAGGGCGTTGGAGACCAGCGTGTTCTGCACGTCCACGACCACGCCTGCCGAAGCATCGACGCGAGAAAACTCCTCGATGGCCAGCACCGCCATGAAGAAGCTGCCGCCGCTGCCGCCGTAGGCTTCCGGGATCTCCAGGCCCATGAAGCCTTGCTGGAAGAACTGGTCGATGAGTTCGTGGTGGAAGACGCCCTCGCGGTCCATCTTTTCCACGTGCGGGCGAATTTCCTTGTCGGCAAACTCACGCACCGCCGCCTGGAACATGTGCTCTTCTTCACTCAGCACGGTGAGCGGTTGGGCGGCCTCGATCTGCTTCATTGCTGTTTCAGCCATAATAAACCTCCGATGAAGAAATGATTAATTATGAATGATGAACAAAAGACAAGAACATCGCGTTCTTTTGTTCATCATTCAGCATTCATGTTTTCTTCCCAATCTGCTCGCGGGCCGCCCGGGTAGCCAGGAAGTCGCAGCGATTATTGTCGGGATGGTCGGCATGCCCTCTCACCCATTCCCACCGGATCCGGTGAGGCTGCACCGCGTCGTCCAGTTCCATCCACAGGTCCTGGTTCTTCACCGGCTGGCGACCCGACACCCCCTTCACTTTGCGGGTCCATCCGTTCGCCTTCCATTTCGGCAGCCACTCTGTAATGCCATTCTTCAAATACTCCGAGTCCGTGTTCACCAAAATCTCGCACGGTTCCCTCAAGGAGCGCAGCCCCTCAATGATGGCGGTAATCTCCATGCGGTTATTGGTGGTGTGAGGCTCGCTTCCGTAGATTTCTCTTACGGACCTGCCGAAACGCAGCACGCAAGCCCAGCCGCCTGGGCCGGGGTTTCCGATACAGGCTCCGTCAGTGGTTATGACGACCTTTTTCAGTACCGGCCGGTCCGACTGCTTCCGAGATGCTTCCTGTGGAGTGAAGAGTTCCTGTTGACTCACCGGTGTTCTTCCAGTCCGTAATCGGGAATCCCTTGCCTCGAATCCGTAATCGGCAACCCTACGTGGCGGCGCGCTCGCCTCTAGCCGGCTCACTGGGCGGCTCGGGTTCTTCCGGCGGCTCGATGTAGTAGAGAATCCGCTGGCAGCTCTCGCAGGCGAGAATGCCCGCGTTCAGGCGCACGTCGTTATACCTCTGCGGGCGTAGCATCACGTGGCAGCCGATGCAGAAGCCGTTGCGAACCTCGGCCACCGCCAGACCGTTGCGGCCCTTGCGCACGCGCTCGTAGAGTTCGAGCACCTCGACGCTCAAGGCGGCGGCCAGTTCCTGGCGATGAGCCAGCAAACCGCGACGCTCGCTTTCAGCAGACCCTTTGGCAGATTCGAGCACCCGCACCTCGCCCGCCACACGCGCCTTTTCTCCCTCGAGTCGTGCGGCTGCCTCCGCTACCCGCTTCTGGAGTTCCTCCGCTTCCATCATTTCCTCCAGGATGCGGTCCTCGATCTTACGAATTTCCTTTTCCTCGTTCTCGATCTCCTTCAGCATCGCTTTATACTGGTCGTTGGTCTTGACCTGGTAAAGTTGGTCCTTGTGTTTGGAGATCCGGGCCTGGATCGTCTGGATCTCACCTTCCATTTCCTTCCGTTCTCTCTGATTGGCGGCGAGGCGATGCTTGCGCTCTTCGTGGGTGTGTAGGAAATCGCTGAGCCGGGACTCCAGAGTCTTGATTTCGGTGGGCAAGGCGGCAATTTGCAAGTCCAGCGCCGCCATCCGCTGGTCTACATGTTGAAGTTCGATAGCGGTCTTGAGATCCGGATGCAACTTGGCTCCTGATGTGAGATTGTGGCCGAGACCCCTTTGCGAGTCTCCACAACTCTATCGTATCACACAGCACCACCACACCGGTTACGGCCGTCGGTTCAACGAAGGATAGAAGCCGGTCGGATACCTGTCCGCTACTCTCCAGCGGCCGGGAGAAGCAACTTGCGAAGGGTTTCCCAATCACCAGGTAGGAGATCAGGAAGGCTGTTGATCATCCTTCCCAGCCGGATTTTGTCCTCCAGACCCGACAATGGATTCTTCAAGGGGAACGCCCCCATGGAGCGTGCGTGCTCGTACATTGCGTTCATCAGGCGCAGGTTTCGCTGAAAGTCCACGGGCTCGTTGGCGATGTACTGTGCCTCCCACGCTTCCCAGAAGACCCTGTCTTTCACCATGACGGCACCATGACGGCGGGCCTCACCAAAAAGGCAGCGGCTCACATTATACCCTGCCGCAGAACGGGGGCAGAAACAACCATCCCGCCCGGCAGTGGGCCAGCTTCCGGGCAGCCGTGACCCGACCGCGACCCAGTAGTCATGGCCAGAAGCCACCTTGAAGAGTCGTCGACTTCTCCATGTGGCATCACGCTGTGGAAACGGGCGTCTTCATTGCGCGGCGCCGATAATCCATACGCCATGACTCGGCGTTCCTGAATGTCCGAATCTCGTCCACATCGAATCTAACGACAAGTACCTCTTCCTGCTCCGCCCGCACTTGCGATGAGCGTGTCCTGAGCCTTGCCCTCTTTCCAGGCCGCGCAGGTATAGGCTCGAGAATTGCCGTTGTTAACGGGCGCAGGATAGTTGGCCATCGCCACACCGACGAGATTCTCAAAGGCCCTGGTTTTGAGTCCGGCTGTTCGGATGTCGTCCCATCCACAGGCGTTTGGTACTACGATTAGTTCCGCGCCATTGAGCATGAGCTGGGTTGCTGGTTCCGGGAATTCTCTATCGGCGCAGATCATAGCCCCGACCGTGACCTCGCCCTCGGCACCACGGAGCCTACAGACGCTGAACGACTCACCGGGGCTGCAATTCACGTCACAGCCGATGTCGTCAGCATTCGGCTCAGGGTTTAGGAGTTCATCTTTCCCAAAGTCACAGATAAACACTTTCGAGTAGTTCAGCACCACCTCACCTCGGCCGTTGATGATGGACACTGCATTTCGCGGCTTGGGCCGGTGTGCTTCCAAATATGTGACTGCGATATTCATGTCCATTTCTTGCGCCAGGGCGGCGAAACCCTGGAAAAAATTGCTCCGCTGCATCAATGGGGCACGGGGCAAAGCCGATATTCCAAAGTTCCGGGAACACAACCAAATCCGCACCGAGGGCTTTAGAATACCGGCAGTATTGGAGCCCCTTTCCCAGGTTTCTGCCCTGATCGTTGCGGAATGGGGCAATCTGAAGCAGCGCGACTGTAAATTTCATATTTCGGTTACAGGCATAATTACCATAGCAGATCCCGGGGTTGCCATCACGTCGAGGTGCCGATTCGCTGGCTCGAGCGTGTCGTCGGCAACTCTGAAACCCAGCCACTACCTCGCGTCATCGCGTCGTCTTTACCGCTCGGGGTGCGCGGCCGGTGGCGTGGGTGGCGGCGGTCCAGGCGAGGCTGCGAATTGTTGATACACCGCCTCGATCGCCGGCGCGGCGAGTTCGGGCGCGCGCAAGGGTCGGCCCTCGACCTGCGGCAACAACTCAGCTTTGACTTGGTCGAGCGACTTCCCTGCCTTGATGCGGGTTTCCACCTGGCTCGCCAGCCACTCGAGGAACTGGCGGAACTGTGCTACGTCTTGCTTGCCGCCCGGGGCCCCGTGGCCCGGTACGTAGATATCGACGGTCCAGGTTTCGACGTCACGCAGCGTCTGGATCCAACGGCGAATGTCGCGTGGTGGCGGGATCATCCCGAGCGTGGGCAGGAAGCCGTTCTCAAAAAGATCGCCAAGGAAGAGGACCTTCGACTGCGGCAGGTAGACGGCAGCGTTTGAATCGCCGGCGTTGAGGCTGACCAACCGGATCTCCTCGCCGGAAACGCCCAGGCGCATCTCACGCTCGAACGTCCGGCTGGGAGGAGTCACGTGGATGCCTCTCATGCGAGCTTGAAGACGCCAGTCGTTTTCGAGGCGCTGGACGAGTTGCTTCTGATATTCCTTCACCCCCGCCACTACGTCCGCCGTCGAAATGATCACGGCTTGTTCATCCACAAAGACCTCGTTGCCCAGAGTGTGCGAGCCCTCCGAGTCGGTGTCCACCACGTACTTCACCGGCGCGTCGGTCCGGTGACCGATTTCGTAATAGATCTCGCGGCCGTGGAACGGGGTGTTGGCGGTGTCTATTACCACCACGCCGTCCGGCGTCACAATGAACCCGGCCGTGCCGGCGCGGCTGAACTCCGGGTCGCCTTCGATTTCAACGATGTCCTCGGGGATCCACACAAAAACGTGCGGCTTCACCTCCCGAACCTCGTACCGGCCGCCGGCCGCCAGCAGGAAGTCGGGAGTCGGGAGGAGGGAGCTTCCAACCCAGAGGCAGAGAGGGGTAGAAAAGAGCAGAAAATATCGAAGAATAAGAGATTCCTTCATTTTGACGATTTTTGACTAACCTTGACGCACTCTTTCCTCTGTGTCTGTGCCTCTGCGTTTAGCTCTGCCCAGCTTCCCGCACCCTGCTCTAGATGTCCACATAAACTTGTGCGCGCCAGCCGCTTTTCGTTTTTTCCAGGGCAAGCTGGTGGTAAGTGATCGCCTTCACCAGAAGCTTGATCTGGTGCCGTGCCCGGTCGAACTTCTCACCGCGCGCGACCGCGCAAATCGATCGGCCGCTCAGGCTACGAATCTCGAAGTCGCGGAGCAGCCAATCCTCCGCGTCGTAGAGATAGAGTAACTCGCTGAGCCAATTCACCAGCAAGCCGGAAGCATCCGCATCGTCCCCTGAGACGCTCGTTTCGATTCGCAGGTCTTTGCGTGGGCAAATCGAATCGAGATCAACCATCAGGCTATAAAGCGCCCGTCCCGCGTTGGCGAACACCTCCTCCTTCGTCCGGCCGAAAGCCTCGAATCCTACGTCGGCAGTGTGCTCGAGAATGCGGAAGGGCAGCATGGTGCCTCTTGCCGAACCTGGAGTCGGGATTGGAGGTACGGGTTGGCTGAGGCGCGCGCTCCCCACCTCACTCGGACTGACCATCATAGCTGAACAGGGGCTGCCTGAGTAGAGTCGGGATTCGAGATCGCGATATTGCCGGGCGTCCCGCTCGCCGTGGCTGCGGCGTCTCGCCTCTGCACCGCAGTACCGCGTGCCTTGCCAGATCGAAGATGTCGTCGTTGCGCTGGTATTGTGCGCGGCTCGGCGCAAGCAACGGTGTCGTTGATTTCGGTTATACGTCAGGGTTCGCATAGACTTTACTTGACAATATGATACATCTCGTTTTACTATTCAGGTTGTAGTGGCTCGAATAGGAATCGTGGTGAGCTGAACTGGACCTGCTCACCCTATTCGAGTGAGCTTTATGCCAGGCACATCGCAACATGACTGACGCTTCGAGATCGGGAATGAGGAGCATAAAAGAACAACGAGCCGTCCGAGTCCGTCGGCAACGAATCCGTAAATATAAGCCATCTATTTTCAATGAGATGCACTTGTTTCACGGTTATAGCGACCATCGCCAATTGTTTCAATGTGTTACGGCGATCCTAGTTCCCCGTTTTGGCGAATCTAAATGGGTTGGCCTATTGGCGCATGCAGATCAGAGATTCGAAGGAGTGCGGGGGGGACCGATTTCAGCCGAAACCGCAATGTACTTTAGAATCTGCGGGAAGCATGCTACTTTCCTGTCTACGGCCCCGAACACAGATTCGAGGGATCCTTCAGTCCGCTTCGCTTCGTTCAGAAGGGCAGGATTAAGGCGCTTGGCGCCCGTTTTTAGAGCCGGAGATGACGGCTTGAACCGAGTCCGAAAGTGACGCGCGAGGACATGAGGGCTCAGAAGGTGTGAAGTAATTGCGAAAGAGCTTCAAACGGAGAGACGCAGAGGCACAGAGAAAAATGGGAAGAGTTCCGAAAACAGACATCTTCATATTGTTCTCACTCTTTCCTCTGCATCTCTGTCCCCCTGTGTTCAATTTCTTCACACCTTCTCACTCCTCGAGTCAACTCGATTTCTGGCTGCTTGCGGGGTGCGGCTTCGGGATTTTCACCTTCTTCCGTGGCTTTCGCATCTACCGCGAGTACCGCGTGCTGGAGGACACGCCCGAGGTCCCCGTCCGCAGCGTGGCGATGGGCTTGGTGCGCGTCCACGGAAAGGCCGTGGGAGAGCAGCGGGTGCTGGGCCCCATCAAGCGCACGCCCAGCTTTTTCTACCAGGTCGTGGTCGAGAGGTGGGAGACGAATTCAAAAGGCGGGGGAAGCTGGCGCCACTACGCCACGGACGCGGATGGAGTGAACTTCTATCTGGAGGATGCTACGGGTCGCGTGGTGGACGCCCGCGGCGCCGAGTATGATCTTATCCAGACCGGACGGCGCGAAATCGGCGGACTAGGCCAGCTAGGATTGCGACGACTGTTCGGCTCTCGGGATGATGAGGAAGCTCGCCTGGCGGCGTCGCTGGGTGCAGGAGGCCAGGGAGTTCCGCCCACCGACGACGAATTGCGCGCCTACGCGGCCCAAGCTCGCGAGCGTCGGCCGCCAGCAGGAATGGGCAAAGCGGCGAGTGTGGCGACGATCAGCACTTGGGGCCTGAGCCTGTCGGGCGGTGCGTCAGGGCGATTCCGCTTCACCGAATCTTGCATCCAGCCCGGCCACTGGTACGATGTAACGTGGACCTGCGGGGAGAATCCGAGCCCCAAGGACGAGGGCGACCATAGCCTGATCATGAAGGGCGAAAACGAACCGACCTTCCTGATCTCCTGGCGCAACCCGAAGGACGTCGAAAGCAGGATGCACCGTCGGGCGGTGCTATATGTCTTCGGCGGCGCAGCCTCGATCATCGGGTGCGCGGGTGTCTTTCTGGCCAAGGAGGGATGGATGTGAGGAGAGTGATGAGCGTAGAACCCGGAACGATGAACCAGAAGCTAAAGGCGATCCGGCGTGGGCTCCAGCCAGCCTAGGCAGCGCAATTCGGTGATGGCGCGAGCCGTTTCTTCCGTTCACCGTTCGTCGTTCACACTTTCGGAGAGAGGAGACGATCGATGGGTATAACAATTCTAGTCGGCCTGGTGATCATCCTGGTGATCGCAGGCGTTGTAGGCTACTACATCACTATCTACAACAGCCTGGTGCGGGTGAAGAACGACATCGACAAAGCCTGGGCCAACATCGACGTCCTGCTGAAGCAGCGGCACGACGAACTGCCCAAGCTCATCGAGACCTGCAAAGGTTACATGCACTACGAGCAGAAGACCTTCCAGATGATCGTGGAAGCCCGCACCGCCTACCAGAAGGCCGGCAGCGTGGCGGAGAAGGCGCAGGCGGACAATATGCTGAGCGGCGCCTTGAAGAACCTCTTCGCGGTGGCGGAGAATTACCCGGAGCTGAAGGCCAACAATAGCTTCCTGCAGCTTCAGAGCCGTATCACCGGCATGGAAGAGACCATCGCCGACCGGCGGGAGTTCTTCAACGACAACGTGAATACCTATAACATCCGCGTCGCGCAGATCCCGGATACGTTGATCGCCCACTTCATGAATCTGCAGCCGCGGCCGTTGTTCCAGGTCGCCACCGCCGACCGCGAGGACGTACAGGTGAAGTTCACATGAAGGATCCGGCGGCGTCTTCAACTCGCGTCTGCTTACTTCTTGAAAAGGTTTTCGAAGGCCTTACGCGGGTCGTAGGAGGGCCCGGACACTGTGGTGCTGTTGGGGGTGCCGGCCGACGTTTGCCGCTCCACCCTCACGGTTGGCGAGTAAAACTTGCATTCGTTACGCGTGTCCTTGCGGGGAATTCTTTCCGGAATGGGTTGCGCGCACTCGAACCGGGAGGCGGTATTGAAGTAAACGCACTGCTTGCAGCTATGCAGCTCGAAGCCGCACTGGGGGCACTTACCCTTGGGGTCGAAGCCGGGCGGCAGCATGAATCCGCAACTGGAGCAGCGTGTGACCGAATGTGTGGGGGCAAGGCGCGGTGTGCGCGGCCCAAAGGTTTCGGGCTTAGGCCCGCCCGGCTTCTGCTGATCGCGCGGCTCGCGATCTCGTCCCGAATCCATATAGCCGCGCTGACGATACTTCCGATCCATAAAGTTCACTCCAGTCTCGAACCAGGAAAACCCTACCCAAGACGGCGGCGGCCTGGTCACGCCGTGCAATTCACCGCCACGACCGGTTTTCGCCAACGATGTGCAAAGGTCTCTCGCGCACAGAGCTACCCGCTGGAAGCAAAAGGAACGAGAGGTCAGAAGCTACTTACCTACTGCGCAGCCACCGGCACCGTGCGACGCCACTCCCTGGCCGGAACCTGTAGTACCTGGTTTCAGCCCCCTCAGAACGTGGCCCGGCACGAGGGGCCGGCCGCCGATGCCTTTAGTCTCTCACAGAATCTGGGCCCGGTCGAGCAGGATTTGGGAAAGTGCCTCGGCGCTCCTGGCCACGCCGATGCGGTTGGACGTAAACGGCGATTCGTGCTCGATGCTGATGACGTGTTGCTAGCCCACCGCCACCAGTTCTTCGGCAATCGCCTTCCACACCACCAGGTCGTGCCCGAAGCCGATATCCGCGTAGGACCACGAGCGGTGGGTCAGGTCCTCATAGGGCGTAAGGTCGACGAGGCCGTTCACTGCCGTGTTTTGCTGGTCGATCAGGATGTCCTTGCCGTGCATGTGGAAGAGGGCGCCCTCGGCTCCCAGCTTCTTCACCACCGCGACGGGCTCGATGCCAAGCTGGAAAATGCCGCTGAAATCCAGGTTGGCGCCGACGTTGTCCCCCACCGCCTGACGCAACTTCAGGAGCGTGGCGACGTTGAACACCGAATAGCCCGAATCCATTTCAATCGCGACCTTCACCTTCCGCGCGCGGGCATGGGCGGCGAGATCTTTCCAGTAGGGATCAGTACTTCCTTCCATTGCCAGTCGAGGATAGCGACGTACTCCTCCGTCTCCAGGGATTGTATCCAGTTGGGGTGCTTGCCGGTGCCGTCGCCGGGGCAGCCGGAGAAACACACCATGCGATTGATGAACCGGGTTGCCGTGGCAACTGAAGGCGCTGATGATGAGCCCGTTCTTCTCAAAGAGAGCGGCGAAATCGCGCCGCTTGGCGTCGTCGGCCGGCAACGCCTCCCGGTCGCAGTGGGGATTGCCGGGATCGTTTCCCGACCCGATCTCCACCGCCTCAAGCTTCAATTCCTTCACCTGCTCGATGAACTGCGAGGTGGAAAGATCGCGGAAGGCAACATCGAATACGCCGATGCGGATCTTGGTCTTGGCGTCGCGAATTTCTCTGGTATCTCCGGCGCTGGCGGCTTCGGCACGGGCAGGCGCCGGGCCGGCCGCTCCGAGAGCCGCACTGGCGTGGCTCGCCGCAGCGAGCGCCGCGGCAAAACCCGACGCCGTCTTTTCCAGAAAGGTGCGCCGGGTTTCCGCACGCACCGCACTCGGAGGTTGGTCGATCATAGGGAGGGGTATCCGCACCGCAGGTCTAGCTTCTCACTTTCAAGCTTCCGCCTTCACCTGTCAACGGCTGTTCTTCAGCCAGCCAGCCACCGGCACTTCGCCTGGCTTCTTCGGCTTGTAAGGCCACGTAATCCGCTTGCCGGTGCCGGCGGACTCGTAAGCCGCGTAGATGATCTCGAGCGTAGCGCGCCCGTCTTCGCCGGTTTCCTTCGGAGTCCGGTCGTTGATCACGCAGTGGATGAAATGGCGCATCTCGTGCGGGAAGCCGTAGAGATGTGCTTCCTCGAAAACGGTGAATGTCCAACCCTGGGTGGCACCCGCCTTCTCGACGGCGTAGCCATAACCCTTCTGGCTGTAAGTCTCCATCGAGCTGCCGTGCAGCAGGTCGCAGTAGATCACTCCTTCCGTGCCGTGCAGTTCGGCCCGATCGTCCATGCCGCCCTGCTTCGCCCAACTATCTTCGATCACCGCGATCCCGCCACCCTCGAATTCCAGGATCACCACCGAATTGTCGTCGCCCCGCGTCCGTCCGCCGTGCAGCACGCTCTGGCAATGCGCCGTCACGCTCTTGACCTTGGGCTTGCCGTACATCCAGCGCGCCCACTCGATACCGTGACAGCCCATGTCCATCATCGCGCCGCCGCCCGAGCGCTTCACGTCGTAGAACCAGTCGGAATGCGGACCCGAGTGCTTTTCGCCCTGCTTCACCATATAGAGCTTGCCGACGGCGCCTTCGTCCGCCAGCCTTTTGGCGCGCACGTACTTAGGCGAGAAGCAGATCGTCTCCGCATACATCAGCTTGACCTTACCCTTGCGGCAGGCGTCGATCATGGCGTCGGCGTCGTGGAGCGTGTGGGCGATGGGCTTTTCCAGGATGACGTGCTTGCCCGCCTTCGCGGACGCCACCACCACCTCGCGGTGCAGGTCGTTGGGGATGCCCACTACGACCACGTCGATATCTTTGCGGTCGAGCAGCTTGCGATAGTCGGTCACGGCGGCGGGGATGCTCCACTGGCGGGCGAAATCCTCCACGTGCTCCTTCTGGCGCGAGCACGCGGCCAGCACCACCGCTTCCGGCACTTCCCGGAGGGCTTCGGCGTGAATGTTCGACGAGAAGGCCGACCCGATAATACCTACACCAATTCTGTCCATGTTCGATTGCCGATGAATTTGTGATTGAGTGATCGGGCGATTGGGCGATTGAAGAAAGCTCTCAGCCTTCAGCTATCAGCGGTCAGCAAGAGAAGACTCGCGCAGGATCGGCTTGCTGAAAGCTGAGGGCTGAAGTCTTTTCAATCACTCAATCACCCGATCACTCAATCACCAAATGCTTATTGCTTCTTCTTCTCGCTATTCAGCGACCGGATATACTTCACCAGCGCCTCAATCTCGTCCTCCTTCAACTGATCGGCGAAGGACTTCATGGCCGTCCCCGGCTTTCCATTCTTGATCGTATCCGCGATTTCCTTGTTCGTCTTGCTCTCCTGCCACTTGGGGCTGGTGAAGTCCGGGGTCTTGAGGGCCGAGTACCCCTTGCCGTCGGGCGCGTGGCACATCGCGCACTTCTGCTTGTAGAGCGCCTCTCCGTCCGCCTGATCGGCCGGCTGGCCGGCCGCCTGGATGGCGACCGTCGTCGGGAGAAGGGCCGCCGTGAAAAGAAGCGTGGCAAAAAGTCTGCTGGCTGATTTCATGGGAACATTGTCCTCAATTTTGATGTTCGGAATCGGGTGGAAGAATTGGTCCATTGCGCGCTCAACCTTGGTAAATGGTTAGTCCCCCCGTCCTCTGCCCTTTGCCAAGAAGCGCCGCCCTTCGCCACTGACTCATACTTCCCCTTCGACGGACACAGAACACAGACTGACCCAAGGCAAGGACGAGCCATGGAAAAGCGTATGTTACAGGGGCGGCGGTGGAAAATCAAGCCGCCTAGGGGCGGGCGCGGTTGCGCTCCAGACCGGAGGCCGGTTCTGATTGAGTTTCAGTGAGCCTCGAAAATCGAAATTCGAAAATCGAAATTTGCGAAGACCCGCACGCGCAGGAGACAGTTCCGAGTTTCGAGTTTCGCATTTCGATTTTCGAATTTCGATTATAATGCTTGGGCGGTCTTGCTGCGGACCTGCTTGCGCGCGACCCCGGCGCATCAATGAACCCAAGCTGCCTTTAGCGACGCTTACGCTCGATCGAAGCGGGATCAAGGCCGTAGATTTGAGGGGATGGTGAACCTTGGCTGATCCAGTCGTGGCCCCGGAAAACGAAAAGCAAGCAGAACCGAAAGTGATTTACGGCATCAACGACATTATGAAGATCCTGCCGCACCGGTATCCCTTCCTCCTGGTGGACAGGATCGTGGAGATGGATGGGGAGAAGCGGATCGTCGGCCTGAAGAACGTGACCATTAACGAGCAATTCTTCCAGGGCCACTTTCCGGGCGCGCCGGTGATGCCCGGCGTGCTCATTCTGGAAGCGATGGCCCAAGTGGCGGGCGTCCTGATCTATCGCGACATGCCGGACAAGCACTCTAAACTGATCTACTTCACTGGCGTCGAGAGCGCCAAGTTCCGGCGGCCAGTGGTCCCGGGCGACCAGTTACGCATCGAAATGGAGTTGCTCAATCGCCGCACCAATTTCGGCAAGATGGCAGGCCGGGCCACGGTGGAGGGAAAACTTGCGGCTGAGGCCATCGTGTTGTTCGCCATCGCGGAACGTCCCGGACAATGAAAGCCCACCCGACCGCTATCATCGACCCCCACGCCCAGATCGCCTGCTCGGTGAGCGTAGGTCCTTACTCGATCATCGGGGAAAACGTCGAGTTGGGGGAAGACTGCGAGGTGATGTCGCATGTGGTGCTGGACGGCTACACGCGGATGGGGAAGGGCAACCGGATTTTCCCTTGGGCCGCGATCGGCCTCCCGCCGCAGGACCTCAAGTACCAGGGTGAGCCCACGCGACTCGAAGTCGGCGACAGGAACGTTTTCCGCGAGTTCATCACCGTACATCGCGGCACCGCCGAGGGCGGTGGCGTGACGCGCATCGGCAGCCACAATCTGCTCATGGCCTACGTTCACATCGCTCACGACTGCCAACTCGGGAGCCACATTATCATGGCCAACGGCGCGTCGCTCGCCGGCCATGTCGAGATCCAGGACCACGCCTCGGTGGGCGCTTTCTGCGGCGTTCACCAGTTCACTCGCATCGGAGCCTACAGCTTTCTGGGCAGTTACACCATCGTGAACCAGGATATCTTGCCTTATTCCAAAAGCAGCGCCCCGCGTCCGGTGGAAGTGCTGGGGGCAAACCGCATCGGCCTCGAGCGCCGCGGGCTCACGGCCGAGGATATCGGTGAGTTACAGAAAGCCTTCCGTCTGCTCACACGCTCCAAGCTCAACACTACCCAGGCACTCGAAGCTATTGAGGCGCGCGGATTCAAGTCGGAGCACGTCAAGTTCCTCGTGGAGTTCATCAAGACGAGCGAGCGGGGGGTGGCCAAATGATTGCGCTCTCGGTGAATAGACAAGCTCAGGTCAGTTTTGAGCACTGGAGTGATTTGGCAAAGGAAGGCAGTCCACAGATGACACAGATTCTTCAGATTAGGAGAAGAAAAGGCTTCCGTTCTTGGTCTGAGAAATCTGTGTCATCTGCGGACTCCATTCTTTCCCAAAACCAAGCAATTTTGGAACCTAGGTCCCGTTCCAAATGAAAGTAGAGAAGGGGTTCTGAGGCCCCTTTCTCCAAACTGACCCGAACGCATTGATGACTTCTTTGTCCAATCAGAATGGTCGTTTAGCCGTTATCGCCGGCAACGGTCGCTTTCCCTTCCTCGTGCTGGAAGCGGCGCGCGAGCAGGGTATTGATCCCTTGGTGTTTGCTATCAAGGAGGAGGCTTCGCCCGAACTCGCGCGTAGCGCACGCGCGGTGTACTGGCTGAGCCTGGGAGAAGTGGCGAAGTTCCTCGATCTCCTGGCCAGCGAGGGCGTTCGACGGGTACTCCTCGCCGGACAGGTGAAGCACGTCCAGCTTTTCAGCTCGATCCCGCCCGACGGGCTGGCAAGCCAAGCGCTCACCAGCGTCGAGCAGCGCAGCACGGATGCCCTGATCGGGGTCTTCGTACGCATGATGGAAGCACGCGGCATCGAGGTGGTGGATTCGACGCTCTTCCTGAAGCCCCTGCTGGCCGGCGCCGGCAATCTGACCAAGCGCGCCCCCGACGTGAGTGAGTTGGCGGACATCGACTACGGTCGCGCCATTGCCAAGAAGATCGCCGGCGTCGATATCGGGCAGACGGTGGTGATCGCCGACCGCGCGTGTGTCGCCGTCGAGGCCATGGAGGGCACTGACGCCGCCATCGAGCGCGGCGCCGCGCTCTGTAACGGCAGGCGCCTGGTAGTCGTCAAAGTAAGTAAGCCCGAGCAGGATATGCGGTTTGACGTTCCGGTAGTCGGGGCCAAGACCATCGAGGTGATGCGCCGGTCCAACGCCGCCGTCCTGGCGGTGGACGCTGGCAAGACTCTGCTGTTCGAGCACGAGCGAATGATTGAAGAGGCGGATCGGACGGCGATAGCCATTGTGGGAATGAGTGATTGATTGGAAGCCGGTCTTCATGGCAGGCGTCAAAAGAGTGAGCGGATAGGAGAGAAGATCCGACTTCTGCGGTACGATATGTCGGCCACGCCATGGAGGAGATGGCCGAGGATTCAATGACTCAATGGCTCAATGACTCCATGACCCAATTCGAGAGTCCTGTTCCAGTAGCCGTGATCGGCGTCGGCGAGCACGGTCGGAATCATGCGCGCGAATTCAAGCAGGTTCCCGGCGCGGAGTTGGTGGGCGTCTACGATCTTAAGCCGGACCGCGCGGCGGAGGTGGCGGCGGAACTGGGCGTGCGCAGCTTTGCCAATCTGGACGAGACGTTGGATACCGCGCGTGCTGTCAGCATCGTGATCCCTACCACCGACCACGCCACGGCGGCCCAGCGGGCGTTCGATCGAGGCGTCGACGTGTTGCTGGAAAAGCCCATCACCCGAACCGTCGCCGAGGCTGATGAACTCGTACGGCGAGCTGGGGAGCAGGGGCGTATCCTGCAGGTGGGCCACCTGGAGCGCTTCAACCCGGGCGTGGCGGCGGCGAAGGCGGTTACGCGCGGGCCGTTGTTCTTTGAAATCCATCGGCTAGGCGTGTTCAGCCCACGCAGCCTCGATGTGGACGTGGTGTTTGACTTGATGATCCACGACCTCGACCTGGTCCTGTGGATGGTCCAGTCGCCGGTGCGCGACGTGCGTGCCGTCGGACTGCCGGTGCTTTCGGACAAGGTTGACATTGCAAATGCGCGCGTTGAGTTTGAAAATGGGGCGGTGGCCAATCTCACCGCCAGCCGAGCCAGCACCGAGAGGGTCAGGAAGTTCCGCTACTTCCAGCCGAGCGAGTACATCTCCATCGACTTCTCGCGGCGCGACGCCCTCGCTATCAGCGTTGACCACAGCGGGGCGTCGCCGGGAATCAAGTTTCGCCAGTTAGAGGCGGCTCCCGCGAATCCGTTGCGCGCCGAACTGGAGGCCTTTGTCGAGTCGGTGGCTACGCGTCGTCCCCCGCTGGTGGGTGGCCAGGAAGGGCGTGAGGCTCTGGCACTGGCCGAGCGGGTGATGGATTGCATCGAACAACATGCCAGGCGATTGGGTGTTCCCCTGGGGCGATCGGCCGGGAGTAGCGGGGAGTCTTAGCTTATTGACGATTGACGATTTTCGATTGCCGATTGAAACAGCAGCAATCAGCCATCAGCGCTGAGCAAGCGGGCGTACTTGACGATTTTGACTGCTGATCGCTAACGGTCTTTATCAATCGTCAATCGACAATCGTCAATCCAAAGAATGCGCGACTTGCAGACAGGACGAAGGCTTGAGGGCGATCCGTTCCAGCTCATTATGGAGCTGGAGACCGAGGTCGAGCGCTGGCGTATGCGCGCCGTGTTCCTGCTCTCGGTGTTCCTGCACGCGCTGATGGTCATCTTCCTGCTGGTCGAGCCCAAACTCTTCCGGCAACTCGCGGCGGCCCTGGGCATCAACACGGTGGCGGTGGTCCCGGAGCCAAAGCGCGAGACAACTTTTCTCTACCTTCCACCCGACCTGCAAAAGTCGTTGAGGGAACCCCACACCAATATTCTGTCGGACAAGAATCGCAACGCGCAGGGCCGTTCGCCGATCATAGATCCCAACGGGATCCACGCCCCTTATTTGCAGGGCAATACCAAGCTGCCGGAAGTTCCCGGCGGGGGTAAGCCCACCCCGCCCGCCGCTGCGCCCACACCGCCTCCGGTCGGAAGTGCGCAGCCTCAGCAGCAGGCGAGCGCCAATCCTCCTGAAAAGCAAGGCGAGCCCCCACCCAAGGAAGAACCCAAGCTGGCTCTTAATGACGTAGGTAACGACGGCGGGGAAGGTCGGCTGCGTCTGCCGCTGACCACTCCCGGCGATTCCATCCAAGAGGCCCTGGGGGCCGCGGCGCGTGGCCGCGGATCGAGCGGCGTGGCCGGTCCGGGCGATTCCACTGGCATGTTTCAAAATGTCAACCCGAATTTCTCGGTGGAAGGCCCGGTCATTCTCTCCGACACCCAGGGCGTTGATTTCGGGCCTTACCTCGCCCGCATCGTGTTCATTACAAAGCGTAACTGGTATGCGGTGATGCCTGAGGCAGCACGGCTGGGGCAGAAGGGCCGGGTCTCCATCGTCTTCGAGATCCTCAAGGATGGCTCGGTGCCGCAGATGAACCTGGTCGCCGGCTCGGGTGCGGAGGCGCTCGACCGCGCGGCGCTTGCTGCCATCCGTGCCTCTATCCCCTTTCCGCCCTTGCCCACCGAATTCACCGGCCGGCACTTGGTGCTGCAGTTTATCTTCCTGTATAACATCGGCTACGGTCAGTGACGTGAAAATGGAGACTCGGGGTCAGGGATGAGCAGAACCTGGTCTGCTAGCCCCCAATCCCCAATCCCTTTTCTTTGGCCTGGATCCGGTCGTGGATCCAGTGCGGGTCCCACCACTCCACCGGCGTCACGGGGATTCCGTCGAGCAGCACGGTGAAGTGCAGGTGGTCACCGCCGGCGAGGCCGGTGTCACCGCTCGTGCCAATCTGCTGCCCGCGCTTCACGGAATCGCCCGGCTTCACGGCGAGCGAGCTCATGTGGCCGTAAAGGGTCATGAGGCCACACCCGTGGTCGATCAAAACGGCGTTGCCGTAGATCCCGAAGAACTGCGCGAACACCACGACGCCGTCGTTGGCGGCCTTCACCGGCATGTGTTGGAGCCCGGCCAAGTCGAAACCCAGATGAGTCTGGTGGTCCACCACTTGGCCGTTGTAGACGTAAGTCCGATAGTCCGCGAAGTGCGCCTCCACCTTCGTGTCGCCGAGCTGGATGAAAGGCTGGTTCCATAGGAACTTCGGGCTGGACTTCTTTGAGTACTCGATGAGCTGCTGGGCTTCCACCTGGCGCAGATGGCCGTTGATCATGAGGAAGTTCTTCAACATACTTCCCTGGTCGTCGAGGTCGGGCATCTGGCTCATGATGGGCGGCACGACGCGCTGCATGAACTCATCGGTGAGGTTGATGGTATCGGTGTGGAACTTCTTGGGGAACACCTTATAATTGAAGTTGGTGACGGTCTCATTTCCGGCGTCGTCGCGAGCCACGATGCGGATGGCGGTGGTTGGGTCAAGGTCGTAAGGAAGGGCGAACAGGCCGAGGCGAGTAAGGGGGGCGGATTCCTTAGCCGGCCAGCTCGGGAAAAAGTAGTTTCCCACTTGAACGCCGGAATCGGCGGTGCCCGGTGAAACCTTGAAGATCACCAACTCCGAGCCGCCCTGGTTGATGTAATGTTGGGGAGTCACGACCGCGATCAGCGGGGGCGAGAACCGAACCGGAAGATCATAGGCAACGTCGGTGCGGCCGCCGCGGAAGAATCGGCCCCAGGAGTCGTTGGTGGCCGCGATGTGCAAGGTCGCGCGCCCCTCCTGCAAGTCCGGAATCTGCTTGCGCCCCACAAAGACCGCGACTCCCACGACGCTCTCCAGACGCCTTTGCCACCAGTGGCGACCCGGCGTCTGCACCTGACCCAACTGAATAGGTACGTCAAACGTCCGTCCGTTCTGGCTGACTTCCACCTGCACGCTCTTGATGAGGTGCTTCGGGTCGCGCACCTTGAACTCCACCAGCGTGTTGCGGCCTATCCCTCTTGGCCGTTGCGCCAGTTCGATGGTGGGCGCCGCAGTGCTTGCCAGCTTTACGCCCAGCGCCAGCAAAACCAGGAGAGCTCCCGCCGCAACTATAAATGTGAATCTGCCGACCCCCGACTCGAATGAAACTTGCTTCAATCCCTTACCTCCGATGATAATTGCGCCAGATTTTATTTCACCCCCCCCCCA
>Ga0209039_10000528_pt1 | contig 36884 bp, 33 predicted proteins | sample BogFormECP12_OM1_FD_188238 | JGI IMG/M metagenome (GOLD analysis project Ga0209039, IMG submission 188238) | Bog forest soil microbial communities from Calvert Island, British Columbia, Canada - ECP12_OM1 (SPAdes) (version 2) | ecosystem: Environmental > Aquatic > Freshwater > Wetlands > Bog ...
GGAACTCGACCAGCGCGTTCCTCGCCTCGGGCGGCGCGAACCTCTCCTACTTCTACGCGGCCCGCGGACCGTTCCATTCCGGGACGGTCGGACCTTATTCCGGGATCCCGGTGTCCTTCGCGACCCACGGCACCGTTGCGGTCGAGGGTGCGTACGCGTCGGGTAGTTCCATCGTGCTTGGCGGCGTCACCTACCCGGCGATCAATCTCACCGTCATCGGCCCGTTCAACGTTCGGGAAGGGGTCCTCTTCGTCCCGGATACGGCCGACCTTCTCGGCGGCTCCAATGCTGCCGTCTCAGGGAACGCCAGCGGCACCACAAGCGTCCAGCAGTCGAGTCTCGACCTGAAGGAACTGGCGGGAGGTCACTTCGGCCTCGCGGCATCGAGCTGGCGCGTCGTAACGAACACCGTGAACCCCTACGACACGGCCAGCTCCAACGCGAACAGCTCGGAAATCGCTCCGACAGTCGCCTCGGGCAATCCTGTCTCCTCCGTGACCCTCCAGGGTCAACCCCAGACCACAGCCCAGGTGACCTCGACCCAACAGTGCCTGACCGCGGGCACGGGGTGCCCGGCGGCCGGCGGTAACTCGTCGCCGCGTTCCGTCCTCGGCGCAGTCGTGGTCATCGGGGCCATTGCGACTATCGGAGCGCTCGTCGCGCTGGCGGTCGTCGCGCGCCGCCGCCGTGTCCCGCCCCCCACCTACCCGAATGCGGTCCTGTACCCGCCCGGTGCGGCGGGCCCCTCGGGTCCCGCACGGGCGCCCGCGACGCCGGCAGCGCCTCCGGCTCCCGAGGACGACCCGCTCGACCACCTCTGGTGATCTCGGCGCCGTCCGACTACGAGCGCCGCTGCCCTCGAAGAGCATCCGGTCGGTGGAGGCCGGGCTCGCTAGCTCGGCGGCGGAGACCGCGGGGGAGGCGGCGTTCGGGTGGAGATGGGGTACCGAAGGACGGCCGCGACGCCCCGGAACGCCTTCGCGAGGAGCTCGCCTTCCTCGCTCTCGGTAGAGACCAGGCGAGCGGTTGCGCCCGATTCGGCCGCTCGTCGGAAGAGCCCCTCCACGTAGTCCTCGCTTGACTTCTCGCCCACCGTGCGCTGGCCGCACCTCGGGCACGGACCGTCCAGGACCGCGTCGATCGCCTCGTCGGCGAGGGAGCGCTCGAACTCGTGCTCGCAGGAGGTGCAGCGGAATCGGACGCGCTGCTGGCGCAGACCCTCGGAAACGATCAGGATGTCGACCGCGCCCAGGTCGAGCGCGTGGTTGACGTCAACCTCCCCATAGGCCGCGAGCCCGGCCTCCGCCTTGCGGATCTCGTTGAGGAGCCGCTGGATCAGCCGCTTCTCCTCGGTGAGCTCGAGCCCGTGGAGCGTCTGGGTCGCCTTCTCGACGAGCTCTCGGAGCCCGTACTCGTCCGTGTAGCCTGTGTCGAACAGCGGCTGGACGACCTTCTGCTGGAGCTCGTATTGGAGGTAGCTTTCTTTGAAGAAGTACTCCTTGGTGGCGCCCGGTCCCCCGAGCAGGATCCCCTTCAGCTGGTCCTTGCGGGGGAGGAAGAGCTCGTTCGACATCTCCCCGATCTTCACGAAGAACTCGTGCGCGGCGTGCTCGATCATCCGCTCGAAACGGTGCTGGGACTGCCCGCCGCGGCCGTGCTTGCTCGGTACCTGCGACGAGCGGTTGCGGAGCGGCTCGATGCGCTTTCCCCGAAGGAGGCCGATGGTGACCTCGGCGCGGTCCATGACGATGAGACCCCAGACGTCCGGCTCGTGGACCATCGCGAGCAGTGGGTCGAGGAAGAACGAGGAGTCGCACCGGTAGAGGTACGTGTTGAGCGGCTCCGGAGGCTCGACGATGAACGTGACCGGCTCGGACTTGTCCGCCCCGATCGCCTTGCTGCCGACGAAGAACGCCACCCCGTTCGCCGGTGGCTCCTTGAAGCCGCGGACCCGGCCCATGAGCGATTCGATCGCCCACATCACGTTCTTGCGGGTCGTACGGCTCTTGATGTTGGAGCTCTGCGCGTACTCGTTCCTCAGGTAGCTCATCACGTCCGAGACCTGCTTCCCCGGCGAAACGTAGAGGCTGATCAGCTCGGTCGCGCGTCCCCGACACGCGGCGATCTCGTCCAGCTTCCGCTGGAACGAGTACCGCGCAAGCTGCAGGTCGGCCGAGGGGACGCTCATGGCGTCCCTCCTGCCCGCGGAGGACTAAACGGCTCCGGGGCTAGGGAAATGGGCGAAGGCGGCCGCGCCGGGGACGGCCACCCGTTCCCCGGGCTGAGGAGTCAGAGGAGGCGGCGGATGTGCTCGTCGATGACCTCTTCGGGGTACGCTCCGACGATCCGGTCGACGAGCTTCCCCTGCTTGTAGAAGAGGAGCGTGGGGATGCTCATGATGCCGAGGGCTCCGGCCTTCTCTCCGTTGTCGTCGGAGTTCATCTTGCCGAACGCCACCTTGCCCTTGTACCGCTCGCTCAGACGGTCGACGATCGGCGAGACCATCCGGCACGGGCCGCACCACGGGGCCCACACGTCAATGACGGCGGCGGGGTTGTCCTGCGCGAAACGATCGTAATTGACGTCACCGACTTCTTGCACGCTCATCGAGCTGCCTCGGCCCCTTCGAGGTGCTCCGGCTATTAAAACGTGTTCTGGCGCCGAGGAAACCGAGGGGCGTGGAGTTCCCTTCGGGACAGGTCACGACTGGCTTGGGCGAAGCGTCTTTGTACATTGGAGGTCATTTCCCGGCGTGTCGTTCTTTTCTGGTACGCGGGACGATTCTGGCCTCTCGACGAGCCTCGGCGCGCGATCCGGCGAGTCCGTGCCCTACGTCGACCGGATCCGCTCACGGCCGGCCGTGCTCTCGCCGGCCGCGCGCAAGGGAATCCGACAGCGGATGCTGCTCTTCCGGCAAGCGTCCCTCGAGCGGATCTCCGAGCTGACCGGCGCGGCGATGGCCGAGCTCGGTCGGTTCCAGCGCGAGCTCCGAGAGACCGACCTTCCCGACCGACTCCTCGACCGGGGGGCCGGTGCCGCGTTCACCCGGGAGCTCCCCCAGGGCGCCCTCCTCTACCTCGTCGTCCGCGCGGCCCGCCCTCGGCACGTGGTCGAGACGGGAGTGCGCCCGGGCTACTCCACGGCGTGGATCCTCGCCGCGCTCGACGCGAACCAAGAGGGCGAGCTCACCTCGCTCGGGCCCGGACCGACCACCGGCCGGGCGTCGGGAGTGCGCGACGTCACCGTGGGACAATTCGTTCCCCCTTCCCTTCGGACCCGATGGACGCTCGCCCTCGGGAACAGCGAGGACCGGCTCCGCGAGATCCTCGCGGGCTCGAATGGCGTGGACCTGTTCTTCTACGACAACGGCCCCGTGGCGGCCCGGGCCCGTTTCGAGCTGCGCGCGGCGTGGGAGGTGCTCTCCTCCCGGGGCATCTTGCTCGCGCACCATACAGAGGCCAGCTCGGCATGGGCCGACTTCTGCCGGAACCAGGGACAGGTGCCCCAGATGCTCGATCCCGGCCCTCCCCCGATGGGAGGCCTCGCGGTCCGGTCGCCGGGCTAGCGCGTTCGGCTCAGCGCTCGAGCTCTTCGACCAAGGGGACCGCCGCGGGAAGGATCAGCTTCTCGAGGCTGGTACGCACCGCCCGCTCGCTACCCGGAAGGGCGAAGACGGGCTTTCCCTGGAGCACGAAGAGCGACGCTCGGCTGAAGACCGCGAGCGGGCCTACCTCTTGGAAGCTGAGCGACCGATAGACCTCGCCAAAGCCATCGAGCTTCCGGCCTCCCATCGCCTCGAGCGCGTTCACGGTGAGGTCCCGGGAGCTCACTCCGGTCCCGCCGACGGTGACCGCGGCCTCGACCCCTACCTCGTGGAGCCAGGGCTCGAGCCGCTCGCGCACGTCCGCAACGGAGTTGGCGACGAGCGAGTAGTGGACCACCCGGTGCCCGGCCTTCGAGACCAGGTCGCGGGCGAGGTGGCCGGAAGGGTCGTCCTGCTCGGTATGGATGTCCGAGACGGATAGTATCGCGAATCCAAGCGATCGCGCACCCTGAGGTTCGTGATGGCTCGGGGAATGTGAGGTCCCGCCCGGTTCGGTCACGATGCCTCCTTCCGAGCCTTCGTCGGAACAACGCCCAGGCATGGGTCGAGGGAGGGCGGCGCGCAGCGTCCCCCCGAATCCCTCACGAGGTGCCTCACACGGTCCGACACCGTACGCCGGGCGACGTCACGTGGGGGGATCATCGACTACTTTCCTTCGGGCGCGCTCGCGGCGACGTGCGCCAAGACCGCCTCGAGCTGGATGCGGTCGGACGCCCCCTGGGCCAGCCGGAAGTCGACCTCTCCCAGGTACTCCAGGAGCCGGATCTTCTCCCGACCCGTCAGGATCGTCTCCGGGATGTCGGGCAGGTAGCTGTGGATCGCCTTCAGGATGTCCTCCCCGGAGGCTCCTCGCTCGACGAAGAGGGCGAACAGACGGTCCCTTGCCTCCCGGAAGTTCCCGGCGAGCGCGGCGGTGAGCATCCCCTCGACCTCGCGTCGGAGCGGGATCGTGGCGTACTCCTTGATCGTCTCGGCGGTGATGCTGTCGGAGTGCGTACCGGCGAGCTGGAGCAGGTTCGTCGCCCGACGCATGTCCCCCCCGCTCGCCGTCAGGATCGTCTCGAGCGCCTCGGGCGAGACCTTCTTTCCCTCGCCGGCCGCGATCCGTTTCACCTGCGTGCGCACGGCCTCGGGCGCGTAGGCACGGAACCGGAAGACCGCGCACCGCGACTGGATCGGGTCGATGATCCGCGAGGAGTAGTTGCACGAAAGGATGAACCGGCACGAGCCGGAGTACCGCTCCATCAGGCGGCGCAGGGACGCCTGGGCCTCGGAGGTCAGGTTGTCGGCCTCGTCGAGGAACAGGATCTTGAAGCCGACCTCCCCGAGCGAGGAGGTTCGGGCGTACTGCTTGATGGTCGTGCGGACCGTGTCGATGCCGCGCTCATCGCTCGCATTGAGCTCCATGAACGAGGTCCGCCACTCCGCTCCGAAAAGGTCCCGGGCCAAGGCGAGGGCGGCCGTGGTCTTGCCGCTCCCCGGCGGTCCCGCGAACAGGAGGTGGGGCATCGACCGCTTCTCGGCGTACGACCGAAGCAACGGGAGGATCGTGTCCTGGCCTACCATCTCCTTGAGAGAGCTGGGTCGGTACTTTTCGACCCAAACGGCCTCGGACCCACGAGTCGCCATCGATCCTCGGTCGCGTTCTCCCGGGCGGCCTAATTAGGGTTTCCTGAGGTTACGGAGCGGGCTCCGCTCCGAGGGAGGGCCCCTTCGGCTCGAGCCGACGCTCGTCCGAGCGGTGACGGCGGAGGGCCTCGCCCAGCACCCTTCCGTACTGTCCGAGCGCCTGGCGATGGCCCCCATGGTCTTCCTTCTCGACCACGTGAAAGAACCACCAGAGCTGTTCGAGGGAGGTCTCGAACCACTCGTGGTCGCTCAATAGCAGCTTCGCTCCGCGGGCGGTCTCTTCGTCCATCGGCGGCAGAGCCGCGAGCCACGGGTCCGCGGCGCGCCGATGCGCGGAGACCGCCTCCGAGACCGCGACCAGGGCCGCTCGAATCTCGGGGAGCGAATACCCCTCGATCAGGACCAGCCCGTAGCTCCAGCGTTCGAGCCAGGCGACCAGCTCGTCGAACGTCCCGGGGGGAGAGCGGATGTCGACCTCCGGTCGCGGAAACGGCACCCTCCTCCCTCCCGTCGTGAGAGGAAAGGGCTTGCGGTGGCCCGTACCCTTCTCGCTCAGTGGTCACCGAAAGTTCGTCCTCGGTGTGCGTCCGGGGCATACCCCAGGACCCCCTGATGGGCTCGATGAACGGCCTACACCTGCGTTCCGTGGTAGAGCAAGCGATCAGCCAACGAGGGTTCCCCGTACCCGCCCGGTCCCAGCGAAATCTCGCCGACCGGCCCACCGACCCGACTCCGTCCGTCGGTGAGGCACCCATCGACGAGCGCCTTCGTTGGACGGGTCCAAGTTCGGGGCGTGCGACGGGTCAGTGACGACCCGACCGTCGAGCACGACCTCGGCGGATGCTGCGCGTCACCTGCCTCGCTCGAGGCGTCCACCCGTTCCGTGCCTGCCCCCCGGCGCGGTCGTCGTCTATGGCCGAGCGAGCGGCGGGGTAACGGCCCCGATGGGAACTCGGGTCCCTGCGACCCTGGCGTTCAGCGTCCGGCGGAGGCGGAAGAGCAGGTAAACGAACACGGCGGTGACCGCCAGGATCCCCGGGGCGAGGATGAACTCGATCAGCACGTCCCAGAGGAACAGGGCCGTCAGCATGCCTGCCGCGAAGTAGAACTCCGAGCGTTCTAGGTCGTCGGCCCCGACCCGGCGGAGGATCAGGAAGAGGACGGTTCCGTTGGCCACGACCACGAGCACCGCGGCGCCGGCGGCCGGGATCAGCCAAGAAGAGGAGAAGATGAGAACGAGAACGTACACGCCGAACTCGACCGTTCCGAGCAGGATCAGTGCGTTCGGACCCACCTTCCGGGGCCCGGGACGGACCGCCAGGAGGTATCGAGGGGCCCGCACCGCGAGCGCGACCAGCAGGGCGACGACCGCGACGAAGAATGCGAGCGCGGCGGGCGACGGACCGTTCCCGACGATGAACCCGAAGCCCACGACCTCGGCGACGAAGATGCCGCCCACGAGGCGGGTCGCGCCTCGGTCGAACCACCGAACGTTCTTCACGTGGGGGAACCAGAGCTGCGTGAGCAGGATCGGAAGGGCGATCGAATAGGTGGCGTGGAACACCGTCAACGCGAGCGCCCAGAGCCAGTTCACCCCGAACAGGTGACCGTAGACGCCCAGCGGCCCGACCGTCTGCGCGGGAGGGGCGAAGAACGTGTGGACCTCGAATCCTTCCTCGGCAATGCCGTAGGCCGCGCCCAGGAGCAAGATAGACGCCCACCCCTTCTGGTAGATGACCGCGAACTCCCGGATCAGGAGGGCGCCGCACCCGTAGAGGGCGATGTCGAGAGGGAACCCGGCGGCGAACCGAAGCGGGTTGGTGACGACCCAGGTGATCGAGGTCGAGCCGGTCAAGAGCTCCGGGATCGCGGGGGCCAAGAGGAGAAGCGCAAGAACCGGGAGGCGGGGCCGGAGCAGGATCCGCACAGGGTCGGCTGCGCGAACGGGTTACTTGAAGCATCGGGTCCACGGAGCCGGCGGCCGGCGTTATTAGCCGCGACCGGCTTTCGCTCACCGTCTCATGCGCGAACTTCTGGCGCAGGTCGCCTTCCGGGGGACGATCCGGGAGCGTACCGTCGAACCGTACGTCCGGCTCCTGAAGGAGCTTCGGTACAAGCGGCGAGTGAAGGGGGTTCTCCTCGACCTCTCGAGCGGAGGCGGAGAAGCGATCGCCTCGATGGACTTCTACCTCGCGGTCAAGCGCCTCAACGAGATCAAACCGGTCTACGTCTCGATCGGGTCGATCGGGGCCTCGGGGGCGTACATGACGGCCCTCGGAGCGCGGAAGATCTTCGCCTACCCGGAGTCGGATGTCGGCTCGATCGGCGTCATCTCGGCCCATTTCGCCGTACGGGACCTATTGCGTCGTCTCGGGGTCTCGGTCGAGCTCCTCCACGCGGGCGTCCACAAGGACGCCTACCAGGGATACCGGCCGCTCACCGAGGTGGAACGGGCGAAGTTGCAGGCGATCACCCAGGAGGGGTACGACGTCTTCGTTCAGCTCGTGGCCAAGGAGCGGAAGCGAACCGTAGAGGAGATCCTTCCCCTGGCTACGGGGGAGTTCTGGACCGGTGCCCAGGCGCTCAAACTCGGCCTCATCGACGGGCTCGCGGACCGCGAGGCGGCGCTCGAGGAGCTCGCCGCGGTCACGGGCGTCTCGTCCCGCAAGACGGTCCGGGTGACCCCACCCCGCGCCTTCTTCGACCGTCTTTTCGGAGGCAGCGGCGCCGCCCTGGGGGCGGGCCTCTTCGGTCGGTTCCAGGACGCGGTCGAGGACGCCATCCTCGAGGGCGAACGGTATTCGCTTCGCCGCTAACGCGGCCGCGAGCGGTTATATAGCCCTACCACGCTCGAAGGACGGACATGCCGGAAAAGCGCCAGCGGGGGTTCTCGAGTGCCGCGGGTCTCATCCAGTACTACGACATGGAGGAGACGCGGGCGCTCAAGCTCCCCCCGTTGCTCGTCATGAGCATGGGCATCGTGGCGGCCGTCTTCGTGGAAATCCTGAACTGGCGACTCGTCTAGTCTAACGTACCGCGATCGGCCCGGACTCCGTCGAAGGCGCGGCGACCGGCATTCGACCGGGCAGGAAGCGCCCTTCGGTGGTGCGTCCGAGCAGGGCGACCTTCGACTCCCTAGACTCGTCCAGCACGTGGTACCCGCCCCTCGTCGCGAGGCGCGAAGCGAACTCCATGACCTGGTCGTGGGTCGGCTCCTGGTCGCGGCCGAGGCGATGGCGCGACTTTCCCATGAACACGTACCCCTTCGGCTCGATGAAGTCCGGCTGCGCGATCTGGTCGAGTTCGGCGTACGATTCGACCCAGCCCAGATTCCAACCTCGCACCAGCGTGTGGCGCACCACCCGTCGCGTTCGTAGGTCTCGAACGACCGAGAGCGACTCGAGGAGCCGTTCCCACGCGTCGTCCTGCGCGGGCAGCGTGAGGCGTCGAAAGATCTCGGCGTTCGGCGCGGTCACGGAGACGTAGAGCTGCGTCGGGAGGGGGTCGAGGGCCCGCAGCGCGTCGGGGTTCGTGCCGTTCGTCACGAGGAACGTGGTGATCCCTCGCTCGTGGCAGAGCTCAAGGAACCGGTTCAGTTTCGGGTAGAGCGTTGGCTCGCCCGTCAGAGAGATCGCGATATGCCGCGGCGTCTGGGCCTCGTCCCATCGTTCGAGCTGTACGTCCGGGTCGCCCTTGAATCCGGAAAGGATCCGTCGTTGCGCCTCGACCGAGCGGTCGAGCAGACCCTCCGGGTCGTCGTATTCGGGCATCATCTCGTCGTTCTCCCAGCCCTGGTTCCGCCAGCAGAAACGGCAGTGCAGGTTGCACGAGTCGATGGCCGGCGACATCTGCAGGCATCGGTGGCTCTCGATGCCGTAGAACCGGCCTTTGTAGCAGTCCCGGCCCCGGGCGAGCGATTCGCGCGTCCAATAGCAGAGCTTGACGGCGCTGTGATGACCGACGAGCTGGTAGCCCTGACCGGCGAGGTCGTCCGAGAGGTCCTGGTCGGCCATCGCCCGACGGCTCGACCGAGGTTCGAGCCATAAGGTTTTGCAAACGGCCGCTCCGGTCGACCGTCGGCGGGGGCGGTCCTCGTCTTCTCCGCGTCGCTGCAGCTCGGTACCGGGGCGATCCGGGCGCGACCGCGGCGAGAGTGCCGGGGACTTACGTGAACTCTTCCCGCTCGAAGGAGAGGAGCCCGCCGATCGTGGTCAGCAGCCAATAGCCCGCCATGACGAGGATCCCCTCGAGGTAGGTGGGGTTGTACGCGGTGCTCGTCGCGCGCGTGAACGGGTTCCTCACCGTCTGGACGTGCGCCGGAACGCCGGTCAGAGGATAGGCATTGATGCCGTTGACATACGAGAGCAGGAACCAGGGCTCGGTGTGGGCCAGGTTGAGCACGACCTCCTGGATGATGCTGAAGCCGAACAGGAAGAGAACCGCGACCACGAGAACGGCGTACGCGCTCGTCTTGAAGAGGGAGCTGAAGAGGAAGACAAATCCCAGAAGGGCGAGCAGGTACAGCAGCGTGATCGCGAACGACTCGATCAGCGGGCCGGGAACGGAGAAGGCGTTGAGTCCGAGGTAGTAGACGGCGTTGCCGGTGACGATGATCAGGTAGACCACGAGCGAAACGATCGAGGCCGCGAGCGTGGCGAGGTACTTCCCCGCGTAGACCGTGGTGCGCTTGATCGGGAGCCCCATCAGAAAGTAGCCGGTCTTGTTCTGGAATTCGCCCGCGATCGCGTCGCCTCCGAAGATGATCCCGGCGAACACGATGACCACACCCGCCCCGCCCGCCCAGAGGCCTCCGTAGAGGTCGTCGGCGTTGTCAATGAGCCCGGCCGGCCGATAGTAGGCGACCACCGTGGTCAGGATCGCGCCGGCGGCGAGAACGATCCCCATCATGAGGATGAACCGCCGGGAGCGGAGGTAATCGCGGAACTGGTATCGGGAGAGGATCAGCGCCTGAGAGATTGTGCTGGGCACCGTTCCGAGGGTGCCATCGTCCGCGGGGGGGGCCCCGTCGGCGGGAGCGAAGGTGGGGGTCGCGCTCATGCGTCCCCCACGGAGATCTCGCGAAGGTAGACCTCCTCGAGCGCGCTGCGGGACTCGCGGAAGCTGAGGAGTCCGAGTCGCATCGCGGCGATCTTCTCGAGGAGCCGGGCCTGCTCGACGAGCCCGCCCTTGACCTGCAAGGTGATCCGTTGGGCGTCGGTCCGCGACCAGGCGGCGACCTCGGGGAACGTCCCGATCTGCGCGGCCAAGACGGTCTCGTCGAGCGGCGACGCGAACTCCGCTTCCACAGCCCGGACCCCTCCGCCGAGCCGCTGGGTCACGTTCGACAGGCTGTCCGCGAAGAGGAGCTTTCCTCGGTCGAGGAGCGCGACCTCGTCACACACGTCGATGACCTCGCTGAGGATGTGGCTGCTCATGAAGATCAGGCGGTGCCCCTTCTTGAGGCCGCGAACGATCGTCCGCACTTCGGCCATGCCGCGGGGGTCCAGGCCCGTGCTCGGCTCGTCCAGGATCACCACCTCGGGGTCCGAAAGGAGCGCGGCGGCGATGTTCACCCGCTGTTTCATTCCTTTCGAGAAGCTGCCGAACTTCTGGTCGGCCCACTCGGTCATCTTGACCTCCTCGAGGACGATCTTGGTCCGGGAGGCGACCTCGTCGGAACGCATCCCACGGAGGGCGCCGCTCATCTGGAACGCCTCGCGCGGCGTAAGCGACGGATAGATCTCGGGCGACTCGATCAGGTCACCACACACTTCGAGCGCGCGCTTGCGGTCCTTCTGGACCGAGATGCCGTTGATGAACGCCTCGCCTTCGCTGGGAAAGATCAGGTCGGTGAACATCTTCAGGGTCGTGGTCTTGCCGGCCCCGTTCGGTCCGAGGAACCCGACGCACTTCGCCCCGTCCACCTTCAGGTTGAGGTGGTCGAGGGCGGTGAACGCGCCGAAGCGCTTCGTCAACCCGACCGCTTCGATACTCGGCGTCATAGTGCCCCTGGGATACTGGGTCGTAGTGAGGGTGCTAAAAAGGGTGCCGCCTCAGTGCAACGGCGTCGCACGCGCCGGGGCAGGAGCGACACGTCGCTCCAGTTTCACCCACCTCAAGGACAGGGAGTTCAGGACCACCGTAGTGGACGAGAGCCCCATCGCGAGCGCGCCGAAGACCGGGAGCACCTGGTACATCGACAATCCGAACACGGGCACGAGGGCGCCCATCGCGATAGGAAGGAGCACCGCATTGTATCCGATCGCCCACGCGAGGTTGCCCCGCACCTTCGCGACGGTGCGCCGGGCGATCCGAAGCGCGAACGCGACCCCGCGGAAGTCGGACCGGACCAGGATCACCTGACCGGCCTCGCGGGCCACCGCGGCCCCGGCCCCGATCGCGATGCCGAGGTCGGCCCCCGCGAGCGCGGGAGCGTCGTTGATCCCGTCGCCGACGTACGCCACGACGCGACCCTGGGACTGACACTGGTGGAGGAATTCGATCTTCCCGAGCGGAGTCATCTCGGCGTGGACCTCGTGGATCCCGAGCGGACCGGCGACGGCCTGGGCGGCCGAAGCGTGGTCACCGGTCACCATGACCACATCGACCCGATCCTCCGCGAGCGCCTTCAGCGCTTCCGGAACCTCCTCCGAGGTCGGGTCGCGGAAGGCCATGACCGCGATGACCCCCCCGTTCTCCTTCACCACCGAGACCGAGCTGCCTTCCGCCGTGAGGCGACGAACTTCCGCGTCGAGCGGTCCTACCTCCCCGTGAGAGCCAGCGTCGATGCCGGGTCGCACGACCTCGATATCGGCCCCGTCGACCGTTCCACGCACCCCGCGGCCGGCATCAACGGTCACCTGGGTCGCGCGCGGAATCGTGAGACCGCGGCTCTTGGCCGCTTCGAGGACGGCTCGAGCGTACGGATGTGGGGAACCCGATTCGACCGCGGCCGCAAGCGAGAGCGCGCGCTCGACCGAGGTCCCACTCGCGGTATGGATCTCGGTCAGGACCGGGGACCCCCGGGTCAGTGTGCCGGTCTTGTCGGTGAGCACGACGTCCACCCGCGCGGCCTGTTCGATCGCATCTTCCCCACGGAACAGCACTCCGGCCTCCGCCGCGCGTCCCGTGCCCACGACGATGGCAGCCGGCGTGGCGATACCGAACGCGCACGGGCACGCCGTGATCGCGACCGTGACGAAGATGAGGAGCGCGATCGTGAACCCCGCGCCTGCGAGGATGTACCAGGCGACCGCGGAGAGAATCGCGAGGGCCAGGACCACCGGCACGAAGACCGCGGCGATCCGGTCGGCGGTCCGTTGGAGCGGCACCCGGGACATCTCCGCGTCCGTGAGGAGCCGACCCACCTGAGAGACGAAGGTGTCGGACCCGACCCCGGTCGCCTCGACCTCGACCGCGCCCTCCCCATTGATCGCTCCGGCGAGCACGAGGTCGCCGGGGGCTTTGGGAACGGGAAGTGACTCCCCCGTCAGCAGTGATTCATCGATGGCCGTTCGCCCCGAACGGACCACTCCGTCGGCGGCGATCCTTCCTCCGGGGAGGACCCGCATCCGATCCCCCGGTCGGATCTCGCTCGAAGGTACCGAAACGACGATCCCCCCGCGCACGACCTCGGCGTGCTCGGGAAGGAGCTCGTCCAGCCGACGGAGCGCAGAACCCGCCCGGACACGGGTGAGATGCTCGATGTAGTTCCCCGTCAGGATCAGCGTGATGATCAGCGCCGACGCGTCGAAATAGGTGGCCGGCGGGAGATGGCCGGGCAGCATCACGACGGCGAGGCTGTAGAAGAACGCCGCGCTCGTGCCGACTGCGATGAGGATGTCCATGTTGGCGATCCGGTTCCGAAGGGCGTCGTACGTCCCGCGATAGAACACCCAGCCGGGATAGAACTGAACGGCGGCGGCCAAGACCGCTGCCAGAATCGTCGCGTGCGGGAAGGAAAGAACGTACGTGAGGACGACAATGGCGACCGAGAGCGGCCAGGCGACCGCGAGGCGGCGAAGAAGACGAGAGCGCGCTTGCTCGGGTTCCGCGAAGGTGCGCGCGCAGGTCTGCGAGCAGAAGTAGTAGGTCCGGCTTTCTCGCGTGAGCTGGAGCGCCTCCGGGCCGGCCTCGACGAACATCCCGCAGACGGGGTCGGTCGGCATGGTCGTTCGAAGAACGCCGGACGGCTCGGGTCGGGAGCCGGCCTACTTGGGCCGGGCCGCATGGGTCCGCTCGTAGGCGCGACGGCACGCCTCCGAGCAGAAGGAGACCGAAACGCCTTCGTAGGTCCCCCGGGCCGCCGCGGTCGACTCCTCGATCTTCATTCCGCACACCGGGTCCGTGACCTTCATCGTGCCGTTTACGTCACGCAGGAATTAAGGATGGAGGGCCGCGGGACCGAATCCACCCAAGCGAAACTTCTATGACCTCGAGCATCTCCCCCCCGCCCCCAATGGTCCTCGAGCTCGACCCGACCGAAGTCGCCCGCAAGCTGCGAACGACGCCCGAGAAAGTCGTGCTGCTCGACGTGCGCGAGCCGTTTGAACGCGAACTCGCCGCGATCCACCCCTCGGTTCACATACCGATGGGCGAAATCCCGTCGAAAGCCGACGAGATCCCTCGTGACCGAGAGCTGATCATTTACTGTCACGAGGGGATCCGGTCGATGATGGTCGCAGGGTTCCTCGAGGGCCTCGGTTTCACGAAGGTCGCGAACCTCACCGGCGGCATCGACGCCTGGTCCCTCAAGGTCGACGGCTCGATCCCTCGGTACTCCTGAACTCCGACGGACCCACCCTTCGGGGTCGTTTCGCCCCGCCCCGAAATCCGACGGTCGTCGACTTCAGCGGCGTCGGCCCCGACGTTCATCCGGGTCCGTGGCCTGTTCGAACACTTCGATGTAGCCGCGCATCTTCCAATACGTGTCGAGGAACTCCTGGCCCCGAGCGGTGATGTCGTAAACCGCGCGGCCGTCCAGCTCTTCGGACTTCAGGAGGCCCAGGGATTGGAGGCGGTCGACGAAGTGGCGCAGCCGGTCGACCGGCATTCCCGCGCCGTAGGAGATCCGAGTGATACGGGCCGCACCATGGTAGTGTTTGACCACCTCCAGCACGGTGGCGTATAGGTCGCTCACCTCTCTTCGCCGGGGGGATCCGGGAGAACCGTCCAACATGTCGCCGTCCCAGGATTCAGAGCGGGAACGGCGGCAGACTCGCGACCTTCTGGGGCGGCAAGCGTACGCGCGCGCCCTCCCGCATCTCGATCGCCTCGGTGTAGACCACCTCGTCGACCCTCGCCCCCTCGCCGACCACCACCCGTCGCGCGAACACCCGGCGCGCCTCCGCCCTGTCCCCGAGCTCCACCATCTCCCCGTAGATGTCCTCGGCCGAGGCCTTGGTGTCGAGCCTCACGACCCCGCCCACCAGGGGCCCGGTGGCCCGCGACTTCCGCCGAAGCGAAACGCGCGCAGCTTTGAGTCCCTCGCGCGTCGCGACCGCGCCGCCGATGTCGGCGTCCGCGGCAAAGACCGCGCGCCGGGCGTCGATCTTTCCCCCGACATCGAGGACGTTGCCCGTCAGGGATTCTCCCACGGAGATCTGGCCGCCCACCTCGAGTTTGCCGGTCAGCTCGAGCGAGCCGTGTACCGAGAACTTGCCCCCCACCTCGACGTTTCGGCCTTTGCCGTTCCCGCCGATGGTCCCGATGCCTCCGATCTCGAGGTCCTCGAACGTGAGGTCCCGGTCCGCGCTCATCATCCCTCCGGCCTCGATGCGGCCGCCCTTGGCGGAGTCGTGGAAGTTGGCGATTCCGCCGACCTCGAGACCCCCGAACTCGAACGGGGCATCGGAGGTGAACCGACCGCCGACCTCGACCGAGCGGCGAACGATGCCGCCGGCCAGCCGGATGACCCCGCCCACCTCGATCGAGTCGAGCTCCACGTCATGGAGGTCAACCGAACCGCCGGCTTCGACGGACTCGGCCGTCAGCTTGCCGGCGAGGCGGAACCGACCGCCGACCGAGACCTTCTTCGCGGTCAGGGTCTGGGCGCCCTCGAGCCGCCCTCCGACGTCGAACTGCTCCGCTGAGGCGGGACCTCCCACCGTCAGTCCACGGTCGGCGTCGACACGCCTGGCCTTGAGCTCTCCATCGACCTCCACGGCCCCGTCGCGGGTCTCGAGGTTCTCCTGGACGAAGAGGTGACCGCGGATTCGGACCGTACCGTCGTCCGAGCGGAAGGAGCCACAGTCCATGTCCCCGCGGACGTCGGCGTTCCCATCGAATCGAGCCTGTCCCGAGACCGCCAGCCGGCCGTCCACTTCGATCTCCGAGTCCCGCTCGACCCTCAGGTCGCCGTCGAGGGCCCCGAGCCGAACCCTGCCATCCCGGGGCACGCGTGTCTCCGTCATCGGTCGGAGAAAGGCTAACCCCTCTATAGGGATAGGTCACGTTCGGTGACTACCGGTGGCGACCCTCCACCTCCGGCGGAAGCTCCAATAGGGGCGATCCCTGCCCCTCGTCGTGCCCGACTCGCTCGAATCGGTTCGACGCGAGGTGGTCGGTTGCGCTCGGTGTCCCCGACTCGTCCGGTATCGAGAACGCGTGGCGCGAGAACGGAAGCGCGAATTCCGCCACGAGGAGTACTGGGGACGCCCGGTCCCAGGGTTCGGTGACCCGGGCGCTCGACTCGTGGTGGTCGGGCTGGCTCCGGCCGCTCACGGGTCGAATCGCACCGGTCGCGTGTTCACGGGAGACCGCTCGGCGGCGTTCCTCGTACGGGCCTTCCACGAAGTCGGGTTCGCGAACCAACCTACCTCCGTCCAGCGGAACGACGGTCTTCACTACCGCGATCTCTACCTCACCGCCGCGGTCCGATGCGCGCCGCCGGACAACCGACCGACCCCCGCGGAACGCGGGAACTGCGCGCCGTTCCTGGAACGGGAGCTCCGCCTGCTCACCGAGACGCGCGCGATCGTGGCCCTCGGGGGGTTCGCGTGGGACGCGGTACGGGATGTGGTCCCGCGCGTCTACGGCGGCGAGCGACCGAACGAGACGTTCGCCCACGGCGCCGGTCTCTTCCTCGGGCCCGGTCGTCCGATGCTTTGGGGCTCGTACCATCCGAGCCCGCAGAACACGAACACGGGCCGCCTGACGATGGCGATGCTGGTGGACCTCTTGAACCGTGTCCGCGCCTCCTACGAACCGAGCGCAGCCCCCCGGACGCGCCATCCTTAACGGGAGGGGTCGGTGGCCCCAGGGATGATGGATTTCGAGCTCCTCGACCGTGACGGTCTCGCCCGCCTCGGGCGGTTCACCACGCCGCACGGGGTGATCGAGACGCCCGCGCTCCTCCCGGTGGTCCACCCGGACCCGGCGCGGCAGCCGGTCGCGCCAGAGGAGATGCGGACCCGCCTCGGGGTCGGCGCGGTGATCACGTCGGCGTACATCACTTGGCGAACGCCGCCGCTGCGGGCGGTCGCGGAGACGGAGGGCGTTCACCGACTGATCCGGTTCGACGGCCCGGTCATGACCGATTCGGGCGCCTTCCAGCAACATGCCTACGGGTCGGTCGAGGTGACCCCCGAGGAGATCCTGGCGTTCCAGAACGCGATCGGAAGCGACATCGCCACCGTCCTCGACGTGTTCACGGAACCCGAGGACAGCCGGGAGGAGACGGAGGCCGCGCTCGCGGCCACGACCGAGCGGTCCGTAAAGAGCCGGGCGGCCCGCCCGGGACTCCTCGCCGTGCCGGTGCAGGGCGGGTCGCACGCGGACCTGAGGGCCCGGTCCGCGAAGGCGGCGAGCGAGGTCGGCGACGTCCTCGCGGTCGGCGGCGTGGTGCCGCTGATGGAGCAGTATCGCTTCCCCGAGCTGGTCCGGGTCCTTGTGGCGACCCGACCGAGCCTTTCCCCGGCGCGCGCGGTCCACCTGTTCGGCACCGGACACCCGATGACGTTCGCCCTGGCCGCGCTGTTCGGGGTCGACCTGTTCGACTCGTCGGCCTACCACAAGTTCGCGCGGCGCGGAAGCCTCATGTTCCCCGACGGGACCGTTCCGCTCGACGACTTGCGCGAGAGGACCTGCCACTGCTTCTTGTGCGCGGAAACGCCGCTCACGGAGGTGGCTCGACTGCCGCCGGACGAGCGGGAGCGGAAGGTCGCCTTCCACAACCTGCTCGTCTCGGTCGAAGAGATCGGTCTCGTCCGCCAAGCGATCCGGGACGGTACCCTCTGGGAGCTGGCGGAACGACGGTCGGCCGCTCACCCGGCCCTGCGCGCCGGCCTCCGAGAGGCCATGGCGAATCCGGACGTCTTCCTGCCGACCGAACCCGAGTCCCGACGCGCCTTCCGGGAAGTGTTCACGGAGAGCACGAGCCGACCGGCGGCCGTCCGGTTCCGGCATGCGGTCGACGCCTACCGTGCCGGGAAGGCGGAGGGCCGCCGTGTCCCCCGATTCCCCCTTCGCCCGGAGTACCTTCGCTACCTCCCCACCACCGACCGGTCGGGTCGACCGATCGAATGGGAGAGCCTGACCGCATTCGGACCGGTCCCGGTGGAACTCGCCGACCTCTACCCGGTCGGACCGTATCTCGGTCTGGAGGAGTTCCTCGCGCGCCCCCATCACCGCCCCCCAGGCGTCTTCGCCTCGATCGTTGCGGAATCGGCGGGCGGCGACCTCGACCTCGATCGGGACTGGACCTCAGCCTGGGACGAACGACAGGTCGTGCGACTGCTCGAGTGGCGCTATGGGAGCACGGTCGCCCCGAGGGCCGTCGAAGGCCTCCGGGCCGAGCGTTCCCGACGGACGGGCCGGCTCCGAGCAATGGTCCGGGACGGCTCCCCGGAGTTCGTCGTCGGGACCGACGGGATCCCCCGTCCGACGTTCCGCGGCGCGACGCGGCTTCATCCGCTGCTCGAGCCCGGTCGGGAGCGCGTCGTGGTCCACGCGGATGCCGTTCCGTTCGTACGCGAAGGGCGGACCCTCTTCTCGACGTTCGTCGTGCAGGCCGACCCAGCCCTCGTCCCGGGCGCGTCGGCGCTGCTCGTCGACGAGAACGACTCGTTCCTCTCGGTCGGGCGCCTCCTGCTGGCCCCGAACGAGATGGCCCGCCTTCCGCGGGGAGTGGCGGTGCGCGTGACCGCCCACGCGCGGTCCCGGCCGCCGGAACCAGAAGAGTGACCGTCCGAGGACCGGGGACCCGGGCGCGCATCCCGTGCACCGCTCGACTTTAAGGCCGAGAGCGATAGGGCTGGACGAGCCGTTCCGAGAACTCCGATGACCAAGACGTTCCTCCTCCTCCAGCTGGACAGCGAAGGGGCCCCGTACTCCGAGGTCGCCACCATCCTTGAGGACCTGGGGTTCCGACCGGAGTCGGAGGGGTACGACTTCGTCTACGACTGGGGGCGGCCAGCCTCCGTGGCGGAGTCCCTCGCCTTCGCCGACCGGATCCAGGGAGCGCTCCACGGTTCCCGGGTCCGCTTCCGCATCGAATCGACCGAGGAATGAGCCGCCCGTTCCCTCGCCGGGCCGGATGGTTATAACCGCTCCCCCGGTAGACGGCCGATGGTCATCCTCGGCATCGAGTCGACCGCCCACACGGCCTCGGTGGGGATCGTGGGGGAGCAGGCGGAGGTCCTCGCCCTCGCTTCCGACTTCTACCAGCCTCCGTCGGGAGGGATCCATCCCCGGGAGGCCGCGAACCACCACGTGGAGGTGCTGCCGTCCCTCGTCGGGAAGGCGCTCGAGGCCGCCAAGGTCCGGCCGAACGAGGTCGACGCGGTGGCGTTCGCCCAAGGACCCGGCCTCGGCCCGTGCCTGAGGGCCGGCGCGACCGTGGCCCGCATGCTCTCCCTCGCCTGGCATCGACCGCTCGTCCCCGTCAACCACTGCGTCGCACACGTCGAGATCGCCCGGGTCCTGAGCGGGCTCGATGACCCCCTCCTGCTCTACGCGAGCGGCGGGAACACGCAGGTGATCGCCTACGCACGCGGACGCTACCGGGTGCTCGGCGAGACCCTCGACATCGGGATCGGCAACTTCCTCGACAAGCTCTGGATCGGGCTCGGCGGGACGTTCCCGGGCGGCCCGGCGATCGAGGCGGAGGCCCGTCAGGGAACCGAGCTCCTGACCCTGCCGTTCTCCGTCCACGGGATGGACGTCGCGTTCTCGGGCATGCTCACCGCCGCGCTCGCGCTGCACGCGAAGGGCGCGAAGCGGCCGGATCTCGCCTACTCGGTCGAGGTCACGGCGTATTCGATGCTGACCGAGATCACCGAGCGGGCCCTCGCCCACCGCGGCCGGGAGGCCGTCGTGCTGGGCGGGGGCGTCGCCTGCAACGGACGCCTTCGGGAGATGGTCCGCGCGATGGCCGAAAGTCGCGGAGGGTCGATGTTCGCCCCCCCGAAGTCGCTCTGCGTCGACAACGGCGCGATGATCGCCTGGACCGGGCTTCTCGCCTTCCGAGCGGGTGGCACGACCTCGGTGGAAGCGTCCGCCGTGCAGCCCCGCCAGCGGACCGACCTCGTGCCCACCCCGTGGCGGGCGGACTAGCGGGTCCCGCCGTTAAGAGCGGGGACGGGCTGGAGGGAACGTGGACGAGGTCGACGTCCTCGTAGTCGGCGCCGGGCCCGCCGGGTCGACCACGGCGGCTCGTCTCGCCCAGGCCGGTCACTCGGTCCGAGTGGTCGAGGAGCACCCGAAGGTCGGGTACCCGGTCCAGTGCGCGGGACTCGTCTCCCAGCGGGTCCTCGACCTCGCGGGCTCCGACTCCATGGTCCGGGCCTCGGTCCGGGGGGCCAGCGTGTTCGGCCCGTCACTTGGATCGATCAGCTTCCAGGCCGATTCCCCCCGGGCGTTCGTGATCGACCGCGCGGGGCTCGACATCCACCTCGCCGACCGGGCCGTCCGAGCGGGAGCCGAAATCCGGACTTCGACACGGTTCGATTCGGTCGATGGGGCGTCCGCGGACCGACTCACCGTCCGGCTGCGCAGACCCGATGGGTCGTCGGAGGAGGTGCGCGCGAAGCTGGTCATCGGCGCGGACGGGGTCGCGAGCGCCGTAGCACGGGCGTTCCGCCTTCGTCGCCCTGTCGAGGTGCTGCCCGCGTTCGAGGCCGAGTTCCCCGAGAGCCCCGGAGATCCCGACACGGTCGAGGTCTACCTCGGCCGCAAGCTCGCGCCCGGCCTGTTCGGATGGTGGATCCCTGACGGGTCGGGCGGGGCCCGGGTCGGGGTCGCCGCGGACGCCGACGGGACGCCCGCACGCCAGTATTTCGACCGGCTCCTCGACACACTCGCACGTCGGTTCGGTCGCCGTCTCTCCAACCCGACCGGGCACGTGGTCTCGGGGATCCCAATCGGCACGCTGCCCCGGACTCACGCCCGGCGAGCCCTCCTCGTCGGCGATGCCGCGGCCCAGGTGAAGCCGCTCTCGGGAGGGGGCATCTTCACCGGCATGCGGTGCGCGGAGATCGCGGCGGACGTCGCGTCCGAGGCGCTCTCGAAGGGGGACCTTTCGGAAGGAGCGCTCGCCGAGTACGACCGGCGTTGGCGCTCCGAGCTCGGGGACGAGTTCCGACGGGCGCTCTACCTACGACGCCTGTTCACGCGTCTCTCGGACGACGAGCTCGACCGGGTCGTCCGCGCCCTGCAGGGGGCCCACCTCGCTACCACGATCGTCGCGTTCGGGGACATCGACTTCCCGACCCACGTGGTCCGCGAGCTGCTGAAGGAGTCTCCGGGACTCGTCCGGCTGCTCCCGAAGGCGGTCGGTGCCTGGGTCTCTGCCAGCCCCTACCGGGCCCCGGACCTCGACTTCGCATCGCGGCGGAAGTAGACCCACGCACCGGCACCGACCAGGACGACCGACGCCCCCAGGATCAGCGCGAGCGCCCAGTCCCAGCTAGACGACGTGACCAGGATTGCCGTTTCCGCCGTCACGCCCGACACCCCGAGGACCGTCAGGTTGAGGGTCGCGCTCCCGTTCGGGAGCTCGGTGGCGGCGGCCCAGAGGCTCGCGCTGAACCATCCCCGAGACTCGAGCCGGTAGTTCGTCCCATTCGCCACGAACGAGAGCGCCGTGCGGACGGCAAAGGCGCCGGCGGGCGTGTTCGCCGCGGTGGCGACGCCGACCGAACCATCGTCGTGGCCGTTGGGCACGAGGGAGGCGAGCGAGATATTGGCGGTCGTCCCCGAGGTCGTCGGCGTGACCAGGACCGGGGCGGACGCACTCAGGAGGGACGAGGTCGCGTTACCCGGGAAAGCGTTGAACGCGTAGACCGCGAGGGTCAGGGTCATCGAGGTCATCGGGGCAAACGACGCGGGGTCCCCGACGTGGAAGCTGAGCGTGCCCGAGCTTCCCGGGTTAAGGCTGGGGGCCGATAGGTTCGAAAGGAGCGTGCTGTCGAACTCCAGCGGAAGCGGGGGGAAAGGCGCCGCCTCGGTCGGGGGAACCATCGCGGTCAGGGCGGCCAATGCGATTGCGACCACGAGGACGGTCCGGGCCGTGTGTCGCGTCGCGTTCCCCGCCCTACTCACCCGCTTCCTCCGGAGCAGCCCGCTCCCCCCTCGGCTCGGTTCCCCGGAGTCCCGAATCCGGCGAACGACCCCGGCGGGACCGAGCATCTCGGCCACGTCGCGTAGGACGTGGCCGAGGTATTTGTGCTCGACCCACTGATGATGGAACGCCGAGGGCACCCCTCCCCCGCGGCGCTCGTCCCGACCGGGGCGCAACCCGTTCGCACGTTCCGTATTCGGCCGCGCGCGTCTCACCCGTAGTTCGCGGTGTGCTCCGCTCCTCAGCAAAGGGTCAGTCTAATCACTCCCGGCAGCTCGCCCTACGGTCTGAGGACGATGCCCGCGCGTTACCGTGTTCTCTCTCTGGATCTCCATGACACTGTCGTTTGGGATACCCGGGCGATCGTCGACGCCCAGTACGATGTTCGGTGGAGTCTCCTCGCACAAGGATTCCGAATGTCGAACGGGAGCCAAGTTCCGTCGGAGGAACTTCGTAGGGCCCGGGAGGCTCTTTACTCGGAATTGAAGAGCGAGGGACGTCGTGTGGAATCCATCCCCGTGGCCACCCAGGTCGACCAGATACGTCAGCTCCTAGGAGCTCAGTACGCCGGACCCGTCGAGCAGGTCGTCCAACTCTACGCCGAGGGGGGACTGAAGGAACATCCGCCCGTATTCAACCCCGAGGCCCAGGCTCTCGTCCGACACCTGAACGAGGTGGGACTCCCCGTCGTTGTAATCACGGACACTTCCCGATCGGGATCGGTTTGGAAATCGTTCTTGGAGGGGGCCGGAGGGATGCGACTTGCCCATGTCATCGCCTCTACGGACATCGGGGCCTGCAAACCCGACCCTCGGATCTTTGCCGAGGCGGCGCGGCGGACCGGAGTCCCTGCCTCTGAGGTCCTTCACGTGGGAGACAGTTGGATGTGGGATGTGGCAGGGGCCCGGAGAAGCGGGATGGGGGCGGCACTCTACCGTGGACTCTGGGCGCACTATTGGGACCCTACTAATCCGCGTGAGGATCCCCCAGCGATCGATCCCTCGATTCCCTGTCTCGACCATCTTTCCGAGGTCCTGAGCCTTCTCGGCCTGGCGTAGTCGAGTGGCGCGGCCGCCCCAGGTCTTCGCGAGGTGATTGCGGACAGGTCATCGGTCGCGCGCTCCCCAAATCCATCTCGCGCCCGCACGGGCCTTAGCCCTAATAGGACCGTTTCTACTTCGCGTGAACCGTGAGGCTACGTTCACTTCACGGCAACTTGGTCGCGCTCCGCCCGCTCCGACCAATGGATGCGATTGCCTTGGACCCTCTTCTTCACGATGGGAATCTAACACGCATGCTGCCTCCCCGGGTTCGGCGGGAAAGTGGGAAGCAGTTCGTGGACCGCGTTTTGCAGGAGCAACGGCAGGGCGACGGGTTCGCATTCGTCGTGCTGCCCGTCGGGTCGCCTGACGTAATTGGCCAGATTCGTCTACTGAACTGGGCGAAGGTGGAACGGGATGCTGAGGTGGGATACTGGATACAAAGAAAGCACTGGGGCAAGGGCTACGGGACGGAGGCACTACGCCTCATCTGCGCATTCGGGTTCAAGTCGCTTCGGCTTCATCGAATCGAGGCCAGCGTCGTAGACGGGAACGATCGGTCAGCCGGAGCCTTGGAAAACGTTGGCTTCCGGCTGGAAGGAAGGAGTCGACGGTCGGCTCTAGTCTCCCGTCGTTGGGTGGACACGCTCGAGTTTGGACTGCTTCGTGAGGAATGGCAGGCGTCTGTCGACAGATCCCGGTAGCCCTCAGAGACTACAGGCTCGGTATGGGCGCTGATCTGCCTCGCTAGGTTCGACCTCGGGCCAATACCGTCGGTTCCGCGGGGTGCTTGCGGTCCCGTCTTCGGCCGCGCGCGCACCACATCAATCCCGCGGTCGCGCGGGCGTGCTTATCGCGTTCGACTCTTCGTCTTGACGCGGCGTTCCGGCTTGACTGACGGGAGTTCGTAGTCGTCCCGACGGGCAGCGAGCTCGTAGGACGCTTCGCTCGCACGCTTGAGTGCGCCCCCATCACGATCGCACTTCGGGTGTGACGGGGCCGGGTCAATGACGTAACCTCCACCGCAAACGGGGCATTCGTAGTAGGGCATAGACTTCCTGACACCGGAGAGACTCCTCGGCTTAAGCAACACCCAGCCGCCGTCGCTTTCAAGCAAGGAGGTGAATCGTTGCGGTTTCGTTACTCACTCGCTAGCGCACTTTGCGGTCAGGTCATCGGTCGCGCGCTCCTGTGATACGATGAAACTAAGGTCTCGGTCGGGATTGACCCGGTCCAGCGGTGGAAGCCACCTTCCGGGTGGAGGGAGGTTTCATGGAGAACAGGACCAGCTCGCGCCGAGATTCGGCTCGTTGGACGATCGCCCTTGTGGGCGTGGTGGTTGCACTGGTGGTCGTCATCGGAGTTGGACCTCCCGGGGTCCTTCTCCAGCATGTGACCGTTTGCAAACTGGGAGCCGAAGTCGGAACCTACGTAATCTGGACACCCCTCTCGATCATCAACAAGCCCTACCTGACGAACATCAGCGAAGCTTCGTATTCCGACACATGGAACTACACAATCACGTCCGGCTCGCTCTCGATGGGCACGCTGCCTGCCACCGGGTCCGGGGGCTACGGCGGCGAAGGCACCGACGGTCCGCAAGGAGGGGTGGACCTCACGTACCAGAACCACAACTGGACGTTCTTCCACACCACGAACGAGACGATCGTCGGAACTACGCCGGGCCCCTGCACGCAGCCCTACGTCGCCGAGCTGGGTGCTGGTCAAGGTTGCGGAGCCTGGCTGACGGTCCCGCTGTTCCCGGATAATTCTTCTGATACCAATGAGCCCCACGTCTGGAATGGAACGGCTGGAGCGAATGGCAATAGTCCTGGGTGCACGGTCGAGACGCCGGGGACCTATGTGTGGTTCGACAGTTCATTCCGTTCCGGAGGCACAGGCAACTATGCACCTGTGAACTGGAATCTGTGTCATCAGGGCGGGAGCTACCCGCTTCAGCTGCTAGGAGAAGCGCGGATACCCGTCGTCGTGACCGTTCCGTATCAGGGTCGGGACATCTCCGTCTCGGGATTCCTCAACTGGTATGGGGACCCGACTGGGCAGACCTTCGGAAATCTGGGGAATGCAACGGAGATCACCACGTACTACCTCGTTCCAGGCGGCTGGAACTGGACCCTTGCGCCCGTGGGTCCTGCCGCGTTCCCGATTGACCCCGACTCACCCCTCCCGTCTCTGGTCGCCTTCGAGCGGTCCGCGTGCTGAGTCGGACCCGTTGTTCCGTCGTTCCCGCGCGCTGATCGCGGTCCTGTCATCAGTCGCGCGCGCCCGCCGGTCACGCCCGCTTGCCCTCGGTGGGCGGGCAAGGGTTAATGGGAGAGCCTCGCTCGGCGCTTCCGTGCCCGCCCGGAAAGCTCGGCCGGAGAGCATCCTTGACCTCGTGGGGGGGACCCCTCTGGTCCCCCTGCGTCGGGTTACCCACGGCGTCCCCTACCGGGTGCTCGCGAAGCTCGAATACCTGAATCCAGGGGGTTCGGTCAAGGACCGGATCGGCACCTACATGATCGACGCGGCCGAGCGAGACGGCCGATTGAAGCCCGGTGGGACGATTGTGGAGGCGACCAGCGGGAACACCGGGGTCGGCCTCGCCATGGTGGCGGCCGTGCGGGGCTACCGGATCGTGATCGTCATTCCCGACAAGATGAGCTCGGAGAAGATCCGCATGCTTCGGGCCTACGGAGCCCGGGTCGTGGTGACTCCGGCCGGCGTGCCCCCCGACCATCCGATGAGTCTCTACTCCGTCGCCCGACGGCTCGCCGAGGAGATCCCGGGGTCGTACTACCCGAACCAGTACGAGAACGCGGGGAACCCGGAGGCTCACTACCGCACGACCGGTCCCGAGATCGCCCACGACGTCCCGGAGGGCTTGGGTGCGATCGTCGGAACGGTCGGTACCGGTGGGACGATGAGCGGGATCGGTCGGTACTTCAAGGAGCATCGGCCGTCCGTCCGCATCGTCGCGGTCGACCCGGCCGGCTCGGTGCTCGGGAACTACTTCCGGACGCATGAGCTCGGAAAGGCGGTCCCGTACCAGGTGGAGGGGATCGGGGAGGACATGGTCCCGAAATCGATCGACTTCCGGTACCTCGACGACTTCGTGGAGGTAGGGGACCACGAGTCGTTCCTCATGGCCCGTCGGTTGACCCAGGAAGAGGGGATGTTCGTGGGCGGGTCGTCCGGCTCGGTCGTCGTCGGCGCCCTGCGATGGCTCGCTGGGCGGCCGATCCCGGAGGGAAGCACCGTCGTGGTCATCCTTCCCGACTCGGGCGACCGGTACCTCTCGAAGTTCTACTCGGACGATTGGATGCGTGAGCAGGGATTCCTGAACGTGGCCGCCACCGCCCGCGACCTATTGGCCCGGAAGACCGGTGCGCCGGCGCTCGTGTCGGTCGAACCGACTACGGGGGTTCGGGCCGCCCTCGAGCTCCTTCACCAGCACGGGATCTCGCAGATCCCCATCCTCTCCGGTCCGAAGAACGTCGGACGGGTTGAGGAGGACGACCTCCTGCGGCGGGGCCTCACCGACGAGACCGTGCTGGACCGCTCGGTCCGCCAGATTCCGTCCAAACCACTTCCCGAGGTCTCCGCCGACGCTCCCGTCGCGGAGCTCCTACGGAATCTGCGCGAGGAGCGGACGGTCCTGGTGCGGGACCCGCTGACCGACGCGGTGATCGGTGTCCTCACCCGACATGACCTTGTCGGGTACCTTTCGGACGAAGGAGAACCACATGCGGTTTAACACGAGACTGCTGCACGACGGACAGCCCGCCGACCCGCTCACCGGCGCCGTGAACACGCCGATCTACCTTTCGAGCACGTTCCGCCAGGCGGCCCCGAACCGCAACCAAGGGTACGTCTACGGACGGTCGGGAAACCCCACTCGGGCGGTCCTCGAGGGAACGCTCGCCCAGCTCGAGGGCGGCGCGACCGGCCTCGCGTTCTCCTCCGGGCTCGGCGCTCTCACCACCTTGCTCGAGTCGTTCCCGAGCGGCTCGCGGGTCGTCTCCGTGGACGACGTCTACGGCGGCACGTGGCGACTGTTCGAGCATCATCGCCGTCAGTTCGGCCTCCGGGTCGAGTACGTCGATATGACCGACCTCGCCCGGCTCCGCTCGGCGCTCGCGGAACCCGCCGACCTCGTCTACCTCGAGACCCCCACCAACCCGCTCCTCAAGCTCGCCGACATCGCGGGGGCGGTACGCCTCGCTCGACGGGCCCATGCGCTCGTCGTCGTCGACAACACCTTCGCCACGCCGGCCCTCCAGCGACCCCTCGAGCTCGGAGCAGACGTCGTGCTCCACTCCACCACGAAGTACCTGGGCGGGCACTCCGACATCATCGGTGGCGCCCTCGTGGTCAAGGACCCGAAGGTCGGGGAGCGGTTCGCCTGGCTCCAGAACGCCGTCGGGGCCGTCCCGAGCCCGTTCGACTGCTTCCTGGTGCTTCGCGGGATCCACACCCTCGGGGTCCGCATGCGAGCCCATGGCGAGAGCGCTCGTGCGGTCGCGCAGGCGCTTTCGGGCCACCGCCGCGTCCGTAGGGTCCTCTACCCCGGCCTTCCGAGCCATCCCCAGCACGCCCTCGCCCGTCGCCAGATGAGCGGGTACGGCGGCATGGTGAGCGTGGAGCTCGAAGGAGGGCGGAGGGCCGCGCTCCGGTTCCTGAAGGGTCTCTCGGTGTTCACGCTCGCCGAAAGCTTGGGCGGCGTGGAGTCGCTCGTCGACCACCCGGCCACGATGACGCACGCGAGCGTTCCGCGGCGGGAACGGGAGGCCCACGGCGTGACGGACGGCCTCGTGCGGCTCTCGTGCGGGATCGAGGACCCGGCGGACCTCGCCGACGACGTCTCCCGCGCGTTGAAGGGGATCTAGCCGTGCGGCGGTTCACCGTCTACGATTCTCGAACGCGGGAGTCCCGGGTCTTCGCGCCGCTCTGCCCGCCCCGCGTCGGGCTCTACGTCTGCGGCCTGACGCCGTACGCTCCTGCCCACGTCGGGCACGGGCGAACGATGACGTTCTTCGACGTCGTCGCGCGGGCGCTCCGGCGATGGGGCTACCGCGTCTTCTACGTGCAGAACGTCACGAACCTCGATGACCACCTCATCGCTCGGGCGAGCGAGGAGGGCGTCGATCCGCTCGCGCTCGCCGAGCGTCACTTCCGGGACTTCCGCCGCTCGATGGACATCCTCGGGAACCGGTCGGTCAACCACTACCCGTTCGCGACCGACTACGTCCCTGAGATCCTCGCACAGATCCACCAGCTGGTCGACAAGGGATACGCGTACGCCGCGGACGACGGCTCCGTCTACTTCTCCGTCGCGCAGTTCCCCGAGTACGGAAAGCTCTCGGGCCAGAAGCTCGAGGCGCTCAAACCCGGGGCCCGGCTCGAGCTCGATGCCCGCAAGCGCGCGCCCGAGGATTTCGTTATCTGGAAGGCGACGACCCCGGGCGAGCCGAGCTGGGAGAGTCCCTGGGGGCCCGGCCGCCCCGGCTGGCACATCGAGGACACGGCGATGATCTTCCGGCTCCTGGGCGAGCGCTGCGACCTCCACGGCGCGGCGGTCGACCTCATCTTCCCGCATCACGAGGCCGAGGTGGCCCTCGCCGAAGCGGCGAGCGGGGCGGCGCCGTTCGCGAACTACTGGATGCACGGCGGGCTCCTGCTCATGGAGGAGGAGAAGATGTCGAAGTCGATCGGCAACGTCACCTCGCTCGACGAGGCGATCGAGCGCGTCGGCCCTGGCCCCCTTCGCCTCTACTACTTGAACGCTCACTACCGCAGCCCGCTCGCGTTCCAACCGGGGAAGAGCCTCGAGGAGGCGCGTGAGGCGTATGCGCGGTTGACGGTCGTCTTCGACCGGATCTCGGAGTTGCTCGATCAGGGCGGCCCGGACCGACCGGGCGCCGAGCTGCCCGAGGCGCTCGGAGAGGCGGCCGAGCAGATGGTCGAGCGGCTCGATGCCACGCTCGCGGACGATTTCAACACCCGCGAGGCGATCGCGCTCCTGTTCGGATGGACGCGCCGCCTCGCGGAAGAACTGCCACGGCTCGAGGGGTACTCGGGCAGCGCCCTCGAGGAGCTCGCCGGCCCCTACCGCTGGGGCGAGGAGGTCCTCGGGCTCTTCGTCCGCACGGCCACCGGTCCGGCGGGCGCCTGGGCCGCCATCGTCCCCGTCGCAACCGCCGCCCGCGCTCGGGCCCGCGCGCGCGGCGATTACGCGGAGGCCGACCGGATCCGCGACGAGCTGCGAACGGCCGGCGTCGAGCTCGAGGACGACGCCTCGGGGACCCGCTGGCGGGCCGCACAGCCCCGGTAGGCGACCATGCGAGGGTTCGGGTTCGCCGCCCATGGTGGGTTCGAGCGACTGGCCTACGTCGAGGTCCCTGAGCCGATCCCCGGACCGGGCGAAGTTCGGGTCCGCATCCGGGCGGCGGCATTCAACCACCTCGATCGGTTCACTCTCGAGGGGATCCCCGGCCTCTCCGTAGCGCTGCCGCACGTCCTGGGGTCGGACGGTGCCGGGACGGTCGACCGAGTCGGAGAGGGCGTTGTGGGCCTCTCGACGGGTACGAAGGTCCTCCTCAATCCGGGGATGTGGGACGGAACCTGCCCAGCCTGCGTGGCCGGAAAGGAAGCCCTCTGCCGGAACTACCAGATCCTGGGAGAGCACGTGCAGGGGACCGTCACCACGTACGCGGTGGTCCCTCGACGCAATGTCCATCCGCTCCCCGAGCGGATGTCGTTCCCGGAGGGCGCGGCCGCCCCTCTCGTGTTCCTGACCGCGTGGCGGGCGCTCAAGACCGTGGGCGAGGTCCGCCCCGGCGACCGCGTGGCGATCGTGGGCGCCGGTGGGGGCATCCCGACCGCGGCCGTCCAGGTCGCGAAGCTCCTCGGCGCGCGAGTCGCGGTGGTGTCGCGCTCCGCTTCCAAGGAGGCGAAGGTCCTCTCCCTCGGGGCCGACGCCTTCCTCCCGTTCTCGGACGACCGGCCGCTCGACCGGGCCTTGTGGCAGTGGAGCGAGAAGAACGGGGTCGACGTGGTCCTGGACTCGGTCGGCGCCCCCACGCTCCCGCGGGCGGTCCGGTCGCTCGCGCGGGCGGGACGGGTCGTCGTGATCGGTGCCAGCGCGGGACCCAAGGTGGAGCTCGACGTCCGGACCTTGTTCTGGCGGCAGGCATCGGTCCGCGGGAGCACGATGTCCTCGCGCGGGGAGTTCGATGAGGTCCTCGGACACCTGGCCTCCGGGAGGCTACACGCGGTGGTGGATTCGGCGCTCCCGTTCGAGCAGGCGGAGGGCGCTTTCCGGCGGTTCGAGGCACCGGACCTGTTCGGGAAACTGGTGGTTCTCGGCCCAACGCCCTGACCCGTTCGAACGCCCTCGGGTCGAGGTAAAAAGGCGGTGGTCTCCGGCGAGCGAAGGCACAGTTAAATACCAGAAGTCGGCCTTTCTTCGGTCGTGAGCGTCATATTGCGAGCTCCCGCGCGAGCCGGGAGTATCGGGCGCGTCGCTCGTCGATCAATCTCGGTCGCGGTCCCCATCTTCGTCGTGGCGTTGGTGATCGTGGGAGGGCTGAGCGCGCTCATCGGCGCCCCACCGCCGGCGGCCCCGGCGAGCTCGTCCCATCTGACGGCCGCCGCGCCTCCTTTCACCCACGGCGACCTGGTCGTGGCCTCCGGCCAGACGTTCGTGATCCAACCGACCCCCGGCAGCCGCACGTACTATCAGGGCGGCAACATTACCGTCGACAGCGGCGGGACCCTCCTCGTCCGGAACGTCACCCTCTCCTTCGTCCAGTTCGTCTCCGACGCAGGCACGCCGATGCAGCGCCTTTCCCACATCTACCGGTTCGTCGACCTCGGAACGGTCAACCTCACCAACTCGACGCTGACCACCGACGTACAGGTCATCAACGCCTGGGCCAAGCTCAACGTCACCGTCGACGGCGACATGACCGCCCGGAACTCCACGCTCGCGTTCCCCGGCTGGCTGAACGTCAAGGGACCGTCCGCGGACCTCACCCTCAACAGCTCCCGGGTCACCGGGAACCCCATGGTCTCCAAGCTTTCGGAACCGGCCGCCATCCTCGGCGACACCCTGTTCGCGCCCTCGATCTCGGTCACCGGCGGCGCGGAGCTCAACGCCTTCAACTCCACCCTCAATGAGACCTACGCCGACAACACCGTGGCCTACGGTCACCCGCAGCCCGTGCCGCTTGGGTTGCCGGCGACTCCCCTCACTCCCATTGCTACGGGCGACAACAACTTCTCCCACCTCATCACCCCGACGGACTCCGCGAACCTGACCCAAGACTGGCTCTACCCGAAGGCCAATTTCCAGGCGGGAAACTTGGTCGGGAACTGGGCCAATGCCAACAAGGTCGACGTCTACCTGGACGCCTACGTATGGTACAACGGGACGAGGTACTTCGTTCCCGGGCCGTTGGCTAACGGGAGCAACTACCTCCGGAACCTGTCGTCGGGAGGGTTCGACCTGGCGCTGCCGGCGAACCTCTTGCAGAACATCACCCACGACGGGGTCCTGAACTATCTCAACTGGACGGGAAATTTCTACGGTGAGGCCCTGTCCCGGATCGCGATCGACTTTGTCGTGATCTCGGGGCCCGGCGTCTTCATCACGGCGGACATCTCGATCCTTCCCTCACCCGCATACGACATGTCGGTCTCGGGCGCCGGTTCGGTGCTCAACAGCATCGACACCTCGTTCGGTCTGACCTGGAATCCACTCCCGGTGAACACGACGTCCCAGACGTCTCCCTACCCGTGGAGCTCGAACAAGCTCCTCCTCACGGTCGGAGCGGTGGCGTACCTCGCCAACGCTACCGTGGCCAGCGCCCTCCCGGGGGTCTTCCTCCACTCCGCGGTGCTTCCGGACGCCTCCAGCAAGGCGTACTTCTATCGGTGGGCGCAGTTCAACCTCACCGGACGCGGCGGACTCCTCGCCATCCCCGACGCTCAGCTCTCCGCCTACTACGCTTACACCACGAACCAGGCGGACAACCTGACCGCGAACGCCCTCAATGACATCGCCACCGCGAGCCCCGAGATCTGGGGCTACGTCCAGTACTGGGACGGGCAGCACGGCGTCGTCGGCTACGGTAGGTCGAACACGTCGGGCGTCGCCTCACTCCTACTCGCCTCGTCGAACGTCACCGCCGCGACGCTCCCGGACGGATACTTCCTGGGTGGCTACCACGTTGCGGTCGTCGTCCCCGCGGTCGGGGTAGACCCCCACTGGTTCAACTGGTCGGTCAGCCCGTACCCCCAGGGGGTCGCGCAGCAGCCGCCGGCCGTCGCGGGACCGGACTTCGGTCCTCCCCAGCGGTTCTCGCAGTACTTCGGCGGGATCGCCGTCTCATCGCTCACCGTGTTCTCCGGCGGCGTCGCGAGCACGACCATCAACCTCGGCCAGAAGCTCAGCGTGAAGGCGGTCGTGGAAGACATCGGCACCGCTCCGATCACGCAGCTTGAGAGCCAGCTCCTCTACAACGACTCGGGCCTGCCCAGCGCGCTCCTCGCTTCGTACGTGAACACCACCCTCGACCTTACGATTCCCGGCCAGGAGGTCACGTTCACGCTCGCGTGGATCGCGACGGAGAACGTCACGGGCCTGCATCCCGCGTTCCAACACAACCTCAGCGTCGTCGTCGACTGGAACCAGAACAACATTCGGCTCGCCGGAGGCAATCTGACCGAGAACCTCACCGTGACGTTCGCGCCCACGATGGTGGAGCTCGAGTCGGTCACGACGCTCGCGAACGGCGTCCCGAGCGCGACCCTCTATCTCGGGCAGACCCTCGGTGTCCAAGTGGTGGTCGTCGACGTCGGCAACAGCACCATCTCCGCGGTCTCGGCCTGGCTCTACTACGATGATTCGGGCCTGCCGACCGCGCTCCTCGCTTCGTACACGAACACGAGCTTCGGCCTCTCGACCTCCGGCCAGACGGCCACCTTCACCCTCGCTTGGAAGGCGACCCAGAACCTCACCGGATGGTACGGTACGCTGTTCGAGCACGACTTCACCTTCGCCCTCACGTGGAACAACAATACGAACACCCGCTGGCTCGGCAACGGCAGCCTGAGCGACGTCGTCCCCGTGACGTTCGCCCCGACGAAGGCGACGATCGGGTCGGCCACGCTGCTCGCGAACGGCGTCGCGAACGCGACCGTCGAGCTCGGCCAGACCCTCGGCGTCGAAGCGGTCGTCAACGTCGTCGGCAACGCCACCCTGACCGCGCTCTCGGCCTGGCTCTACTACAATGATTCGGGCCTGCCGATCGCGCTCCTGGCTTCGTACACGAACACGACCCTCGACCTCGTGGGGTCCACCCAATCCGTGACCTTCACGCTCTCCTGGAAGGCGACCGAGAACGTTACCGGCCTCCACGGCTGGTTCAATCACAACCTCACCCTCGCCCTGGCCTGGAACAACGACAGCAACAGCCGCTGGCTCGGCAATGGTACCCTCGCCGAGAACGTCTCGGTGGTGTTCGCTCCCTCCGAGATCCACTTCGTTACGTTCTCGCTACCGCCGCAGACGCTCGACCTGACCGTACAGTACGTCTCCGTAGGCATCCTCGCGTTCAACGGCACTCACGGGGCCCCGATCGAGCTCTTCGCCACGCCCGTCGGCGGCGGCACCCCCATCGAGATCGCGGTATCTCCGAGCAACCTGCCGGGGAACTTCTCCATGCCGTGGGTTATCCCCACGCAGCTCCAGGCCCTCCTCACCCCGGGAACGAGCTACACGCTCACCGCCACGGCGACCTACAACGGCCGCAGTACGAACGACACCCTTCCGGGAACGTACACGGTCCCGCCCACCCCCAGCTCGTCCACGAGCTTCTTCCTGCAGACGTTCCTCGGGCTACCGCTCTGGGTCTGGCTCGCGATCGCCGCCGCGGCCGCGATCGCCATCGTCCTCTTCCTCTTCGTGGCCCGGCGCCAGGCGGCCGGCAAGCTCGTCGAGTGCGGCGAGTGCGGCAACCTGATCCCCGAGGACGCGACCGTCTGTCCGAAGTGCGGTGCCGAGTTCGAGAGCGACCTCATCCGGTGCAGCCGCTGCGCGTCGACGATCCCCGCCGACTCGAAGTTCTGCCCCGAATGCGCGGCCCAGCTCCTCGGGACCCCCGGGGAGGCGGCGTCCGACCCCGAGAAGCAGGCCTACGCGGACTTCACCGAGAAGTACCGGGCCGAGGGGAAGCGGGAGCTCGGCGACAACTACAGCGAGGGCGCCTTCTGGGACTGGTGGAAGCGCCAGCCGACCTACACGCCGTTCAGCCAGTGGAGCCTCCAGCAGGGCCAAGGGACGGCGCGCGCCGGCATGACCGCGCCACCCATCGGGACGGAGACCACGCCCGAGGCCGACACGGGCCATGCCCCGCCCAAGAAGGGCGGCCCCGGATACCTGGAAGGACCCCCCGAGGGCGCGACCGGACCGGCACCGGCGGCTCCGGAGGGGACGACCCCGCCGCCAGCCGGAGCGGGCCTGAAGGCGTGCCCGAGCTGCGGCAAGGAGATCCCCGCGGAGTACCTGGTCTGTCCCTTCTGTAACGCGGTGACCTCGTAAGCGCGGACGGCCTCCCGGGCCCGCGCCAACCCTTTCCCCTACCCTTTATCACATCCGGGCCATCCTGCGACGGCTGGGCATGACCGGGGACGCAGCTCGGGGTCGTCTGAAGATCGAATGGGCACGGACGCATATGCCCGTGCTCGAAGGGATCCGCCGTCGGTTCGAATCGGAGCGCCCTTTCGCGGGTCTCACGGTCGCCGCCGTTCTCCACGTCGAGGCGAAAACGTGCGTTCTCGCCCTAACGCTGAAGGCCGGAGGGGCGGAGGTCCGCCTCGCCGCCGGCAACCCCCTTTCCACCGACGATGACGTGGTTGCCGCCGTGCGCGAGGCGGGGGTCCCGACGTGGGCCGAGAAGGGGGAGACCGTCGCCCAGTACCGTGCCGGTGTGCAGGCGGTCCTGGACGCCGACCCGGACGTGATCATCGATGACGGCGCGGACCTGGTCGCGCTCGCGCATACGGGACGCGGAACGCGAGGGAAGATCCGAGGCTCGACCGAGGAGACGACGACCGGGGTGACCCGGCTTCGCGCGCTCGAGAAATCGGGGAAGCTCCTCTTCCCCGCGATCGACGTCAACGACGCCGAGATGAAGCACCTCTTCGACAACCGCTACGGCACGGGCCAGTCGACGATGGACGGGATCATGTCGGCCACCAACCTCCTCATCGCGAGCAAGGTCTGTGTGGTCGCCGGCTACGGCTGGTGCGGAAAGGGGGTCGCCGCGCGTCTTCGGGGCCTAGGGGGGGACGTGATCGTCACCGAGATCGACCCCGTGCGCGCCATCGAGGCCCGTCTCGACGGCTTCCGCGTGATGCCGATGCTGGATGCCGCCCGGGAGGCCGACCTCATCATCACGGTCACCGGAAGCATCGACGTCGTTCGAGCGGAGCATTTCCGCGTCCTCAAGGACGGATGCCTTCTCGCCAACGCCGGCCACTTCGACGTCGAGGTCTCGAAGCGGGACCTCGAGGGGATGGCCGTCAGCCATCGGACCGCTCGGCCCAGCGTGGAGGAGTACCGGTTCGCCGACGGCCGGAAGGCCTACCTCCTCGCGGAGGGGCGACTCGTGAACCTCGCGGCCGGCCAGGGCCACCCCGCCGAGATCATGGACCTCTCCTTCGCTCTCCAGGCGCTCAGCGCGGAACATCTCGCGAAGCACGGTAAGGAGATGGAGGTGCGCGTCCACCCCGTTCCGGCCGCGCTCGACCGAGAGGTGGCGCGCGCCGCCCTGGCGCCGCTCAGCGTTCGGCTCGAGGAGCAAACGAAGGAACAGGTGAAGTACGCCGCCGCATGGGAGGGAGGAACGACATGAGCGAAGAGAAGGTCCCGAGCGAGCTTCGATACACGAAGAGCCATGAGTGGGTGAAGGTCGAGGGGGACGTCGCGACGGTCGGGATCACCGACCACGCTCAGGCGCAACTGACCGACATCGTGTTCGTCGACCTGCCCGCGGTGGGAAAGGCCGCGGTGAAGGGAGCGAGCGTCCTCGTCCTGGAGTCCGTGAAGACGGTCGCCGACGTGAACGCCCCGGGGAACGGCTCGATCGTCGAGGCGAACGGCGAGCTGAAGGCCCACCCCGAGTACGTCAACCACGACCCGTACGGGAAGGGCTGGATCTACCGCTTCCGACTTTCCGGCCCGATCGACCTTTCGGAGCTCATGTCGGCGGACCAGTACCGCGCCTTCGCGGCCTCGGGCAAGTGAGGCGACCGAACCCTCCGCTATCGGCTCGCGCCTGCGGACCATAACCGGGAACCGCATCCCCCGTACGTGCGCCGGCGGGTGCGGCCGCGCGACCCGGGTGGCTTCTATGGTGGGGTCGGACGCGGTACCCACTTTGTCCCGATCCAGCTCTCGTAGACCTTCCGCGCAGGCTCGGAAGGACTGTCCATAGGAGTGAACGCATATTTCCGGGGAGGAAGCGCCCCGGTGACGAGCGGGACCCGATGGAGGTACCCCCTTCGGAAGACCGTGAGGTCGACGAGCGTACCGGCCGGACACTTCTCGAGCGTCTTGTCGAGGTTCGCGTAGGTGACCTTGACATCGTTGATCGCGATGATCTCGTCGCCCGGCGTCAGACCCGCGGTATGTCCGGGCCGCCCCGCGAAGGAATAACGCACGCGGGCGAGACCTCCGGCGTCCTCGACGGCGACGCCGAGGTCCCCCGGCTCGGGCTCGTCCTTTTCGTCGGGTCCCTTAGCCTTCGGTGCGAGCACGAGACCGGCGTACCGAGCGAACGCCGCGAGGTCGAGCTCCTCCGTGCCCCGGACGTACCGGTCGAAGAACGAATGGAGGTCGAGCCCGGTCGCCCGGTTTACGACAGGGAGGAGCTCGTCCTCTTCGAGTCCGCGACCGACCTTGCCGTACTCGTTCCAGAGGAGGCGCAGTACGGTCTCGAGCGACGAGCGGGCCTCGCTCTGGTGGCGGATCTCGAGGTCGAGGCAC